>Ga0102589_1004346_pt1 | contig 13474 bp, 11 predicted proteins | sample AraplaMF_Col_mLB_FD_76858 | JGI IMG/M metagenome (GOLD analysis project Ga0102589, IMG submission 76858) | Arabidopsis root microbial communities from the University of North Carolina, USA - plate scrape MF_Col_mLB | ecosystem: Host-associated > Plants > Roots > Endosphere | place: USA... | reverse complement strand
TATTCTGCGTCCAGACGTTGCGGCAGAACTTATTCAAGCAGCAAAAGCGGGCGGACTGCCTGTCAGCGTGAAAACACGACTTGGCTTTAAGGAGCTAAATGAGTGGGAGGAGTGGTTAACGCATATTTTCAAACAGGATATTGCGAACCTTTCTATTCATTTACGTACAAGAAAGGAAATGAGCGAAGTAGATGCGCATTGGGAGCTAATTCCGGAAATCAAAAAATTACGTGACCGTATCGCACCAAATACGCTGCTAACAATCAATGGAGACATTCCTAACCGTCAGATTGGGCTGCAGCTTGCCCAGCAATATGGTATTGATGGCGTTATGATCGGACGAGGTATTTTTAAAAATCCTTTTGCTTTTGAAAAAGAACCAAAAGAGCATAGCAGTAAAGAACATCTTGATCTTTTAAGACTTCAGCTTGATCTTCAAGATCAATATGCGGAAGTACTGCCACGTTCAATCACAGGGCTTCATCGCTTTTTCAAAATTTATGTAAAAGGATTCCATGGAGCTGCTGAATTAAGAAATCGATTAATGAGCACGAAATCAACAGATGAAGTGCGTGCATTGCTTGATAAATTTGAAAAGAGTGTTGATGAGGCAGGGGACAGTGAAATGATGTAACTCCCAAAAGTTAGAGGGAAATGGATTACATCAACTTACGTGTATTTATTTTGTTTAGTTTCGAGTTCCTTTGCAGACGGCAACTTTTGTTTTGATAAAGTCTGTTTTCTGAAAGAAAAGGTCTTAAGAATGTAATCAACTTACCAGCACCCTTGTGTTGCCGCATACACTCAGTACATGTGGAGTGTTTGGCTTGGCTGAGTTTAAAATAAGCGTAGAGCTGGAAAAGAACAGTGTATTTGAGAAATCAAAGCACTGTTTTTTCTTTTAGTTAATGTTATGAGGGGAATCTTTTTATAAGCAGACAACAAACACGTAAGAGATCTATAGATACAATGATGGAGAAAAGTTCGGGTAAGACTATAAAACCTATCTTTAAAATGTTAAAGTATTAATTTAGCGGATAGTAGCTTAAAAGTTATACTTAACATAATAATTTAAAGCATGTTAGAGGATACACTGTGACTGCTGAATAAATAATCAACACTTTAGGAGGACTAACAATGGCAATGAGCAATAATGATATATTAAAAAGAGTAAGATATGCTATGGATATAAAAGACATAGATATGGTAGAGATATTTAAACTTGGTGGTATTGAAGTAACGAAAGAAGAAGTAGTTGATATGCTTACAAAAGTAAAGAAAAGTCCCCAACATGAAGCTGAAAATGCTGATGTAGTCGAAGATGATTACGTATTAACATGCGATATGATGATGTTAGAGTCATTTTTAAATGGATTTATTACTTTAAAAAGAGGAAAGCAAGATCCGAAACCAGGGCAACCGGCTGGACAAGCGATGCCTTTACAGAGTAATGAGAGTGCCAATAACCTTCTTCTAAAGAAAATGAAAATAGCACTTTCATTAACGAGTGAAGATGTGCTTGATATATTAGACAGCGTAGGAGTTAAGGTGACAAAAGGAGAGTTAGGCGCTCTATTAAGAAAGAAAGGTCATAAGAATTACAAAGAGTGCGGCGATAGATACGCAAGGAATTTCGTAAAGGGATTAGCTGTAAAGTATAGAGGATAAGGAATAAGCGTTGTGACATTTATGTTGAAACAGTAAATGATATAATAGATAGAGTAGGACGTTTGTAGCCTACTCTTTTTTATTTGTAAAAATAACATGAACGAATACTTTAGGTGATGAAATGATACATACATATTTAGGTGAGACAATTAATTTTCATATAAATTATAAGAAGAAAAAATCTGTACGTCTTTATGTAGATTCTTACGGGAATGTGGAAGTGCAAGCTCCGAAAGGTACACCTGCTGAATATATAATCCAGTTGTTAGAGGAGAAATGGGATTGGATTCAGAAAACACGTAAGGAAATGCAGGAGAGAGCGCGTGGTCCACAGGAAAAGGCTTATGACCAAGGAGAGGGCTTTCTGTATTTAGGAAACACGTATCCGATACAGGTTTCTCAAGATGCAACTATTGAGCAAGACAATGCAGTGTTTGAAGGAAATAAGCTACACATCTATGTGAAAGAGCTTAAGAATGAGAAAATTCAACAAGCTTTAAAGCGGTTTTACTATAAGCAGTGTAAGACGTTAGTGGAGAAGAGTATTAAAGCGCATCAAAGTAACTTTAAAACAAAACCAAGGTCCATTCGTATTACAGACAGTAGTCGTACGTGGGGAACTTGTGATTCAAATTTGCAGTTAACATTTAATTGGAAGCTGGCAATGGCACCGCCGAGGGTAATCGACTATGTAGTCGTTCACGAAATGTGCCATATGGTCCATCTAAATCATGATCGATCCTTTTGGCGCCTTGTTGGGAAGATAATGCCTGATTATAAGGAAATGGAAGACTGGTTAGCATTATCAAGCTGGAAAATGACGGTTTAGTAGTGACATTGTTGGAGAGATTGCTGTTGCACTACAGTTTTCGTTTATAATTGCTTTTTTTCTTATAACTGAACTCACAAATACCTCATGTGTTGCCACATACACTCTGCACATGTGGAGTGCGTAGCAACATTAGTACTAAGCCTACTTTCTTCCAAGAAGTGGGCTTCTCTTCATATCTACAGAAATATAAACCCATTCCACTTAAAATAACTCCAAAGACAATTCACCAACATAAAGTAAATTTCAAAACATACTTATAGTAAGTACCTGCATGCCACTACAAACGAAGTAGATTTTTGTCAGAAAAACACTTCCAAATTTTGTTGTTATTCAATGTGAAAATGTTATTCTATTTGAGTGGATAGGATTGAAAAAATGGGGAATGAAGGGAGAGCATAATGGAAAAGAACAAAAGAATGCCCTTTGTAATATTAGCCATGGCATTAGGACTTTTTATGTCATCTCTGGATAACACCATTGTTTCAGCGAGCATTAGTCAAGTTATTAAGGATATTGGCGGGTTCGATAAAATGAGCTGGGTTTTTACGGCTTATATGCTTGCGGCAACAAGTACGATGCTTGTGTTTGGGAAAATGAGCGATTTATTTGGAAGAAAACTGTTTTATTTACTCGGGATCAGTTTATTTCTAATTGGCTCGGCATTATGCGGAACTGCTCAAAATATAGACCAGTTGATCGCGTATCGTGTTATTCAGGGGATAGGTTCAGGGGCTATTTTTCCGATTTCATTCACAATCATTTATTCAATTTCTACAGATCCTAAGCAAGCTGCGAAAATGTCTGGTGTGTTTGCGGGGATATTTGGTATATCCTCAGTTCTTGGACCGCAGATCGGCACTTGGATTTCCGAAGCCTCTTGGTTAGGGTGGAGATGGTGCTTTTATGTAAATGTACCTTTTGGCATTTTATCGGTTATTACTTTATTGTTTTCTTTAAAAGAATCTAAGTCAGAACATAAACCAAAAGTGGATTATCTTGGAACGATTTTATTAATTGCTTCAACTGTGTTGCTTCTTCTCGGTTTAGAATGGGGCGGGAAGGATTATGCCTGGGACTCCGTTCAAATCATTGGAATGTTTAGTGCAGCTGCTATATCGATTGTGTTGTTTATATTAGTGGAAAGAAAGGCCAGTGAACCGATTTTACCTCTTTCCATTTTTAAAAATAAAATGGTGCTTGGCACAAGTATTATTGTATTTTGTCAGGGAGCAATCATGTTCTCTGCGATTACGTATCTTCCCATTCTCTCAGTAGCTATTATTGGGAATGAAAATTCAAATAGTGTGTTAACGCCAATGATGTTTCCGATTATGATTGGTGCGATTTTAGGTGGTTTCCTTTGTACGAAAGTTCCTTTCCGTACCATTATGGTCATTTCCATGGCATTTGGAATATTTGAGGCTTACATGCTTAGTACCATCACACATGATACATCAAAATTAACAGTAACACTTGTCATGATCACAATGGGGCTGATTGTTCTTGGGCCACTTATGAGTGTTGCGCAAAATGCCGTCGCTCAATCCGTCGATATGAAATATATGGGGATTGCGTCATCGGTTGTGGGATTTTGGAGAAGTATTGGTGGTGTGATGGGAGCTGCAATTACAGCAACCATTGTGAACAATGATTTAAAAGAAAAGATGGTGGATTTTGCAGTGTCTTCTAGAATGCCGGCTGATCAAATTGAAAAATTAGCAAAACCAGAAATCTTGATGCAAAATCACACACAGATTCCTCCTCAGCTAGTAGAATTCATGAGGACGGCATTAGAAACAGCGTTGCACCGCGGTTTTATATTGGCGATAGTAGCTGGTATTATTGGATTGCTTGTTTCCTTATTTGTAGGTGGAGATCGTTATAAGGTTGAGCCAAAGGACAATAAGGAAAAATCTGGAACAGAGGGGTTTGTTAGAGGTTAATAAGTAAATCAAAAGTGCCCCTTACGAAGAGGGCACTTTTGATTTTGGTGAACACTTCATTTGATAATAAAAAACTTTATAATATGCTCGTGCCATAAGCCGTTATATATACTTTTGTTCCCTTTCCAATTTCAGAATGTACTTCTAAGGTCGCTCCATGGAGAGTAGCAATTTGCTTAGCGATACTCATACCAAGGCCGACTCCTTCTATTTGTTCATCGGTGTTTGTTCCGCGGTAATAGCGTTCAAATAACTGTCCCATCGTTTCTTCATCCATGCCGACGCCGTTATCTTCAATACAGATTTGTAGTCCTTTTGGAGATTCAGAGACTCCAATGGTGATAGTTGTTCCGCTAGGATTATGTTTAATGGCATTAAAGATTAAGTTATCCATCATTCGCTCAAACCATTTTCTATCTGCTTCAATTTCTACTTGTTTATGAATAGGCTTAAAGTGAAAACAATAGTCTTGCAATGTTCGATCATCGGAAAATTTATTAATAATTGTTTCAAGGAGATCATTCAATTGATATGTTTCTTTAGAAAGAAGGAGATTATTATTTTTAAGCTGGAAGGTGAGTGAAAAATCCTCAATTAGGTGAAGCATGTAATCTCCTTTTTCACGAATCGTTTTTCCTATTTCCTCCAGTTCTTCTGCTGACCAATCATAATGACCACTTTCTAATAAATGTCCATATCCTTGGATGGAAGACAGAGGAGTACGAAGGTCATGAGAGATACCGGTCATCCATTCTTCCCGTGTTTTTTCTAGCTTTGCTCGTTCTTTTACCGATACATCTAATTTTTCTGCCATTTTGTAGAAAGCATTGATGACCTCTTTATATAAGCGGTAGCGCATTCTTACTTTTCCGTTTTTTCGGTAGATTTTTTTTCTTTCTTTTTCGGTTAACACTTCATCATAACTGCCTTGTTCCATTCTTTCCAACCAACTTGTAAAAAGAAATAGCGGCCTGCCATAACGGAAACCGTTCCAAGAAGAAAGGGTAATCGTTATTAACAACACGATGGCACCTACGATACCAAAACCTATAAGATATTCTTCCATGATAGACAGTGTTTGATTTTTATCTTTCTTTTTTGGTGTATGTAAAATCCAAATCTTATCGGAAGAAGGATCCTTATAAACAGACATCTTTGTTGAATGAATGCCGGGTGCTGTTTCTCTTGAAACAATATCTAAAGGATCGTATTTTTTTAGATTCATTGGCTTTCCGATATTCTCGATAATATCCCCTTGTTTGTTAATAATATGAAGTGTGCCGTTTATTTTTTCGAGCTGTTCTTCAAGTTCAGCTTTATTTGTTTCAGAAATCTGACTATTTAAGTTGTAGGTTTTAGCAAACTCTTTCAAAATATCCTGTTGTTTATCTTTATATCCAACCATAAAAATATGGTCTTTTTTATATGTATTATCAACTTTAGTTAAAACGGTAAATTCACTAAAATGTTTCGTTTCTTTTATTTCTAAAATGTCGCCTACAGAATAGTGTTTAGGCAGGGAGGAAGGTGCATTACTTGATGTAATCACATGTCCTTGATCATTGACAATTTGTGCCCACATTTGTCTTTCACGAAGCAATTTTTCCCATTTCTTATCAATCTTTGCCTCGCCATTTTCGATTATCGTATCGGTCGTAATACAATCTAGTATCCCGGCTTGAAAGTTCCGTCTTAATTCTTGGCTACTAATTTGTTGAATCAATAAAAAAAACAGAGCAAAAACTAATAAAATCATCCCAATTGATAAGGTAATAAATTGAAGAGAGAAGTGAAAAATTAACCTTCTTCGTAATGGTTTCATATTATTTCTCCTGAACCAGCTTGTATCCGAGGCCACGGACCGTTAATAAAAATTGCGGTTGACTTGGATCTTCTTCAATTCGTTCTCGAATTCGTCTTACATGGACAGATACGGTATTATCATCTACGTAATGGGTAAATCCCCAAACGGCTTCTAGAAGTTCGGATTTTGAGAATACTTTGTTTGGGTGTTTGCACAAATACAATAAAAGTAAATATACTTGGGTCGGGCAAGAAACTGGCTGACCGTTCACAAATAATTCTCCTTTGTCTTCATCTATTAAAAACCTTCCGAAGTTATATTGCTTCTTCTTGTTAAGGATTCGTGAAGTTTCTACGGATGAAGTTCTACGAAAATGTGCTTTAATTCTCGCTGCAATCTCGAGTGGGTTAAATGGCTTTGTGACGTAATCATCTCCACCAATCGCAAATCCAGTTAAGACGTCAAGATCCGATACTTTAGCTGTTAAAAATAAAATATAGGCATTTGAAATTGCACGGATTTTGGGGCATAATTCAAATCCACTATAATCAGGAAGCATAACATCTAGCACAATCATATCAATTGAATTTTTTTCTAGAATTGCTAAAGCATCTGTAGCTGTATGTGCAGTATAAATATGGTTGAATCCTTCTTTTCTTAACACCATTTCAATCATTTTTACAATAGCTTTTTCGTCGTCTACAAGCAAAATACTTTTGTTTTCCATTCTTATCCACCTCGGTAACTATATTAGCATACGAACATTACGAGAACTTGAACGGAAGTAAAAAAGGTTTATGAAATGGTAATCTCTTGTTTCGCTAATGGAAAGGTTAAAATTGTAAATTAAAAGTAGCAAAAACATGTAAGGGGATAAAAAATGGATAAATATCGAGTTTCTACAGTTGATGGTATAAGGGGATTTAGTTTATTAGGTATACTGTTGGCTAATATGTTGATTTTTCAGTACGGAATATTTGGTAAGGATGAAATTAATTTTTATTCATTATCTGTGACAGATTTAGGAGCTTATAAAGCTGTAAAGGTTCTAATAGAAGGTAGTTTCATGCCTATTTTTACATTTTTATTTGGTTATTCAATGATCAAAATGAAGGAGAGTCTTGAACGAAAAGGGGTAAAAGTAAAACGATATTTTGTAAGACGCTTTTTCTTTCTTTTTGCTCTTGGATTGTTACACGCTCATTTTTTATGGGAAGGAGACATTCTTTCCTTTTACGGATTGATGGGTTTTTTCCTATTGTTATTTTTAAATCGCAAGAAAAAAACATTGATAGTTTGGGGAATTATTTTATTAGTGCTTACTTCACTTATGGGATATGGACATATGGAAGAGACGGCCAAGGAAAAAGAAAAGATGTCCCATTATATTGAAAAAACGAAGAAAGTTTATGGAAGTGGAAGTTATGCAGAAATTAAAGACCATCGACTCAATGAAGATCCGTTAGATTTGCCGGATGCGTTTTACTTATTTGCTTTATTGTTTTTACCATTTATGTCTGCACCATTGTTTTTATTCGGGATGTATGCGGCAAAGGTAAATTGGTTCGCGAATCCGATAAAGGAGCGATCGTTGTATAGGAAAGGGATTTTTATATTTCTCCCAATCGGTCTTGTTTTAAAACTGATGCCTTATCTTGCGCCTGAAAATGATTGGATAGGTGTAGGTGATATGCTCGGAAAGAATTTGTTGTCACTTGGGTATATTTTTCTGTTTGCCTATTTTTATACAAAATTACCTAAACGGATGCTTCGAGGAGCCTTTGAAAATATCGGAAAACTGTCGCTGACGAACTATTTAATGCAAACAGTTATTTGTACATCTATTTTTTATGGATATGGTCTGGGGCAATTTGGTAAGATGGGTATGATTTTGAGCGTTATTTTAGCAATTGCTATTTATGCTACTCAAGCAGTTGCTAGTCATTATTACTTGAGAAGATTTAATAGAGGGCCAGTAGAAACATTGTTAAGAATGTGGACGAATTTTTCGTGGAATGGTCATGCTCAGGGGAAAGAAGTGTTAACTGTAAAAGAAGGCTCTCGTAAAGTTGAAGGGATATAATAATCCGTATATGTTCCACGTTAGAGTTTAGGATATATTCACTAGGATGTTATAATTTAGTAAAAATAGCGTGATGTTATTAATGTAAATGTTTCTATACACTAATTAAAAGTAGTATTGAATATTTTTCAGCAAAGGAGAGTAGTATGCTACATAAGATTAAGTTTTATGTAATTGGATGTCTAGCGAGTGTAATTATTGGAGCGATTATGACTGGATTCAATATATTGTTTGGGACTATTTACCGAATAATAAAGGGGAAAGAGTTACATGTTAACATGACATCTGCTCTTATCATTTTTAGTATCGTTTCTATTATTGGTTTTGTAAGTATTTTAAAAAAAGGTCCTAGCATTCTCGAAAAATAGGATATTAAATTTTTTACTCGTCAGAGCGTGCCGCAAAACGTATCCTTTATACAAACAATGTGCATAAAAAAGCTTGCTTTCTTACGTTTGATAATAGACATAATTCAATCCTAGGAAGGAAGACAAACTATCATTATGATTTCTTATATTACGTATGCACTACAAGCAGTTTTTAGATCATGACTATATTTCTTTATCTGATAATGCTAGCCCTGAATTTAATGAAGAGGTAGTTTATCCTCTAATCGGCTCAATAACGACTTCTTCGATACAAGCAAATGAGTTAGTCTTGAGCCGATTATATAGGTAATAATCTCTCCGTTAAATAAATCTAACATTGGAGATACATGCCCCATCACGAGTAAGGTTTGGTTTAAATTCTTCAAAATCAAAAAGTTTTTCTTTGCTAATATTGGAGTGAGTTGTTTTCACTTTTAACCACTTTGTTACAAATTCAAATTCACCTTTTTATTAAAAATACTATTAGAAAATGGGCTATTATTATTGTACTTCCCAAACCAAACCCAATACTCCGCATCACAAAACTCCATCTCATACCCACGATACTCTTCCGCCAGCAACCGTTTCTGCCTAGCAATATCCCTCATAAGAAGCCTTTCTACATTCACCCATTTCTTTTGCCCTTCACCCTGCAACTCTTTCACGAATACATACCGCAATCGATCGCTATACTTTTCCTTCAGCGCAGCAATCTCCATCCCTTGCGTAAACTTATCTTTTAAACTAGGAATATTAAACGGTGCAACGGTGCAGCAAACATACTCATAGTTGTGATCAGCTTGCTTTAATTGCTCCATAATCACTTTCGCTAATATTTTTTGCAGTCCGTTTCCCTGGTAAAGCGGATGAACATTTGATACCTCTTGATAGATGACACGTTCTAATTCCTCACCTGTTAGGCCAATATCCAATCCTAAATGTTCTTCATCAATGGGCGGAACTAAGAGCGCACGGAAGGCAATGAGTCGTTCATCTACGAATGCACCGATCATGAGTCCATTTCCGCTTAATATATTTTGAAACTCTTCTAATGTAAGAGGCTGTAAGTTTTCTTTGTTTTCTAGTGCTTCAATGACATCATCTTGTACGGATAAGAGTTGCTCGGTGTGCTCTGAAGATAATGATGTAACTTTGAATGGTTGCCCGATTTGTTTCAATGTTCCTTCATAAAGAATGTTCATGCTGGGTCTCCTTTAGTGGATGACGTCTTGAAAAACAGTTAATTCATTGAGTACCTCTTCATCAATATCAACACCTAGTCCAGGTTTTTCTGCTAGGCGAATAAACGGTACGTCGTAAGATAGATTTCCAATGTCTTTTGTGAATTTTAATGGTCCTGTTAGTTCGACGCTTGTAATGATCTTTTTAGAAAAAGCGACATGGAATCCTGCGGAAGAGGCAACAGAGGATTCGACCATAGAACCAATTTGACACTCTATTTCAGCTAGTTCTGCTTGATGGACTAGTTTGACAGCTGGGTAGATGCCGCCGCATTTCATTAGTTTAATGTTTACTTTATCAGCTGCTTGTTTTTGAATAATTTGGCGCATTTCCCGTGGTCCTTTTAATCCTTCGTCGATCATAAGCGAAAGATCTGTTTTTGAGCGAATGTAAGCCATCGCGTCAATATCGTCAGCGATAACAGGCTGTTCAATCCAGTCGATGTCTAAATGTTTCAGAGAACGTAATGCAGTTAGCGTTGTAGCACTGTTTTTCCAGCCTTGGTTTACGTCGATGCGAATGGCGATATCATTTCCGACTCGTTCACGTACAGCTTCAATTCTTTCCACATCTTCTTTCACATCTGTGCCGACTTTCATTTTAAAAGAGCGGTATCCTTTGTTCAGCATAGAATTTGCTTCTTCTGCCATATGTTCCGGCGTATCAATGCTTAATACATGCGTAATGGGGAATTCTTCATGATAGCGACCGCCAATGAGTTGATAGACAGGTTGTCCAAGTTTTTTACCCATTATGTCAAAGCAAGCGATATCAAGTGCAGCTTTGGCAGTAGGTACACCGTAAATAGTTTGGTTCATGGTGTCATGTATTTTCTCGATATTCATTGGATTCTTACCCAATAAAGTAGGAGCTAATGTGTGTTTTACAATATGAAAGGTGCTTTCCCACGTTTCACCTGTAACATGCTCGTCAGCGACTCCTTCTCCGTAACCGACAATGCCTTCATCTGTTTCGAGTTTGACAATAATAGAAGGCATATCTGGATAGGTGCCATAGCTGACAATAAACGGATTTTGAAGTGGTAAACGAATGGCGTAAATATGAATGGCTGTTATTTTCATTGAAAAGACCCCTTTCTGTTTACAATGTTTTTATGAATTTAGGGTAGCTGATGTAATTTTCTTTTTCGGTGTCTTCTCATAATTATATTTTAAAATAAATATATGGATAATTACGAATTATCAGTGTTTCCCTCTTGACATTTACAAGAATATTGAATATGTTTTTGGGAAACATGATTGTTATGAATAATAAGGCCTTTTAGCATTTTATACATCTTAAGAGAGTGGCTGCGATGTGAGAAGGGAGAGCACAACAGTGAAAAAAGTAGATTTGCAGGATCGGTTAAGCGGAATTTTTCAACATTTACATGAGAATCCTGAAGTGAGCTGGAAAGAGTATAATACGACTGCCTACATTGCGAAATTCTTAGAGGGAGAAGGCATTTCCTATAAAACGTTTGATGATTGTCCTGGTGTAATTGCAGAAATGGGAAGCGGGAAACCGATTGTCGCGGTTCGAGGTGATATGGACGCGTTATGGCAAGAAGTAGATGGAGAGTTTAAAGCAAATCATTCATGCGGTCATGATGCGCATATGACGGTTGTGATGGGGCTCATTTTACAGTTAAAACAGGCAAATTGGCAGACAGGAACAGTTCGCTTTATTTTCCAGCCTGCAGAAGAAAAGGGAAGCGGAGCTCTGAAAATGGTGGAGAAAGGCGTTGTAGATGACGTTGATTTCTTATTTGGCATTCACTTACGACCAATAGAGGAATTATCATTGAAGCAGGCAGCCCCATCAATTCGGCACGGAGCAGCTGACTTTTTAGAAGCTCATATTGCTGGAACGGACGCTCACGGCGCACGGCCACATCAAGGTACGAACGCAATTGATGTCATTACGATGATTAATATAGGATTAAAAAATATATGGTTTTCGCCGCAATATTCTTATTCCGTTAAAATGACGCGATGCCAAGCAGGCGGTGAGAGTTTAAATATCATTCCTGGGAATGCCCATTTTGCCTTGGATGTAAGGGCAGAAAATAATGGATTGTTGGAAGATCTAAAGAAAAAGATAGAACAAGTAATTCAATCAGCCGAATCAATGGGTATAAAGATTTCTTACGATTGGGTCGATTATGTACCTGGAGCAGTAGTATCAGAAGAAGCGGAACAGTTTCTTCGTAAGGGAATTTTGCAGACATATGGAGTAGAGGGCTGCACCGCACCGCTTCGCACAGCGGGAAGTGATGATTTTCATTATTATACGGTGAAAAAGCCTCATTTAAAGGCAGTTATGCTAGGATTAGGTGCGAATTTAAAGCCGGGATTACACCATCCCCACATGACGTTTGACCGATCTTGTATATTAGATGGCGTAGAAATTTTGAAGCATACGGTATTGGAAGTTTTGAAATAGTATTGTTTTTATTTTTACCTTTATGGTTTTAAGTGTGATTGTGAATGAAAGCTGATTCTTCCTTAACTTGGGGAAAATCGGCTTTTTTCGGGCGAAGAGACTTAATTGTTAAGCATTTTGAGTGTAGCAGCTGATTTATATTTATCCAAAACGTAGATTTGTTTTTTATCCATACAAGTTCACCATTGTTCCTCTAGTTATAACAATACTAGTATTGGCCCTTAGCGTGTTTAAAAAAAATACTGATAATACCTCTCTATGACCAAATAAACAAGGAAGAGAATTTAAATACATTTTAATATGTATTATTGCATATTAAAATGTATTGATAAAAATGTAAGCGCTTACTATAATAAGAGTATAAAGATGAACAACATCTTAACAACCAAAAAGAGGAGGAAGTCAAATGGCAATCGCAATGGCAGTTTTAAAATTCTTAGGTGGAATCCTTCCATTCGTACAAGAGCTTCTAAAAGCAGTAATGTAAGCTCGTTAATACAAAAAAATCTTTATAGCAAAATAAATTGATACATAGTAGAGGAGGAAATAAAATGGCAATCGCAATGGCAGTTTTAAAATTCTTAGGTGGAATCCTTCCATTCGTACAAGAGCTTCTAAAAGCAGTAATGTAAGTTCGTTAATACAAGAAAATCTTTACAGCAAAATGAAATGGTATAAAGTAGAGGAGGAAATAAAATGGCAATCGCAATGGCAGTTTTAAAATTCTTAGGTGGAATCCTTCCATTCGTACAAGAGCTTCTAAAAGCAGTAATGTAAGTTTGTTAATACAAGGAAATCTTTATAGCGAAATAAATTGATACAAAGTAGAGGAGGAAATGAAATGGCAATCGCAATGGCAGTTTTTAAATTTTTAGGTGGAATCTTCCCATTAGTACAAGAACTATTAAAAGCAGTAATGTAAGTTCGTTAATACAAAAAAATCTTTATAGCAAAGATGAAATGATATACCTAGTAGAGGAGGAAATAAAATGGCAATCGCAATGGCAGTTTTAAAATTCTTAGGTGGAATCCTTCCATTCGTACAAGAGCTTCTAAAAGCAGTAATGTAAGTTTGTTAATACAAAAAAA
>Ga0102589_1004343_pt1 | contig 13487 bp, 13 predicted proteins | sample AraplaMF_Col_mLB_FD_76858 | JGI IMG/M metagenome (GOLD analysis project Ga0102589, IMG submission 76858) | Arabidopsis root microbial communities from the University of North Carolina, USA - plate scrape MF_Col_mLB | ecosystem: Host-associated > Plants > Roots > Endosphere | place: USA... | reverse complement strand
GCCGATAAGTATAATTAGATGCGCCATGTTATCTCCTCCCTTTTATTTCTTTTTCTGTTTGCCTGCCATCCAAATGCAATAATAATGAACACGTCAATGATTATATGAAAGTTGTAAATGAGAACTAACGCTAACAGGCATAATGCACTGTATAACGCAACTAGTTTCAACCTATGTACTTTTGAAATAGGGGGACTTGCAATACGGAATCGGGTGCCGATCAAATAGCAGAAATTTAAGTAAAGAAGGCTTTTTGCCAATACAATGATTGAAATGTCCATAAGCATGTATCTGTAAATGAAGCCGATTGATCCGAATAAACAGACAAACAGCAGCCCGCAGCTCTGTACGATCCTTCTTTCCACAAATGTGGAAACCGGAAAAAAACGCAGCAGCGAGTGCTTTTCAAGTAGAAAATTCAATCGAATCTCACTGAAGAAGTAAATACTCATAATATAGGCCATTACCATGAAGTTTATCGAGCTGTTCGTGTCCTCTCGCAGCATATAGCTAAACGTAGAATATGCTACGGTCAATGATGCGATAAGAGCATACTTCGATAAAATTTGAATATTTCGTACGTAAGCCAATAATTGATATCCCATAAGCGATTTCCATTGCGAAGGCATGACATAGATGTGGGAGAGCTTAGACATTGAACGGCTTAACCGAATTACGGCAGCGGGGACAGACTTTTTTTGAGCTACTAGCAATTTGGACACAATGATGGGGCAAATGATGGCGGTCAACACAAATCCAGATATTATTATTATATCGAAATAATGGATGAAAATCACCTGTATGTGATACTGAAGTTGTTTTGCATTGCTGACGAGTAAGCTGATAACCAGCAAAAGAACCGGAAACGCAAAATGATAAAGAAATTTTTCTTTATAAAATATGTAAACATACTCAATCGTCTGAGCTATAAAGAGCATGATGAACAGCCTTGTAAACAAAATCAGCACGTCTACCCACGCAACCTGGCACAAAAGAAAAACAAGAATGAAAACTGCATATAACAGCATTTGATCAAGATTTAAAACTTTGCATACATAATTCATCCTAATAATAAGTGCTTTTCTTAGAGGTGTCGTCTTTAGAAACGAAAACAAGTGGCCCATGTTCCCTTTTTTCGGGTCTTCCATAAAAATTGCAATGACGTGCAAAAAGAAAAGTATGGAAGGAATGGATTTCAAAACAAGCTCTGTATCTGTTACATACAATAAGGCTACGAACGCCAATCCACCTGCAATTAGAGCGCTGATAATCGACAGCGCCCACGAAAACGAATACCCAAGTATTCTCGAATAAAGCTGCCGATATTCCTTCATTAACATAACGTCTCTGTCCTCACTCGCTATTTGGCTATCTGCATAATCTGATTGTTCTCTATCCGGTACACAACTGTAGATACTGCTTCGAGCAAGTCTTGCAAATGAGTCGTAAATAATACAGACCTATTATTCCTAGCACGTTCTTGAAATAGACTGATCACGGCTTCCACTGAAGATTGATCAAGTCCCTCAAATATCTCATCACATATCAATAATGCAGGATCATATAATAACGCGCCTAGAAGCAGGGCTTTCTTTTTCGTTCCAAAAGACAATTCCTTCATTAACCGTTCAAGATGGGATTCTATTCCTAACTGTACAGAAAGCTCACTGGCGTAAAGCAGCGTTTCTTTTTCTGGCAACTGATAAACAGCGATTATGAATCGATAATATTCCAGGGGAGTCAGCAAGTCGCATAGGTCATGACCGTCAGACGGGATATAGGCGGAGTGCAGCCTAATCTGTTCACGATTGTTCAAATGGTGACCGGCAATCGTAACTTCTCCGTCATCGAACGGTTCATAACCTAATATGCATTTTAAAAATATGGTCTTCCCCATCCCATTCTTGCCGACGAGAGCGCAAATTTCTCCCGAGTGGATTTGAAGGTTTACGTTTTCGAATAACGATTGCTTTTGAAATGCCTTGGATAAATTAGAAACTTCTAAAGTAGAATGTGGCATATTTGAATTCTTCCTCAATATAATGTAATATGTGGTGACGGCAGCAAATATAGGTTGTCGGCAAATCGGATTTCAATACCAGGCAAAAGGAAGCAACCGGCAAGTTATTCCTTCTGCGGCATACCCGCTTAGCATGTGATGATGAACAAGTATCGATGACGCCTCTTCTTTTCTTGAACCGGCGATGATTGGTGCGAATCGTAGCGTGCTAAGCGATTTCTTTATTACAGCCCCAAAATGCGTGCAATAGCTTCCAACACGGACTGGCCGAAACCGGACAAGTAGTTCACCAGAGCATCGAATCCGTTCATAATTGCCTCAACGATCGCCGATCCTGCAATGTACTCAATTGCTTTCTTCGCCCAACTGCTGAGACCATTCCATCTATCAATCAAAAACCGAGCAATTCTTCTAACCAGAGCACCCATTTAAAAATCCCTCCATTTTCATAGTTTCAACCTATATTTGCTGCCTACCTCAAATATAAGGGTTACTATCCCGAAAATGGAATTAGGTGGAAAACGAATTTTTTGCTTCGGTATCCCGCAACAGTCTCTTCGGTATTACAACTTTTACTGATGAATGTTTCTACTCTTCATCATCTCAATACATTCCCCTCTTGAACGGACGCCCAGCTTTTCATAGATTCGCCTCAAGTAATTCTCGACGGTTCTGGTACTTACAAAAAGCTGTTTTGCAATTTGCATATTCGTAAATTTGCGGAGGACAAAAGACAAGATACGTTGTTCATGCACGGTCAGTGCTGTCATGCGGTCATTGGGAGAGTATAGTTGGGTTATGCTGGAGATGGGGACAATCGTTTCCCCATGCATAACTGTACTTATCATTCTGGTAATCTGATTCTTTTTCGATTTCCTAGGAAGAATACCGCTTAAACCCAGCTCTGACATGTGATAAAATGAGATATGATCTGAAAGTACAACGATTTTCGATGTGGGTAGAGTTTTATTTATGGTCGAAATGATGTCCAATTGATTATCGAATTCTTCCATAGCCACTAGCGCCACATCTATATTGACATTTGGCAATTGGTCAAATGCCGATTTATCAAGATCCTCCAATAACTTTGCCTCTGTAAGACTGACTCCTTCCACAATTTCTTTTAATGCAGATGCTTTTAAAGGGTGATCGCAAACAATTAACACTTTACAAACATCCACTATAATTGCAACCTCCTTATATCCTATGAATGTAAACACATATAGTGCTATATTAGGAAAATATCTCCATAGATATGGTAGTCCACTATCCTTCTTCTGTCAACAATATCTCGCTGTACAATTTGTATCATTTCCGATTTATCGTTTCCTGTCATGCATAATTAAAACGACTTCCTCATAAAGAAGTCGTTTTAATTATGTCCTCGTAATACTCATCATCAGAACGGTATGCTGTCTTACATTGCTCCAGTACGTTCCCACTGGTGAAGAAAGCCTTTATCCAGCCAGCTACCGCCGTCCACGGTAATCACGTCACCCGTAATGAAGGAAGAGTAGCGGGAGACCAAGAAAGCTGCGACAGAAGAAATTTCCTCTTTCGTCCCTAATCGCTTCAGTGCAACGTTATCAATTACCGCTTCCTTCATTTGCTCATTGGCCATCAGCTTCTCAATTCCGCCGGTTCCTTCAATCGGGCCTGGTGCGAGACAGTTGATGCGGATTCCGTATTTCCCCCATTCTGAAGCAAGCGTGCGCGACATGGCAATAACTCCAGCCTTCGCGGAAGCGGAATGCACGACTCCTGGACCTCCTGTCCAAGCATAACTGGCAACAATATTAAGAATCGCGCCTCCATTACCAGCCGCAATCATTTGTTTTCCAACTGCCTGACTGCAGTACCATGTTCCGTTAAGTACGATATTCTCCACTGCGTTCCAGCCATTCACGGTCAAATCCTCGGCCCTGCACACGAAATTGCCTGCCGCATTATTCACGAGAATGTCAATGCCGCCCCATGTCTGTACCGTTTCATGCACCATGGCTTGCACCGTTTCGGGATCACGTACATCGCACTCATATGCCTTTGCCTTTCCTCCATGCGATGTGATTTCTTCTACGACTGGACGCAAGCGTTCCATACTTCTACCACAAATCATGACTGAAGCTCCAAGGCGGGCAAAGTAGAATGCCATATCCTTACCCATCCCGGATGATCCTCCCGTAATTATAGCCACTTTACCCTGTAAAAGATCTTGCTCCATTTCTGCGTTCCCCCTTATTTGCTTCATCGCACACAGGTTTCTGCTTCCATTCTGAGCAGATCGGAAATGAGGCAACACACTGGGAGTTCGCAATCCTATCCGATCATCACCTTGTTGATAAAATGCAAGCGAATACAATACATAAATTTACATTTACCATACCACACGCATTTATATCTGTAAACGCTCTCCCACTTATTTCATTTGAACATTGGTTACATGTACAGTTATATTGCCTCTATACATATTCCCAGCGGGGGATCGAACCGTATTGGCTGCTTGAGCACTTGAATTATTATATGCAGCAATGACGTAGGCATCTGCATTATCCATATACACGGTGTTATTCATAAATTGATTGTTGTTTCCCCATCCGGTTACAACCTCATGGAGCTGGAAAGCATCTACGATCACATTGTTGTTCCCCTGATATCCCACATTATTGCGTATGATGGCATCATTGCCCTTCACATCGATAAAGCTGTCCGCATAGTTCGCCCCACTGATTCCCTCGCCGTAAAATATGCAATTTTCCACAATAGTTCCGATTGTTCTTTCCTTAATATCAACATGTTCAGCAGTGACATGAGGGCCAAATCCAACATTGCGTATGATGTTGTAGTGCGTCGCTTGATTGTAGCCAGCCCCTTCAGCAGAACCCACGTATACACCTTCCCCATATCCAGGAGACGTTCTTCCTGTGTGATGGATGCTTGAATTCTGTATCGTGTTGTAAGAGCTGCCATCTCGGAAATGCACACCCTCCATGCCTGTGTTGTAAACTTCTACATCCGTAATGAGCGTATAATTCGAGTGATCAAGAATGATGCCCTTCTGTGCATTCGTGAAACAGAGGTCGCGCACCACCCAGTAATCGCCGCGTATGCGCAATGCAAATCCTGATGACGGCGAATAACCTGATAGTATAGCAGGTTGACTCGGATCCGCACTTCGAATGACAATTGGCTGAGCAGCTGTACCGTTCATGTCTGAAGAGAAGTTGCCCGAGTACGTACCTGGTGTCAGTACAATTGAGCTTCCTGCAGTGACATTCTTCAATGCCTTCGATAGACAGGCTGTCGTACTGCAATTCACGTCATTACCACCTTTTACTGCTAGCCCTGATCCGTGCTCGGCGCCATTATGACTTCCTGCTTGTGCGAATGTTGGAATCGTGGTTGACAAGAGCAGTACAACAAGGCCATACATCCATGCCCGCTTCAGATGATAGGGACGAAGAGATGAGCTTCGCATCGTAATTCCTCCTCACAAGTGACTTTCCTTATTGATACTCTCTCGAAGGTTGGCTCATACGGTACGATGTACGATTATACGATAGCAGCTTCCAGCGCTACTGAAGCCGTATCATGCCGTTATATGCCGTTGAATCTTGCCATTGCGATCGTGTCGTAGTATTGACCATCGGACAAGCGTTTGTCCTTCTTCAATACCCCTTCTACCTCGAATCCCAGCTTCTGATAAAGCCGGATCGCTGTTTTATTTGTCTCTAGTACATGCAACGCAATCTTCGAAATCCCATTCGCATCTGCCCAAGCAATGGATTGTTCCATGAGATGCTTCCCAATTCGATGCCCCCAATAATCTTTCAACACACATACACCAAACTCAACTTTATGAGCACAACGCTTCAAATCCCCCCCTGCACATCGCGAAAATCCAACTACCTGTTCATCGACTACCGCGACCAAAAACAGATTGCGCGGGTGCTCGGAATCTACGGCAATGATCTCTTCGAATTCCGAAGCACTGATGTAAGCCTCCCCTGCTTCTCGATCCATGTTTTCGGTTTCCCCGTCAATTTGCACACGGGCTTCAGACAGCATATTCGCATCATGTCGTTCAGCAGAACGAATCGTATATTGCAAACCGTTTTCTTCGAGAAGTTGACTATGTAGTAGCATAGACATCACTCCTATCCTTTATTTCGCTAGTAATATGATACTGTCCTATTCGCCAGAACCCCTCTGAAAACCTGTCTCTTATTGCAATTTCGATGTACACGAAGTCAGATGAGTCCTCCGATTGATAGGACATAATATAGATACAAAAACAGATAGCCGAGATTGGCTATCTGTTCGTTGAACTTATGCGATATGTTGAGAGATTGGCTATCTGTTCGTTGATCTTATGAGATATGTTGAGATTGGCTATCTGTATGTTGATCTTATGCAATATGTTGAGATTGAACCGAATGTGGAGGTTCTGTTGCTAATGTTTGCAGCAGTTGCAAACTGGATGCGTTTAATCCGATTAGTGTGACTTGCTTATGATTCTCACGATATTTCGCCACCACTTTGTCGATTGCGCCGACAGCGGAATCATCCCATATATGAGCTTGAGTGAAGTCTATGGTTATTTGTGATTGATTGCCATTGAAGTTCATCGCCTTCACAAAGCTGGAAGTTGAGGCAAAGAATAGCTGTCCCGTCACTCGAATGATTGCATGATGCTCCTCATTTACTTGCGAAATCTGTATCTTGGATATTTTCGCAACGAAGAAGACCGCGCTGAGCAATACTCCTGCAATCACTCCTTTGGATAAGTCATGTGTAGCTACAACGATGATAACGGTAACGACCATAACTAGCGAATCGGTAATCGGAGCTTTGCGAATATACGTGAAGGAAGACCAATCGAACGTTCCTATCGACACCATGATCATGATGCCGGCGAGAATGGGCATAGGAATTTGAACGACTAATGCACCAAGTACGAGTATCATGAAAATTAGAACTGATCCCGCGACGAATGTGGACAAGCGTCCCCTTCCTCCAGATTTGACATTGATGACAGACTGTCCGATCATGGCACAGCCCGCCATACCTCCGAAGAACCCATTGATGATATTGGCAATTCCTTGCCCTCTAGCTTCTCTCGCTTTGTCACTGGTCGTATCCGTCATTTCATCCAAAATAGAGGCTGTAAGCAGTGACTCCATTAGACCAACCAATGCCATGGCGAAGGAATAGGGAAGTACAATCATGAGTGTCTCTATCGTAAGTGGAATATTAGGAATAAGAAAAGTCGGCAAGGACTGCTTAATGTTCCCGAGATCTCCTACGGTGAGAAGCCCAAAATGTCCATATATCGATGCAGCGGTTAATACGACGATAGCGATTAATGGTGCGGGAACTGATTTGATCCATCTTGGCAACGTATAAACAAGCAGCAGGCTGAGCCCGACGAACACGTATGTCATTGTTGATATTCCCCAGAAATGCGGCACCTGCGCCATAAATACGAGAATAGCGAGCGCATTGACGAATCCAATCATGACAGCCCTTGGAATGAACCTCATCAATCGATCGATCCTGCAAATACCGAGTATAACCTGAATGATGCCTGTTAAAATGGTAGCTGCAAGCATGTATTGCAAGCCGTGATCCTTCACTAGTGGAGCCATTACTAATGCCATAGCTCCCGTTGTTATGAAGATGATAACTGCGAAGAGCAAATGAATCTGCTGGAGAGCAGATGCGACAGGATCGTGAAGGAAGAGCATTTCTCAGCCAAGAGAAGAATTGCGTTGCATGAGATGATCAATCATCTCCAACCCGGAGATGCCGTCATGGTGTTGAAACTGTACAGCTTGGCGGATTCCACCCGTCATCTCATGGAAATGCTGGATCTGATCGATGAGAAGCAAGCTTCCCTCTGTACCCTGCATGAGGGAATCGATACGAATACAGAAGCATGCGCGAATTTCAAATCTATGGTATCGCATTTGCTTGATTTCCAATCTGACGTCATTAGTGAGAAGACAAGGCAAGGGATGTATGAAGCGAAGCGAAATGGTGCCGTTACAGGACGCCCCCGCAAGCCAGATGAAAATGTGAAACGAGCGATTACCATGTATGAGAGCAGACAATATACATTAGCCGACATTAAAAATGAAACAGGTATAAGCAAGTCAACTTTATATCGATACTTAGAAAATTAACTGTAGCGAGCCAATGGATGCAAGACAATACCCCCTACCTTCTCAAGCAGGGGGTATTTATTATCGTGTTTATGATCTGCTCATGATTTGCTTATATCCGGTCATATTGAGCGGTATCGAATCCCGATGGACATGCACACTCATGACCAAGCCAATCGTAAGCATGTTCGTAAGCATGGAGCTGCCTCCGTAGCTAATGAACGGCAATGATAGCCCGGTTAGAGGGACAAGTCCGATGTGCATGCCTATATTTACGAACACCTGGAAGACGATCATGCCTACTAATCCAATTACGAGATAGCCGCCAGCCAGGTTCATGCTCATATTTGCAATGAGGACAATTCGATAGATAAGCATGAAGTACAGCAGAAGCAAGATGGAAGAGCCGAGAAACCCGTACTTTTCCCCGATAACAACATAGATGGAATCCGAATACGCATACGGAATAAAGCCCCGATCCATGTAAAATCCTTCACTTCCGCTTAGTCCGCCTGTCCCTATGGCGCTCATAGCATTTTTTACATGCCATGACTTATCAGGGTCGCTGGTTGGATCAAGAAAGGTCTGAATCCTCGACATCTGATGCGGCTTTACAAGTTTGGCCAGCAAATCATGATCCACGAAATAGAGCCAGCAGATCGTTCCAACCGCAATTGCGATCACGGAGAGGCAAATGATCATGTACATCGCCTTCACATTTCCCATCCACAACATACTTATCATCACGGCGATAAATACGAGTGCGGTGCCTAAGTCCGGCTGCTTCATGATGATTACTGTGGGCAAGAGAAATACTGCAGTAAGTGGCAGGATGTCCTGTACAAAGCGAAGCTGATCCCCTCCCCGCTTCTGCAGCAGATGAGCCGCCAGCAATACTGTAGCAATCTTCATCATCTCTGACGGTTGCAGTTGGAAGCTTCCAATACTAACCCAGCGAACTGCTCCATTAATATTCTCCCCCTTGAACATGACGAGCAAGAGCAGCACAATACCTAATCCATACCATACATAGGATAGCTTCCCAACTAATATATTGTAGTCAATTGTTGCTAGAATCAGCATCGGGACACAGAATACGCCGAACAAGATGAGATTGTTAATATGAATGCCATGCAGCTTCGTATTTATCGTTGCCTCATACACGGCTAACGTACCAATAGCTACGAGACATCCGACGATAACGAGAGTCAGCTTGTCAACCTTACTAAGTTTACGCAAAAATATGATCATAGGTCTATTCCTTATGAATTCCTTTCCGACCGCTGCCTTGCAGCTGCTGTCTTCGATAATTATCACGAGAAATGCTAAGAATAATGCCCGTGCTTGCCATACATAAAATTAAGGAGGAGCCTCCGTAACTGACAAAGGGAAGCGGAACTCCAGTAATGGGAAGCAGACCAGTCACTGCTCCTAAGTTAAGCATGAACTGAATAAAGATCATACTGACGATTCCGGTACCTAGCATAATCGCAAACGGATCATCACTTCTCAGCGCAGCCATGAAGCCTCTTACAACTAGGACAAAGAAAACGAATACAACCAGACATGAGCCAAGAAAGCCGAATTCTTCTCCGATGACCGCAAATATGAAATCCGTATGTGCTTCAGGTAGATAGAACAGCTTCTGAATTCCGTGTCCGAATCCGGTTCCTGTTACACCACCATGTGCCAATGCATAGATGGATTGAATCAGTTGATAGCCTGAGCCCTGTTGGTCGTCATACGGATTCATAAATGAAGCAATCCGTTGCAAGCGATAGCTCTGACTGAATGCCAAATAGATGATCACAGGGAGAACTGCAAGAAATAATACGGCAAGTTGACGCATTTGTACACCGCCCACAATCATGACGGTAAGACAGATGAAGAGCAGCATAAGCACTGCCCCGAAATCGGGCTGCTTCATAATGAGCAAGGAAATGAAGCTGACTACAATGAGAATAGGCAGCAGGCCTTTCTTGAAGCTTCGAATGCGTTCTCCCTTGTTGCTGATAAGTGATGATATGTACATAATGAGTGAAAGCTTCGTAAATTCCACAGGTTGAAACTGAAATCCGCCCACAACAATCCATCTCCTCGCCCCGTTCATACTGCTTCCGACTGCCATTACGACAATCAGCATCACTACCGATATCAGCAGCAGATAGGGTGCAGTCTTCTTCCAGACTCGTATTGGAATATTCATCATCACGAACATACCGAGAAGTCCAATGCAAGCGAACTTGACCTGTCTCGACGTGTAATACCATGGATCCTCATGCTTCAAGCTGCTTAATGCGGAACTAGCGCTAAAGATCATAGCCATTCCAAAACATGCGAGCAGCACGACCGAAAGGAGTAAGAGAAAATCAGGTCGGCCTCTTGTGATTGTAGGTTCCATCTCATATGCCTCCGTTCTTGAACGGGGGAGAATACAAACTAATGCTTAGATTTTGGCTCCATCAATTGTTCAGCTGTTATGGCAGGATCAAGCCAGTTCGTAATAAGCTTACGCGCATATGCAAGATCCTCCTCGTACAGCTTGTAATACCATATATCATGCATCATCATACCTTCCCCATCTAATGCATAGGTACTGAATTGTGGAATGCTATCCTTCATGAAAATAGACTTTGCTAAGTCAATCAGATCAGTTGGGGCAATATCTGTTGAGAAGTGGTCGCCAGCGATATCGAGTATTTCTGGAATATGGCTAAATTTATCAAGCTGTACCGCCCTTTCTGCAACCGCCTGCAAAAAGATCCGATTGCGCATCATGCGATTCATATCGGAATCCTCACGGTAGCGTACAAAGTTGAGAGCCTCAAGTCCGTTATAGATTGGCTTGTTCGCTTCAATTCTGAATTTGTCATGATTCCAGTTTTTATTCACGATATCCTCTGTTATCGGTAACTTAATTCCACCTAACGCATCCACGACGTTCTTGAATCCGGTGAAATTGATCGCTGCATAATGGGTAACGGGATGCTCAAGCAGTTGCTCAACACTGTCAATGCTCATCTTCGCCCCGCCAAATGCATAAGCGTGGGCGATTTTGTCATGCTTGTTCTTACCTACAATCTCGGTGTAGCTATCGCGTGGAACGGATAATAGCAGGATCCGGTTCTCCTTGCGCCTCACGATGGAGTAGATCATGGAATCGGATCGTCCTACTTCCTTATCCCGCTGATCGATGCCGAGAAGCAGAACCGAAAATGGCTCGTCATGCACTAATGGGTCTTTGATCGTTATCGGCTTATATGTCTCCTCCAGCTTCTTCTCCACCTGATTCGAGAGGAACATGTCAAAAGTCAGGAGGGCAAGTTCCTTGCGCAGTACATATCCCACTGTTATAACGAGCACGAATGACAGCGAAATTATGATCCACTTTTTCTTGATTTTCATAGATACTCCTTTCTCTTTCTTTCACTACTTCTCTTGTGATTTCCCAGAATGATCCTCTTCATGGATATCAATTTGCCCGCTGTATGTTTTTTTGTCCCATAGCTTTACATCTGTATCTCTCCAGGTATACACATCTAGTCCATTTTCACCGCCACCCATTGTCCAACCCAATATGATCTCGGGCAATCCGTCCTTGTTGACATCAGCCATACCTGCATAATCCAGCCCGTATCCATAGCCCTTCGTATTCCAGACAATGTTCCACTGCTTATTCTCATATCTGAGTAAAGCTGCTTTACGCATTTTCTCATTACGCACATTCTCTTCGTATACGATGATTGCTTCTTCGTTGCCATCCCCATCAAAGTCGCCGTACGATATTCCTGTATTTCCTCCACCATGCTTCGGGATTAATAATCGGGATCCGTCCGGTAATGCTCGACGAACAGCAGCTTCATGGATATGACTGGCGGGTATCGGTGACTGAATGAGGTCGATTGGCGCTGCCGGAACACCACAGCCAACTGTCCAGATAAGAACACCCCAAATCAATACCTGCCGCACAATTTGTTTTTTCATTTGCTCACGCCCACTTTCCTTGCCTGTCCGTATTCCATGTACTAGTGTATATTTTCAATTCTATGAAAGGGTTATGAAATCGTTAAATTTCTCTGCCATTCTCGTGATGAATAGGAAGATAGATTCGAACTTCAGTACCAATGCCCTGCTCACTATCCATCTCCATTCTGCCTTGATGTAGACGAATAATCTCTTCACTAATAGACAATCCCAGACCACTACCCGTCGGACTATTCTTCCCTTTGTAAAATTTCTTCATGACCATGCCCAGCTCATGCTCTTGAATACCGGAGCCTGTGTCTCTGACACAAATCACGACTTCATGTTCAGAGGCACGCGCATTCAAAACAATCTCTCCCTGTTCGTTCGTAAATTTAAACGCGTTATCTAATAGGTTTATGAGTACTTGTCTCAAACGGTTCTCGTCAGCAGAGATCATAGGGAGCATAGGATCTGATTGAATATGAAGCTTGATTCCCAAGCGGGCAGCTCTCGGTGAGAGCAATATACCGATCTGTTGGAATAGACGTGGTACGTCGACTAGGCTGAATGCTAATTCCAGCCTGCCGGCATCCAGCTTAGAGAAATCCAATAGTTCGTCTACCAATTGGGATAGCCGATCGGTCTCGGATTCAATAATATCCAGTCCTTCCGTTACCAACTCATCTTCACGTGTTCCACCTGCTTTCAACGTGACAGCCCAGCCCTTAATATTCGTTAACGGGGTTCGAATCTCGTGCGAGACAGAGGAGATAAATTCATTCTTAAGCTGCTCATTGCGGCTAATTCGGGAAGCCATTGCATTCATCGTGTCAGCTAGTGTGCCTAATTCATCCCGATACACCTTTTTGGCGCGGATAGAGAAATTTCCATCTGCCATGACTTCCGCTGCTTTTTTTAATTCGCGGATGGGCCCCGTAATGGTTCGAGATAGAAAAATACTAAGTATAGCTACAATGGCAACAACAAGTACTCCTGCCAATATGAACAAGATGGAAATATAGCGAACAGCATCGATTGTTCCGGTCAGTGAGCTGATAAAGCGGACAATTCCAACAGTCTTGCCTTCGGATTGGAGCGGATAGGATACCGAAACAATATGCTCATTAGTGTCATCGTCAAAACCGCGCCAAGTTCCTACCTCTCCATCAGCAGCTTGCTGTACATCGGTGTAATGAATGATCTCTTTGCCTGCATGCGTACCATATGAATCTTGAATGATGTGTCCAGCAGCATCCATGATCTGCACCTGTGCAGAAGTATGTTGGGAGAAAGCTCGTACGAGCTTCTCCGATTGTTCCGTTACTTCTTCCTCAGCAAAA
>Ga0102589_1004339_pt1 | contig 13497 bp, 12 predicted proteins | sample AraplaMF_Col_mLB_FD_76858 | JGI IMG/M metagenome (GOLD analysis project Ga0102589, IMG submission 76858) | Arabidopsis root microbial communities from the University of North Carolina, USA - plate scrape MF_Col_mLB | ecosystem: Host-associated > Plants > Roots > Endosphere | place: USA... | reverse complement strand
CCGCTGGACAGTGGCAGGCTATACACTAAGCTGGCGGCCAGTTGTTTAAAGCTTCCTAACGCAATAGGGATCTATACATCTGGCACCGTATTTCAGCCTGAACTTTTTCAGGATATGGCTGAAATCATGAAAAATGAAGACATGTTTCCTTTACTGAATCTTGTTTATTTCGGCCTGGTCGGAACGGAGAAGGGGGTAGATGGATATACTTATGGGTTAAAATCCTTTGGTAAGGATGAAATTGAAATTCTGGACAGTCAAGCATCTCCTGCCGATCTGCGTGATTTTATGATTGCGATTTCCGGATATATTGTAGAAGAGAATATCACTTTAAGGGATGGAGAAACGATCGGCTTCTCAGCAGAGCAAAAGCTGCCGATTTCCCGTTCTGAGGGTGTTTATGTCGATGGGGATACTCTTAAAATCCAATACTAGTTTCATGCTCAAAAGACACCGTAACAGGTGTCTTTTTTTACATATGTCTAGCCTAACATACTTTTGGTCGTTTCGAATGTTGTACCTACTTAAGCATCTTGTTCGCGTATGATTAGGATTAGTCGCTCTAGAATAATTTGATGTATGAACCTTATTCATTTATTAAAATATTTTTATGTTGAATAGAGAGGTTAACCAACTTAAATTCACCTTTGCGTATATCTCCTTTTATGCTGATTAGTTCGTTCCAAGCCAAATCATACAGAGATTTATTAATGAAGCCACTCAAATAAGCTTCTTCTAATTCATCAGCATCTTTTTCAATCAACTCTCCCGATGGTAACAAAATAAGATCTAAAAATAGATCATCCATATAAGGTACATTATCTTCTATTGAGTTTTTATGACAAATGTCGATATACCATTGAATTATTTCTCCGTTAGCATTAAACATTGTTGTTACAGAATGGTTTTTTTCAAGAGGAAATTGTTGCAACCATATATAGCCGTTATCAACAATACATATGTTTTTCTCTCCATAATTCACGGTTAAAGGTTCTGTAACTTTAATTGTTTTTAACTTCTTTCAGCAGGTGTCCAAACACCCGCTGAAAGAAGTTAAAGCCTCCGGCGGATGTCACGGAATCGCAAAGGAATGCTTTGTGCAAGCACAAAGCCGATTCCGGACGCAATTACGCCGAGGCATAATTGATTAATGTAACAAAACCTTTGAACTCTTTAGTGTCAAGGCATGACTGACTATACTTTCTTTCTATTACTCGTGGCCATTCCGAACGGTCTCCGAACTTTCTTTTTAGCATACTGAACCTCCAAACTCATTTTAGATAATGGGGATACAAATCTTTATGCTGCCATATCCAGTTTTTCATCTCAAGGATCATTTGTTCATAGCTCGGTACGGTAAATGAAAAATCTTTTCTTGTGTTGACTAGTGTTTTATCAATGTTTACGAGGGGATATGGCTGGATCGTTACTTTATTTTCCTTGAAATGCGTATTGAATAATTGCAGTAGATCAAACTTTGAAATACTGCTATTGTTGACGAGATGGTAGAGGCCAGTTGTACCTTCAAGTGCTGCACGTTCAATTGCTTTTGCTAACGTTAGGGTCGTAACTCCGGTCCATATTGCACCAGTATAGCCGTGGATAGTATTATGTTGTTTCATAAACCAATTAAAGAGACCAATGCCATCCTCCTTCAAATCAGGACCGATGATAGAATTACGAAATGTTAGATGTTGAGTGCTTTCGATTTCTCCTAGTCCCTTCGTACGATCGTAAAAGGTTTCCCCATCGCGACTGCTTTTTTCATGATAGGGAGCTGCTTTTCCTGAGAATACACAATCTGTACTTAAATGAATAAGCTTAGTGTTTCTGTTTTTTAATAAAGATTCGATGGCATGAGGCAAATAACTATTGAGATATACGCTTTTCTCGCGGTCTGTTTCACAGGCGTTATTTAAAACACCTATACAATTGACCACAACATCATAGTCGTGATCTAATAATAGTGACCTTAAAAAATTTGTCTCTGTAATATCTCCGGTAATATTATTTCCGCAAGAAAAGGCTGTTCGCGAATAGGTTGTTACATCATGCCCTTGGGTGTACAAATAAAGTGAAATTGTGTGACCAGCCATTCCAGTAGCTCCAAGTACTAAAAATTTCAAGGTTTTCCTCCCATCCAATTTTGTAATTCTTCTTGAATGAGCGGAAGCTTCAATAATTTTTCTTTTATTTCAGCGACGGATAGTATTTTCGTATTAGTAGAGTTGTATTCGTCGGTTAACGTAATTTTAGGAGAGCCCTCATCAAGATATTTTCCATAATTTAAATCACGGTTATCTGCAGGGATTCTATAAAAATCCCCCATATCAATGGCCTTTGCAGCTTCTTCCTTTGTTAATAACACTTCGTAAATTTTTTCGCCATGCCGAGTTCCGATAGTTTGTATTTTATTTTGAGCTTGAAAAATTTCTAGTAATGCCTGTGCTAAATCCTCAATATAAGCAGCTGGTGATTTTTGCACCATAATGTCCCCGTTATCAGCGTGTGAGAAGGCATATAAAACTAATTCTACTGCCTCATCAATACTCATCATAAAGCGTGTCATTTTAGGATCGGTAATCGTTAAAGGCTTGCCAGCTTTAATTTGTTCGATAAATAAAGGAATAACAGAGCCCCTTGAAGCCATGACATTTCCGTATCGTGTCCCGCAAATCAATGTTTTATCGGGATGGACCATTCTTGACTTTGCAATAAACGTTTTTTCCATCATAGCCTTCGAAATTCCCATTGCATTTACTGGATAAGCAGCCTTATCAGTAGATAGGCAAATAATTTTTTTAACACCTGCTTGAATAGCCGCAGTTAAAACATTATCAGTGCCTAGGATGTTCGTCTTAACGGCTTCTAGTGGAAAAAATTCGCAAGAGGGGACCTGCTTAAGAGCGGCAGCGTGAAAAACAAAATCGACATCGTACATTGCATGATGAATACTTTGGACGTCACGTACATCGCCTATAAAAAATTTAATTTTCGGATGTTGATAGAGTTTACGCATATCATCTTGCTTTTTCTCATCTCTTGAAAAGATGCGTATTTCCTTAATGTCGGTATTTAAAAATTTCTTTAATACCGCATTACCAAAAGAGCCCGTGCCGCCAGTAATGAGAAGAACTTTATCTTTAAACATTGTATTGTCAATTACACCTCCTGCATGCATGAAATAATGGCGTTATTTTAATCCTCTACGATGTAAATCATATTCAGAATTTTCCCTTGGGAAGTTATACCAGTATGCCAATTCATTTGTATATTTACTTGTTGGATTTTTATCCATTAAAGCACAATTAAAATCCCAATCCCCGGCAATATCTTTTCTTATTGTAAAGGTTGCATCACCTATAAAACTTCTTCGAATAATTTTAAATTGTCCGGGTAATGTGTATCGGTTCGATTCATCTTTTATAAATGCGTAGCCTGCCTTTGTTAGCATGTTGTAGTAGTAAATATCAAACTGACCATCTACTTGGGCTAAGACGTTTCGAATAGCGGGTAAGTAGTGATCATCACTATCAATGATAGCTACATAATCACCAGTCGCTTCTGCGATACATCGATTATAGGCTACACTAGCACCCAAATTAGTTGGATGACTAATTATTTTTAAGGCTGGACAGTTTATTTGATAGTCCTCTAATAGGGCTAACGTATTGTCGGTTGAGCCGTCATCGCAAACGATAATTTCATAGGCGTATTCTTTGGGAATACTTTCTAACAATGTCAATATCCACTCTTCACTATTGTAGGCTGGTGATAAAAAACTAATTTTCATATAAAACCTCGATTCTATTATTGTTAGTAGAAGTGTTTAATAGGCGTAAGTAAAATTTTTTAAAGTCTATACTTTTTTCTTTGATTGACATAAAGGATTCTTTATTACAGTATGCGTTGCAAGAGTGTTTCTGTAGGCAATTGCTTACATTCGTTAGTTATTTAAAAGAGAGAAAAGTATTTAAAAATAAGGTAGTTTTACTAGTGTGTTAGTTGTACTTATCGTAATCTTTTCACATTATTGAACAAGAAATCATAATTTAATGATACGCTTCATTTAAAAAAGGGGGGATGTTATGTCAAAAAAGATAGCCTTCATATGTAGTGTGGAATCGTATAAGCTCTCCGACGCACATATTTTCAAAGATTTGTGCCTTGTTCCGATTTTGTTAGGTGAATATTTAGGCTATGATGTTAGTATTTTAACGACTGAAATGAATGAAGCATTATTGAAACAAACCTTTCCTTCTGTCACTTTTCAACATATTCCGTTTGAAGATGACTATGTTGCTAATATGAATTCTTATTTAATAGAGCATGCGAAGGACATCGATATTGCATTTGCGATAGGGCCGTATCCATCGTATTTATCGATCTTAAAAACTTATAAAAATTTTAATCCAAACGGAAAAATTTATATGAAATTGGATGTTAATCGGTTTTGGTTAAGTCGATTAAAAACGTATCCGTATTTTTCGGAGTTACTTCAGCTTTGTGATGTTCTTTCGTCTGAATGTGAATCCATTCAAAGCTCTATTCATGAATTTACCAATTTGGATATTAAACGTATTCCTAACGGCTTTTATGAACTGTTTCAAACAGAGCCTGTTCCATTTAAAGAGAAAGAAAATAGAATAGTAACGGTAGGTCGTTTAGATGCTCCTGAAAAACAAATTCTTTTAGCGGTAAAAGCATTTTTAGCTGCACAGCTTTCAGATTGGGAGTTTCGGTTAGTAGGTCCAATGTCTGAGGCGTTTAGACAGGAGTTGTTGAACGAACTTGATGGAAATCCATTCGCAGCGCAGGTCATTATGTTGGGCCCGATTTATGATAAGGTGCGATTGGAGGAGGAGTATAGGAAGGCTAAAATATTTTGCCTTACCTCCTTAGTAGAATGCTACGCTCATGTATTTGCAGAGGCTGCAAAGAATGGTTGTTTTATCGTTACGACTGATGTCGATGGGGCGGCAGATATTACCCATAATCAGCGCTTCGGGACAATTCATCCGACTCATGATTGGCAAAGTGTTGGAAGGGCAATACAGCAAGTAACGAAACAGGAAGCTTTATTTGCTGATGCATGTGAACACCTCCAAGCATTCGCAAGAGCGGAATTAAATTGGAAACATATTGTGCAAAAAGTGGCCGAATATTTAGAGGAAAAGCCAAGCGAATAAGAGGAGTACTATTACGAGAATGGAGTGAAAACAGGGCGAACATTTTTAAATTTGCGTCGCTAGAAGGGGAATAAAGCACATTTCTTCGTGACCAACACCCTTTAAGAAGAACCACTGAAAGTTGGAGCGGAAATAAACCCCTCGTTATGGTGAATAAAACACGAATACTTCATAAAAAAGTAAGCGCAAAATACTACAAACCTCCTAATGAATTAATAATCGTGTGACAATCACAATAATCATTCATTTAGGAGGTTTTTCATGACCAAATAAGTACGTCAACGCTTATGGTACTAACATATCAGGCCTTTGAGATAGCAGTGAAAAAAGTGTTGCTGCCTGGTTTATCAAACAGAACGTACCTGTTAAAGTATGTATTGTTGGTAAAAAAAGACACACTCACAAAATCCAACTATTATTTTAGAAATATACGATAGAATTTAAAAACTTATTTTTGTAACAGAAATTAAATGATAACCATTAAAAGTTAATTTATAAACATCAGGTTTTTCTGTAGATTTCCAGAAGTCATATCCATATGAATGATCAAAATAATTTATTATACTTGTCATAATATTTCCGTGTGTTCCGATAGCTACATTTGTAAAATCTGGATTTTCAATGATTTTAAATATTATGGGTAAAGATCTAAACTGTGCTTCTCTAACACTTTCCCCTCCATCCAATCGAAAATCTAAATTTTTATAGGAATCCTTCATTGCTTGTTCAATTCTATCTTCAGACAATTTATAATTCCCTTTAAGTGTTCTTTCTTTTAAATTTTCTTCAATAATAATTGTAGAAGGATGGTCAATTAATCCTTCTAATGTTTGTAATGATCGTGTATATGGGCTGGATAATACTGCATCAAAATGTACTTTTTTCATTGAGGCTACAAGTTTTTTTGCTGATTTTATGCCTTCCTCAGAAAGTGGGCGTTCTCGTTCTTGTGCAAAAATAAATGGTGAATGTGCATGTCGAATAAAATAAATATTTGTTTCCAAATTTTTCATCCCCTCGCATTTTTATTGTAAGCTAATTTTTGGAAAATATAAAGTGATCGTAATGTGGACTCTTCTACGAACTAAAGGAATGACAATACTTTTCGATGAATACAAAAAAAGCGCGAGAAATCAACGTTTCTAAAATTGATTTCTTGCGCTTCTTAAAGTTTTGACCTGCTTTGTCTCAACCTAGTCTTCTACACTATCTTCAACCGAAAATTCTATCTTTCGATTACGTTCATCTTTCAGTCAAAGGAGGTTTATATTTTATTTTATTTCAAGTGTATATGGTTGAGAACTAGCTTTGCCGTAATATTCACTTACTTCAATAAAGTAAGTTCCTTTATCTAGTGTGATTGTACCTACTTCAGCATCTCCAGCTCCGTAATAATCAAAAGTTTCTACTGTTTTTCCTTTTGCATCAATAATACGGATGACGCCATCTAGTGCTTTTTCTGTTTTAAGAGAGAAGGACACATCGCGTTTGCTGTCGTTTTTAAATTCGAAATAGTCTTTATCACCAAATTGAACACCGGCATTTAGATATTGATTAGCTACCCATTTACCGTCTTTTTTCGTTAGTACAGTTGGTTTTGTCGGTACACCGTTAACTATCTTGGAATCTGCATCTTCATCAGCTTTTTTATGATCAAACAAAGTTAATGAATATGGTTGGATTGATACTTGTCCAACATTGCTTCCGTTAAGAACAATAAAATACCCGTGCCCTTGTTTGGCTTTAAAAGAAGTATTCACATCTGTTGTCCCGCCAAGACCGAGTAGCATTTGAAGGAGATCTTCACCTTGTCCAAATTGAATTTCTGTTGCCATTTCTTTTGGATCAATTTTCCTATTACCATTTGTATCTTCTATAATGGAGCCTGAAAACTTCAAGTCATTTTGAAGTTCTTTAGGTAATTGATCGAGCTGTTCTTTTGTATATGGTACAGAAGAAATAAGAAGACTCATGACTTCATCTTTGCCATATTGTTTATAATAGTAGAAATCTGTATCATCTTGATAAATGAGATGATCTTTGTAAGTGGTACCAGGTTGAATCTTTTGAGCAGTTTTTGGTGTATTATTATTTCTATTATCCTCTTGTGGAACAGCAGCCATTTTACTTGTTTTAAGTGTATACGGTTCAGAAGAACGGTCACCAAGATTCATTACTTTTACAACATAGGTTTTATCCTTTTTCAATGCAATTGTCTTTGCTTCGTTTTCATCCATTGTTGACCCAAGAAGTAGACTAAGTAACCCCATATCGTTAGTTAATGAAGCAACTGGGATTAATTCATTAGCTTCCTTATCGTATTCAAAAATATTACCAGCTGGTGATTGGTTTATACCTTTTTGAATGTTGAAACCATAAACGGCATCTTCTTTAGATGTAAATGTGAAGTAATCTTCATCATCTTCAGTTTGGAAGTATGCGTTTTGATCTTGACCAATATCAAAACGAATCGCTTGGTCCATAATTTGGTCAACGTTTTCCGGTTGTCCCATAGCATCTGGATTCATGAACATACTCATAAAATCATTCATTTGATTACGTTTTTTTGTTGTATATTCATTAAAAGGTAAAAGATCCTGTTCTACGTTGTCTTCTAGCATTCCTTCTGATGTAAGGCCGTCTTCATCTTCAGGAAGGGTAACGACTTCACCTTTTAATGTGTAAGGAATGATAGATTCACTAACAGTTGCATCAGTATCAATACCGCCGCTAAAGAACATATCAAGTGAGAAATTATTACTGTTTTCATTAGAGACGCTGATGACATACTCTTCATTAGGCATAGCATCAACAACTAAGCTTACTCCATCGCCGTTATCCGTGCCGTAAGATGCTCGAATCGGATAAGGAACATCTAATTCTTCAGTATCGGCTTCCTCTGACTGTTCTTGAATTAAATCGTCTTTTAGATAAAGTTCCATGGATGCTGTAACACCTGGAATCCCAGTTGTATCAAATTTCAGTGTCGTTGGTTCATTTACAGAAAATGTGAAATAATCCTTGTCACCTAGATGATCTTCAGAAAGTAGGGTATAGTTTTTCCCTGCTGTACTGAATGGGAATTTTTCAATATTGTCCATATGTTCCATATCTAATGAATCAATTGGTAATACTTTAGTCGTTTGAGCTGTGAAGGCAAAGTTAGAATTGCCTTTTGAGCTATAGTTGCCATTATGATCTTTAACGCCAATAAGAAGGGTTCCCTTTTGATCTGCTTTATATAGGTATCCTTCTTGCTTGCCTACGCGAACATCATTAACGTTAATTGGTTCTACTTTTTTATTTTGACCTTCAGGGTAGAAATACAAATCAAATGCATAATCATATTTGTTTGCACCTTTTAATGTCAGTTGAGCATATTCATTTGCATCTAGATCAACCTTGTACCATTTCTTTTCATCCGGTAACTTGAAAGTACCTTTTTCAGTATTTAAAGTATCCTTTTTAAGGATTTTAGCGTTTTTCAAGCTCTCTTCTATTGTTTCTGAATACTGTTTTGGTAAATTATTAACATTAAACTGTAATGCTTTCACAGGATCTACTAGGCCATGTCCATATGTAAGATCATAGCCCTTCTCACCTAAATCCTTTGCAGTCTTTTCGAGAATAGCTTCTATTTCATAAGGCTTTAAATCTGGATATTTTGATTTTAAAAGGGATGCCACACCGGCAACAACAGGAGATGCCATTGATGTTCCACTAAATTTAACAAAGGATGCTCCTTTTTTCTCATCATGAACTGTACTGTAAACATCTTCACCTGGAGCTACTAGGTCAACCGATGGACCATAGTTTGAATAGCTTGATAATTTGTTTCGATCATTCGTAGAACCTACACTTATAACGCCTTCGTAAGAAGCAGGGAAGGAGTAATTATCTGTCGATTCATTACCAGCAGCAGCTACAATAGTAACACCTTTTTCAATCGCTTTCTGAACGGCTTCCTGCATTAATGGAGATTCACCATAGCCGCCAAGACTCATATTGATAACATCGGCGCCTTGTTCGATAGCATAAAGAATGCCTTGTGCAATGACGAAATCATTAGCACCATCTTTTCCGTTGAATACATCGATCGGAAGAAGTTTTGCTTTTGGATTAATGCCGTGTCCTCCAATACCATTATCTTTTGCAGCGCCAATAATTCCTGCAACATGTGTTCCATGGTCACCAGGATAAGAAGTATTGGCAGGTGCTGCAGCATTATAGGGAGGTAGCACTTGAGATTTTAAATCTGGATGTTTAAAATCTACACCAGAATCGATAACTGCCACTTTCACATCATGTTTCCCTGCTAATTCCAGAGCTTTATCAATTTGAAGTAGGCTTAAATGATACATATCCTGTTTCTTTGGATCTGTTTTCGTGCCAAAGGAATGATACACATAGCTTGGGGATACACTTTTAACCCCTTTTTGCTGAGCATAATATAAAACCGCTTTTTCTAAACTTGTTCCTTTGTTAAGTTGGATAACATCGTAACCTAATGAAGGAATAGAGCGGATCACTTTTGTGCCAATTTTGTTATGTACACTCTTATCAAGACCAGAATGTTTAACAATAATCGTATCCTTACTAATCCATTCTTTTTGATTTTTGAATGCTTGGTCCTTATTGCTAGCTACTTTCACTAAATCTTGGTTCTTTGCTGTTTTTTGTGGAGCTTCAGCGAAGGCAGAAGTAGTAGGAACCATAAGTGCTGCAGATGCTACTAAAGCGATTGATTTCTTTTTCCAGTTTTTCAACTGTTTTCCCTCCTTGGGTCGTAAATTTTTGTGACATCTATACTATTACGAATGAGTGATAGAAAAGTTTCGTAAATGAGGATATTTTTTTCAAAGTTTCCATTCTATATTTTACCATTATTTTTTGCCCATCGTAAATATTTGTAGAAAGTAGATGGAATCCCTCTTGAATCAGAAATGTAAAATTCACATCCTTCCAGATCACAGCTACCATTCCCACTCGATTTGAGTGATAGGAGTAGGAGGGGATATTAGCTACGATTAATAAGATTTCAACTATAGACAATTAAAGCTTCTCTATAAGCTTGTGTAAATCTTCCTTAGAGCGAGGTATATTAATGTTCTTCTCAAATAATTTTTTGTTTTGTAATGCAATGGCCATTTCGAAGACCCATGGGCGTTCAAGATGGGCTCTTTCAAGCAAATCCTCTTGAAAGAACAGTTCAATGGGATCCCCATTATAAATAATTCTCCCAGCTTCCATGACGATTATTTGATCAGCCCATTCATAGGCTAACGGGATATCATGCGTCGCTAGTAAAATGGTTCGTTCACCGTTTTCTAACGTAGCTAAATATTGTAAAACTTGTGCACTATAATAATTATCTAGTCCAGCAGTCGGTTCATCTAATAATAAAACAGAAGGTTCCATTGCAAGTACTCCTGCCATTGCGACACGTTTTTTCTGTCCAACACTTAAAAAGTGTATCGGTTTATCGAGCAATGCTTCAACTTCGGTTTGAGCGATAGCCCACGCAATTTTTTCTTCAATTTTTTCAGTTGTCCAGCCAAGATTCAGAGGTCCAAACGCAATATCTTGCTTAACAGTGCCAGAAAAAAGCTGGTTGTCTGCATCCTGAAAAACAATACCAACCTGTTGACGTAATTCTTTTAATGCTTTTCTACTATAGTTGAGTGCTTTGCCTTGAAAGGATATGCTTCCAGCTGTAGGCTTCAAAATTCCATTTAAATGCTGAAACAACGTTGATTTTCCAGCTCCATTATGACCAAGTAAAGCAATTTTTTTCCCTTTTGGAATCTGAAGTGTAATGTCTGTTAAAGCATGACTTCCGTCTGCATAAGCGTAAGATAAATGTGTTAAATCAAAGTATAAGTCTGTCATGAGATAAAACCTCCATAAATGATGAGGAGTATAAAAATTGCAGCAATACCTAGCCAATTTTTCGTGTTATAGGTAACCTTCTCCTGCCAATAGACCGTCTCGCCACCACGTGCTTCCATCGCATTGTTTAGCTCGCGACTTCGTTGAAACATCTCGACGAATAAAGAGGCAATCAGCATCGAAACCGAGCGAAGCCACTGCATAGGGGAGTTGTATCCTAGACGAGCCTGCTGAGCAAGATGAATTTTTTGCATACTTTCTAAAAAGATAAAAATAAAACGATACGTTAGTTCTACTAGCTCTACGAATAGAGATGGCAGTCGCCATTGTCGCAGGACATAACAAATAGATTGGACTGATGTTGTAAGAATTAAAAAATACAAACAGCTTATACTGCCAAGGACAATAAAAAAAAGTTGTTGCGCTGTCACTAAGCTCGCACTGCCGATAAAAATTGTCCAATGATGAAGAGAAATTGACCAAATAGTTGAAGGTAGCATGCTTGTTGCTGGCGCTATAGTAATTACAATGGATGCTAGACTCGTTAGTAAAAAAAATCCGGGCAGCAATAGTAATTTTAAGTAATATTTAGCTGGGATTTTTGCACCTATAATGATAAAAGCACTCATCACAATAAATGTAATGAGTGAAATTCGTTCATCTCTCATGATAAGCGACAATAAAAGCAAGCCAAGGGATAACGTCATTTTTTCTAGCGGATGAACAGACGCTAGTTTATTCATATAAGCGTACTTATCAATGAGTAACATCGCTTAACCCTCTTTATGTTTACCGCGCATTAAGCCGATGAAATAGCCAATAAATCCGGCTCCAATAGCAGCTTGTAGTGCGAATAATAAGCTTTCTATTTCACCACTTGGTGGCTCCCATAAGCTTTCAAACCATGGCTCGTAATTAGCATCTATTTCACCAATAGCTGCCTCCGCTTCGCCATCAGCACCTTCAAAATCTGCGCCTTTTTGAATGAAGAGGGGAATGATTGCTAACAACACAACAATTGCTAAGAGCAATAAGTTTTTTTTCATGTTAGTGAGCCTCCTTTGCTGAGAAAATACGTAAAGCTTTTAATTCACTCACATTGTATTTTTTCAAGAAATTCATAACGATCACAGTTAGAATGCCTTCACTAACGGCAAGAGGAATTTGCGTGAACGCAAAAATACTAGCAAACTTTGTGAATGAAGCCATAAAGCCTCCAACTTCAGAAGGGAAGGCAAGAGCTAATTGTACAGAAGTGACAATATATGTACCTAAGTCACCGAGCATTGCTGCTAAAAAGACGGCTACTGAAAATGATAACCCTATTTTTTGAGAGCCCTTAAAAACATAATAAGCAACAATAGGACCAGCTATTGCCATAGAAAAGGCATTAGCACCTAACGTTGTCAGTCCACCATGGGCTAAAAGTAAAGATTGGAATAATAATACGATTGTTCCGATAACACTCATCGCTAATGGTCCAAAAAGAACTGTACCAAGACCAACCCCTGTCGGATGCGAACAACTTCCCGTTACCGAAGGGATTTTTAAAGCTGATAGCACAAAGGCAAAGGCACCTGATAGACCTAATAACATTTTAGTTTCAGGATTTTCATTAATAGTTTTACGAATAGAACGTAATCCTAAAATAATAAATGGAATCGATAAGACCCACCAAAAAATCGCCCATTCGATTGGCAAAAAGCCCTCCATAATGTGCATCGCGAATGCACGATCTGGCACGAATAAAAATGCTAATAAGAAATAACTAAGCTTCCAACCTGAGAATTTCAAATATCTCTCCTCCTCACATTAAAATAGTTCGAATTAGTATGCGATGATTTCGCCTTGGCGTAATTGTGGCTATCGCTTTGCTTTCGCACAGAAAACATTTGTGGCTGTCGCTTTGCTTTCGCTACAGATAGACAATGTGTCTGGATTTTAAATTGTGCCGAGGCCTGCACAAGGACCGACACGATGTCGGTCATTTCGGTAATGCCACATGACGTGGTGTTTTTACCGATGCAGGTCAGTTAGCTGTTTTCTCAGGATGCGAAGGTTGTAGGCTAACATCCTTTTTTCATTCCTTTCAAAATCCGTGACATCCGCCGGAGGCATTATTTTCATTCAGTTTTTAGTACGATTGGAACCATATTTGTATTCTTCGATCACCTTGAAATGGAATCTCTTCTGAATGAAAATAAAAAGCACTTCTCCAAATGTGGAAAAGTGCATAGCTAAAAATGCAAATAAAATTCTAATTTGCTAAGCCGCACACCCATCCTCGTAGGTTGAAACGATCACATATTTTCCGGCAGGTCTCCTGGCTTTAGTTCAACGTTTTATAGGCCTTCCCATCCTTTGGACAGTGACATTATCTATAAAACTCCCTAGTACAGTGGCGGGACCGCGCCGGATT
>Ga0102589_1004333_pt1 | contig 13517 bp, 12 predicted proteins | sample AraplaMF_Col_mLB_FD_76858 | JGI IMG/M metagenome (GOLD analysis project Ga0102589, IMG submission 76858) | Arabidopsis root microbial communities from the University of North Carolina, USA - plate scrape MF_Col_mLB | ecosystem: Host-associated > Plants > Roots > Endosphere | place: USA... | reverse complement strand
GACGAGCCGTAATGCAGCGCGTGCGACATGACGTGCGTGGTGGCGTCGGCCCAGCGCTTGATCGCGCCGTTGTGCCAGATCCAGTCGGGGTATTGCATCGCGGCGTTCCGTCAGGGGAAACCGCTATTGTGCCTCGCGCCGCGCCCGCTTCCCAAACGCGGGGCTTGCCGCTCCGGGCTCCTCAGCCCTTGATCCACCAGCAGCCGAAGTGCTTCTGCAGGCCGAACACGGTCCGGACCGCCGCGATGCCGTTCTCCTGGGTCTGGTCGACGCGTACCGCCACGGGGGTGCGTGGTTTTGGCGGCGCGGGGGGCGTTTCGGGCGCGGGAGCTTCGGTGAATGCGGGGTAGGGCGGGGCAGCCGGGGCGTCGGCCGTCGGCGCCTCGTCCTCCGACATCACCGGCACGATGTCGACCAGCGGCCGTTGCACGATCGCGTCCAACCGTTCCATCACGTTGTAGGCGGTGCTGCCGGACATGCCGGCCCAGTGATAGACGCCGGCGAGCTTGTTCGCATCGTGCGCGTTGAAGGCGTTGTTCATCTCGAACAGCAGGTCGTCGATGTTGCGGGCGCAGCCGGGGCCACGTTTTTTCTCGACATTGCCGACGGCCGCGGCTGGCGGCCCTTGCTGGGCCTGCTCGACGCCGCCGACCTCGGCACAGCTGCGATCGGTGAACACGCTCTGCCCATCTGGCAGCACGCAGTGGCGGACTTCCGCCGCGACGGGCGCGCACCACGCAAGCGACATCAGGACGAGGAGGGCGGCGAACGGACGGAAGAGCGGATCGGACATCGGCGCAGACTAGCGGGGCGGATCACCGGCCGACAGTGCGTGCATCGCACATCCGCGCGACGCGTTCAGAACCGCACGAAATAGCAACCGGCGTAACGTTCCACGCCGACTTCCATCACGCGCGTCGGGTGATCGAACGTCAATTGCATCGCACCCGCGCTGCCGCCGCCCAGACCGGGCCAGAAGCTCGCATCGACCAGCGAGGTCCGGGCCAGCTGCATGAGCCGGTTCATCACCACCTGCGCCTGGCGATGGCGAAGACCGGGCCAGTGCACGCTTTCGGCAATGCGGTTGACATCGCCCATCGCGAACGACGCCAGCAGATCCATCGACAATTGTCCCGTGCTGCGCGCGCAGCCGGCCTGCGGCGCGCGGCGGACGTGGATCGCACTCGACAGCGAATGCGCACGCGAGGAATCGGCATTGAACGCCGCGTCGTCCATTGCAAGGCGGGTCAGCAGTTCGGTCGACATCGCCGAGGGTTTCGCGTCGAACGCGGCGCAGGCGCTGTCGGTGTAGACGGACGAGCCGTCGGGGGCTTCGCAGCGATGAAGGCCGCCGGCGGCATGCGCGGGGGCGAGCGCGAACAACAGCGCCAGCAGCGGACTCCATGCCGCCATCATGCGCGGCGTATTCATCTGACTTCCCGGGGGGAGCGGGTGCGCTCATCGTCCCCCCGGACCCGTCAATGCCGCGTGTGAGTTGGTGGTGCTTTCAGCCCATCCGGGCGAGCACCGCCAAGGTCGGTTTGGTCAGGTTCAGCGTGTAGAAATGCAGTCCCGGCGCGCCGCCTTCGACCAGTCGGCGGCACATGTCGGCGACGAAATCCGCAGCGAATTCGCGGATCGATTCCGCATCGTCGCCAAAGGCCTGCATGCGCTTGCCGATCCAGCGCGGGATCTCCGCACCGCATGCATCGGAAAAGCGACGCAGCTGCGAGAAGTTCGAGATCGGCATGATGCCCGGCACGATGGGGATGTTCACGCCGAGCTTGCGCGCGTCGTCGACGTAACGGAAATACGCATCGGCGTTGTAGAAGTACTGCGTGATCGCGCCGTCCGCGCCGGCATCCACCTTCGCCTTGAAGTGGCGAAGATCGGCGAGCGCGTCGTCGGATTGCGGATGGCATTCGGGATAGCAGCCGACTTCGATGTGGAAGTAGCCGTCGTGTTCGCGCCGGATGAACTCGACCAGTTCCGTCGCATAACGGAAATCGCCGGTATGGCCCATGCCCGAAGGCAGGTCGCCGCGCAGCGCGACGATGCGGCGGCAGCCCATCGTCTTGTAGCGCTCGAGCAGTTCGCCCAGCTCCGCGCGCGTACCGCCGACGCACGACAGATGCGGCGCCGCGTCCAGCCCATGTTCCTTGTGCAGCCGCTCGACCGTCTCGGGCGTGTAGCTCAGCGTCGAACCGCCCGCACCGAAGGTGCACGACACGTAATCGGGCTTGTGCGTTTTCAGCTTCGCCGCCGTCTTGTCGAGCTGCGCGCGCTGCTCGTCGGTCTTGGGCGGGTAGAACTCGAAGCTGATGGGAGATCCGGGCATGGGCGGGGCTCGGCTTGGGAGTTTTGCCACTATATCGCTTCATCGCGATGAATGAAACTCACGACTTCGGGGGCATGGAAAAGAGAAAGTTTCCAATTTCGGCCTCCTCGTTCCGCTTGCTAGCGTCGATTCAGGCGCCGTATCAGGGCTTGCAGTTCAGCGCTGGTGTAAGGCGAAACTGAGGAGAGAGGCATGGGAAGGATGCTTGTCGCGGTAACAACCGCAATGCAGCAGATGGGGCGATCGATCGGATCCTGCTTAGCGGCTGGGGTTCTAGGCGCAGCCATATGGGTGCTATCTCCGAACGCCGCTGCCCAGACCGTCGTCCTCATCGACGAGCCAATGGACGGCACGACTCTGGTGGCGCCCGCCACCGTACAGGTCACCGCGGAGGTGCTCGACGTCATAGATATGAAGGAGGCTGAGCTTCGGCACAACGGGAAGACCGTCAGTCGCTGGTTCAGTTTTGGCATGCAGCGTTACACGGCGTCTGGTCTTGCGGTGGGTGACCACACCTTCTCAGCGACAGCAACAGACGCCAAGGGAAGAAATTACGGATCGAACTCCGTGACGGTCCATGTGGTCGCGACAGAACCCGAACCGCCGCCGCCTCCGCCGCCGCCGCCACCGCCGCCTCCGCCTCCTCCCCCGCCGCCCCCGCCGCCCCCGCCGCCCCTCAAGCTGCTGCTATCAAGACAGTACGTCTACGACGGAAACCAGCAGCTATGCAAAGTCATCGAGCCCGAGACGGGCGCGACGGTGTACGAGTACGACGCTGCGGGGAATCTCGTATGGAGTGCCAGCGGACTGGCGCTTCCTGATCCGGGAGGTTGCAACAGGGCAGAAGCCTATGCGTCCAATCGGGTCGTGCTGCGCACGTACGACACGCGGAATAGGCTGCTCGATCTTAGTTTTCCGGACGGGTTCGGCGATCAGCACTGGCAGTACACACCTGACGGATTGCCCGAGGAGGTAACAACCCAGAACGGGCCCGACGCATTCTCCGGTCTGACGACGAACAGCTACACGTACAACAAGCGGCGCATGCTCCGAACAGAATCGCGGAGCCAGGGATTCGAGGGGGCGGTCGGCATCGAGTACCGTTACGACGCCAACAGTGGCCTGTCGACGCTGGTGTATCCCAGTGGCATGGCCATCGACTACGCGCCCAACGCACTGGGTCAGCCGACTCAGGCTGGGAACTACGTTACAGGCGCGCGCTATCACCCGAACGGCGCACTTGCCAGCTACACGTACGGAAACGGGGTGACGCACAGCGTGACCTTGAATTCGCGTCAGCTTCCCGCGCGTCGTACCGATAGTGGCGGCGTGCAAGACCTTGGCTACGTCTACGACGGAAATGGGAACGTAACCGTCATCGACGACTACCTGCGTGGCGCACCTTACAAACGCTCGATGCAATACGACGGCCTCGATCGTCTGCTGAATGCCACCTCCGCCGCGTTCGGTGGCAATGGAATCTGGACGTACAAGTACGACGGGCTGGACAACATCCGCACCGCCTCCCTGGGCGGAGTGCAGGAGCATACGTACTGGTACGACGCGTCGAACCGCCTCACGAACATCACCAATGCCACGGGTGCGACCGTCATCGGCCTTGGGTATGACCGGCAGGGCAACCTGAACAACAAGAACGGCGCTGGTTTCAACTTCGACTACGGAAACCGCTTGAGGACCTCCGGAGCGGGCGTCTTTCCGGATACCAACTACGCATACGACGCACACGGGCGCCGGACATGGATGGGGCGCCCCGGTGGCCTCGTCGGTCTCGAAGGAACTTCCACGCTCTATTCGTCGGACGGTCGTCTGCTGTGGCGACACGTCGGCGAAATCATGGAGAACGCGGAGTACATCTACCTAGGGCGCGAACTGGTTGCCAAGATCGATGAGGCCGGCTACCAGCGAACAGTCACATTCGAACACACCGATGTGTTGGGAAGTCTCATTGCCGAGACGGTTACGAATCCAAACGCAACCAATTGCGCCGGTATCGATTTGGATGGCAACCCGATCTATTGCGGGCCCGGGGCGGGGAAGGTGATCACGCGAACGGATTACCAGCCATATGGAGCGGAAATCGGCAATGCACTGAATGGGGTGGGTTTCACGGGGCATCTGCTCGATAAGGCGACGGGCCTTAGTTACATGCAGCAGCGTTACTACGACCCAGCCCTTGGCCGCTTCCTTAGCGCGGATCCGGTGACGGTGGGCGCATCGTCCGGAGCCAACTTCAATAGGTACTGGTACGCAAACGGTACGGGACATCGTGACCGATCCGGGCGCAGTAAGGAGGTCTCTTGGTCGAGGCGGATTTGAAGTCCGATCCGGCGCGGATGGTGTCGGTGTTAGATTCAACAAAGACGGAACGTTTAATACGTTCCTTGACCCAAGGATGCCTAAGGAATGAGCCGCTTCACAGTCGACTTCGTGTGCCCAGTTGGGTTTGAGAGCTATGCGGACACCATGACGGGAAATAGTACCTACTTCGACGCGCTGAACCGGGTTACCCAGGTCGATCAGGATTCGGAGCTTGGCACCTTGTCTACGGTCACGAAGTACCTGGACGGTTCCCGGACGCAGGTGACAAACCCGAGGCTGAAGTCGACCACGACGACATATCTGGCTTATGACGAGCCAACCATGGATCTTCCCTTGACGATCGCGGAGCCGGAAGGTGTTGTCACCGAAATCGTTCGAGACGTGTTCGGTAAGCCGTTGGCTATCAATCGCCTTGAGTAGTTTGGGCCGCTGACGTGCGCCGCTTAGCGTCAACCCGCATCTTTCGTTGAGAGAAAGTCGGAATTGCAGATGTGGTCAAACGGCGGGAGGGTACTCGGGACGGGAAGTAACCATACAAAGGTCGCACCGATCAGGTGCAGTGATCTCAGGAATATGAGTGTTCAAATGCGGCGATTCGATCAGGAAGCACTGTCAGCGCGACTCGCACAGCTGACGCCGAAGTGCAGGGTGGCATTCGCCGCCGCTGCGGCGAATAGGCAGTTGAGCGCGTACGAGTGGTACGCGGTCAGGTTCTGTCCGCAGAATCGGGATCTCCCGCGGAATGTCATCGATCGCGTGTGGACCTCGGTCGGGGTAACCACATCGAAAGCCGACGATCTGGATTCACTGCTCGACAGCACCATGGCTCTGCTTCCTGATGTGGACGTCAAATGGGAGCCGGCGCATGAGTTGGCAAACGAGGCGTTGACCTCTGTGGCATATGCGATCAGATCCTCGATTGCGCCTGATGAACTACGGGAACCGATATGGGCGGCCACGCACGCAACCGAAGCCGCACGTCTAGCGGCCATTCACATGCTCGGTTTGCAGAGTGGAACTCCGGTGGTGGAAAGCGTGCTTGCGTCGCACCCCGTAGTCCTGCGCGAGTTGGAGCGGCAGGCGCGTGATCTCGAGGTGCTGGAGAAAACGGGCGAGGCGTCCATCCCGGCCATCAGGAGCGCAGCGAATGTGGAAACGCAGCTGACGGCGGAAGAGCTGAGTCAGCTTGACGCCTGACTCTCGACGTCGATCAGAATCGCAATAGAAGGGGCCACGCCCCGAAAGAAAACGGGCGCCGAGGCGCCCGTTTTCGTTTCCTGCAGTACAACCAGGATCAGTAGCGGTAATGATCCGGCTTGTACGGACCTTCCACCGGCACGCCGAGGTAGGCGGCCTGGTCGGCCGTCAGCGTGGTCAGCTTCACGCCGATCTTTTCCAGGTGCAGGCGCGCGACTTCCTCGTCGAGCTTCTTCGGCAGGATGTAGACCTTCGGCTCGTAGGTGTCCTTGTTCGCCCACAGATCGATCTGCGCGAGCGTCTGGTTCGAGAACGAGTTCGACATCACGAAGCTCGGGTGGCCCGTGGCGCAGCCCAGGTTCACCAGGCGGCCTTCGGCCAGCAGGAAGATGCTGTTGCCGTTCTTGAACGTGTACTTGTCGACCTGCGGCTTGATGTTCAGGCGCGTGGCGCCCGACTCGTTGAGCTTGTCGACCTGGATCTCGTTGTCGAAGTGGCCGATGTTGCAGACGATTGCCTGGTCCTTCATCTGCGACATGTGCTCGAGCGTCAGCACGTCCTTGTTGCCGGTGGTGGTGACGTAGATGTCGCCGCGGCCCAGCGTCGATTCGACGGTGTTGACCTCGAAGCCTTCCATCGCCGCCTGCAGGGCGTTGATCGGGTCAATCTCGGTGACCACCACGCGCGCGCCGTAGGCACGCAGCGAATGCGCCGAACCCTTGCCGACGTCGCCATAACCGCAGACGACGGCGACCTTGCCGGCGAGCATCACGTCCATCGCGCGCTTCAGGCCGTCGGCCAGCGACTCGCGACAGCCGTAGAGGTTGTCGAACTTGCTCTTGGTGACCGAGTCGTTGACGTTGATCGCAGGCACCAGCAGCGTGCCGGCTTCGGCCAGCTGGTACAAACGGTGCACGCCGGTGGTGGTCTCTTCCGAAACGCCCTTCCAGTCGCGCACGACGGTGTGCCAGAAGCCCGGACGCTCGGCGTGCACCTTCTTCAGCAGGTTCTTGATGACCTGCTCTTCGTGGTTGCCCGAGGCGGTGTTGACCCAGTCGCTGCCGTTTTCGAGCTCATAGCCCTTGTGGATGAGCAGCGTGACGTCGCCGCCGTCGTCGACCACCAGTTCCGGGCCGAGGTACTTGTCCGCACCCTTGCCCGGGAAGGTCAGCGCGGCGAGCGTGCAGTCCCAGTATTCCTCAAGCGTTTCGCCCTTCCACGCGAAGACGGGGGTGCCCGACTTGGCGATCGCGGCGGCAGCGTGGTCCTGCGTCGAGAAGATGTTGCACGAGGCCCAGCGCACGTCGGCGCCCAGGTCGCGCAGCGTTTCGATCAGCACGGCGGTCTGGATCGTCATGTGCAGCGAGCCGGTCACGCGCACGCCCTTGAGCGACTGCGCGGCGGCGTACTTCTTGCGGATGGACATCAGGCCCGGCATCTCGTGCTCGGCGATGTCGAGCTCCTTGCGGCCCCAGTCGGCCAGGGAGATGTCGGCGACCTTGTAATCGCCTTCGGTCGAGAAGGTCTTGATCTGTGCGTTCATGCAGATTGCTCCGGTTTGTTTCCCTTATCTCCCGCTCGCGGGAGAGGGTGGGGTGAGGGCGGGCTCGAAGGCCTGCCAAACCGGGCGCCGTTGTTCGATTGCTGACCCGCCGAGCCTGATTCCGGGAAACACGATCCGGACTTGCAGCGCCCCTCGGTGGGAACGCGACATTCTAGCCGTTCAGGGCTCCGGATGAGTGAATCCGCGAGTCACCTTGCTGCCTTCGCGCGGGCATGAAAAAGGCCGCTTTCGCGGCCTTTTTGCCCTCACGCCAACCCTCTCCCGCGCGCGGGAGAGGGGCTCGGCGATTACTTCAGCTTCGCATCGGCGCGCAGCGCGTCGGCGCGGTCGGTCTTCTCCCACGAGAAGGCCGTGGCGGTCTGCTTCTTGCCGGCGCCGTCGACGTAGGTCACTTCCTTCGGCTTGCGGCCGAAGTGGCCGTAGGCGGCCGTGTCCTGGTAGACCGGGTGGATCAGGTCGAGCATCTTCACGATGCCGTACGGACGCAGGTCGAAGTGCTTGCGGATCAGCTTCTCGATCTTCTCGTCCGGGATCTTGCCGGTGCCGAAGGTGGTGACCGAGATCGAGGTCGGCTCGGCCACGCCGATGGCGTAGGAGACCTGCACTTCGCAACGGTCGGCCAGGCCGGCGGCGACGATGTTCTTGGCGACGTAACGCGCAGCGTACGCAGCCGAACGATCGACCTTCGACGGATCCTTGCCCGAGAACGCGCCACCGCCGTGACGGGCCATGCCGCCGTAGCTGTCGACGATGATCTTGCGGCCGGTCAGGCCGCAGTCGCCCACCGGGCCGCCGATCACGAAGATGCCGGTCGGGTTGATGTGGATCTTGTTCTTCGGCAGCGACTCGAGCCACTTCTTCGGCAGCACCGGCTTGAGGACGTGTTCGTACACGCCTTCAACCAGGTCCTTCTGCTTGATGCCCGGGTCGTGCTGGGTCGACAGGACCACCGCGTCGAGGCCGGCCACGTTGTGGTTGGCGTCGTAGCGCAGGGTCACCTGCGACTTCGCGTCCGGACGCAGCCACGGCAGCGGCGAATTCTTCTTCTTGCGGATCTTGGCCTGCTGCTCGACCAGGCGGTGCGAGTAGTAGATCGGCGCCGGCATGAACTCCGGGGCTTCGTTGCAGGCGTAGCCGAACATCAGGCCCTGGTCGCCAGCACCCTGTTCTTCCGGCTTCTTGCGGTCAACGCCGGCAGCGATGTCGGGCGACTGCTTGCCGAGCATGTTGATGATCGCGCAGGTGTGGCCGTCGAAGCCGACATCGGAATTGTTGTAGCCGATGTCGTTGATGACCTTGCGTGCGAGGGACTCGATGTCCACCCACGCATTGGTGGTGACTTCGCCGGCGACGATCGCCGCACCGGTCTTCACCATCGTCTCGCACGCCACGCGTGCGCGCTTGTCCTGGGCCAGGATGGCGTCGAGGACGGCATCGGAGATCTGGTCGGCAATCTTGTCCGGATGGCCTTCGGAGACCGACTCAGAGGTGAAGAGGTAGCTGGACATCGAGGCTTTATCCCCGTATTCGGATGAAAGGATGGCCGCGCATGATACAGGCTTGGCCGGGTCGGCGCATTGTGCGTCATTCAGGTGTTGGCTGAGAGTTAATTTCCCGGCCCGGGACCGGCGTGCTGTCACGGGATTGACCCGAATCCGCCACGTCGCTGTCGCCGCGCCGCAGCAGGCTGCGCGGCGAGACGCCCCGTCGGGGCGGGCCGTGACCTCCGATGCCGCTAGAGCGCCGCCTGCAGGAACGCTTCCCACACTGGTTCGATGGCCGCCGGGCGTCGATCGCGCGCCCATTGCTGCGCACGATCGGGCGCTGGTCGCGGTTCGACCAGATCGAGTCCTTCCTCCAGGCCAACGGCCACCTGCGCGATTTCGATTTCGTCCGCGCCGGCCTCGACCACCTGCAGGTGCGCTACCTCGCCGATCCGCTTGAAGTGGCGCGCATTCCCGCCAGCGGCCGCCTGCTGGTCGTCGCCAATCATCCCTCCGGGGCGATCGACGCGCTGGCGCTGCTGGATCTCGTCGGGCGCGTCCGGAGTGACGTGAAGATCGTCGCCAACGACCTGCTGTCGGCCCTGGAGCCGCTGTCGGGCCTGCTGTTGCCGGTGCGCATCCTCGGCGGCCGACCGAGCCCGGCCAGCCTGCAGGCCATCGACGACGCGCTCCGGCACGAACAGTGCGTGATCGTCTTTCCCGCCGGCGAAGTGGCGCGGCTGGGGCTGAACGGCGTAACCGATGGCCGCTGGCGTCGTGGATTCCTGCGCTTCGCCCGCGCCAGCGCCGCGCCGGTGCTGCCGGTGCGCATCGAGGCCCGCAACTCGGCGCTCTTCTACGGCGCTTCGGCGCTGTTCAAGCCGGTCGGCACGGCATTGCTGGCGCGGGAGATGTTCGCCCGCCGTGCGCACCGGGTATCGATGCGCATCGGAACGCCGCTGCTGCTGCCGCCCGATGGCGACCCGGAGCGGCTGCTGCGGCAGGTCCGGCGCGAGCTGTTCGCGCTTGGCCACGGCCACCGTCGCAGCGCGGTCGAGCTGGCAAGCGAGATCGCCGCACCCGCCAGCCCGGAGCCGCTGATCGAGGCGATCGAGCCGCAACGAGTGCGTGCCGGCGTCGAGTCGATGGCACTGCTGGGACGCACGCAGGACGGCAAGCAGATTCGTTGCGGGCGCCTGGCCGCCGGCTCGCCGCTGCTGCAGCAAATCGGCCGCCTGCGCGAGCTCACGTTCCGCGCCGTCGGCGAGGGCACCGGGCAGCGCCTCGATGTCGACCTCTTCGACAGCTGGTACGACCACATCGTGCTGTGGGACGACCAGGCCGGGCGCATCGCCGGTGCCTACCGCGTCGCCCGCGGTGCCAGCGTACTGGCCGAACGCGGCCTGGCCGGGCTCTACACCGCCTCGCTGTTCCGCTACGCCGACGATGCGATCCCGCGCATCGCCCAGGGCATGGAACTCGGGCGCAGTTTCGTGACTCCGGACTACTGGGGCAGTCGCAGCATCGACTACCTGTGGCAGGGCATCGGTGCGTACCTGGCGAAGTATCCGAACGTGCGCTACCTGTTCGGGCCCGTGTCGATCAGTGCGGCGTTGCCGGCGGCGGCGCGCGAGCAGATCGTCGCCTACTACGCGCGCTACTACGGCAGCGACGCGGCGCGCGCGGTTTCACGCCAGCCGTTCGTCTACCAGGCTGCGCCGCCGCAGTTCGGCGAGGTCGACGCGGCCACCGCCTTCCGCGTGCTGAAGAACAACCTCGATGCGCTCGGCGCGACATTGCCGATGCTCTACAAGCAGTACACCGACCTGTGCGAACCCGGCGGCGCGCGCTTCCTCGCGTTCGGCGTGGATCCGGCTTTCAGCGATGCGGTCGATGGCCTGATCGAGGTCGACCTTGAACTTCTTCGTCCGAAGAAGCGCGAACGCTACCTCGGCATCGCGCCCGTCCAACCGTGCATGGAGACCGCAGGATGACGTCGACGCCGACCGTGTTGCCGCCGCGCCGCCGCGCGGTCTTCGTGTCCGACGTCCACCTGGGTTCCAAACACTGCCACGCCGCCGAATTCGCCGACTTCCTCGCGGGGCTGCGGTGCGATCGCCTGTACCTGGTCGGCGACATCGTCGACCTGTGGTGGATGGCGCAACGCCGCGCGCGCTGGGGTGCGCCGCACAATCGCGTGGTCGAGGCCCTACATGCGCTGCGTCGCGCGGGCACCGAACTGATCTACGTGCCCGGCAACCACGACCGGCCGATCCGCCGCTTCTGCGGCCTCGCGCTGCCGCGCATGCGGGTGCGCCGGCGCATGGTGCATGTCACCGCCGACGGTCGTCGCCTGCTGGTCACGCATGGCGATGACTACGACGGCATCACGCATTTCGGCGGCCTGCAGGAACAGTTCGGCGACTGGCTGTACTACCGCATCCTCACCGGCAACCAGTGGCTCAACCGGGCGCGTCGGATCGCCGGGCAGCGTTACTGGTCCCTCTCGGAATTCCTGAAGCGGCAGAGCGGCGCGGCCGAGCGCTACATCGAACGTTTCGTCCATGCGGGACTGGACGATGCGCGACGCCGCGGCCTCGACGGCATCGTCTGCGGCCATATCCATCGCGCCGCGCTGATCGAACGCGATGGCCTGATCTACGCCAACGACGGGGACTGGGTCGAAAGCCTGAGCGCGCTGGCCGAAGACCCGGACGGCACGCTGCGGTTGCTCACGCACACGGGCCAGACGCGGGCCTTGATCGCGCCGCGTGGACGCGACGAGGCGACGGAGCACCCGCAGGCGGCGTGAACGCGGGAATGCAGCTCGCAGTTAGCATCGCGCCATGGATTCCTTCACGCAGATCGTCCTCGGCGCGGCCGTCGCCGCCGCCATCGCGCCGCCGCAACATCGGCGCGCCGCATTGTTGGCGGGCGCCGCGCTGGGCACGTTGCCGGATCTGGACGTGCTGCCCATCAACCTCATGACCGACAACCCCGTCGCGCGCATGACCTGGCATCGCAGCTGGAGCCATTCGCTGCTGGTGTTGCAGTTCGTCGCGTGGGCTATCTGGGTGTGGTTCCGTGCGCGCGGCGGTCGCGTCGCGCAATCGCCCTGGCGTTGGTTCTGGGCGATGCAGGGCGCATTGCTCACGCATCCGCTGCTGGACGCCTTCACCGTCTACGGCACGCAGTTGCTCTGGCCCCTGCCGATGCATCCGGTGATGTGGTCCAGCGTGTTCATCATCGACCCGCTCTACACGGTATGGCTGCTGCTTGCGTGCGTCGTCGCGTGGTTCGCACGCGAGCGGCGCATCGCGCAGCCGGCGCTCGTCGCGGGGCTCGCGCTGAGCTCGCTGTACCTCGGACTGTCACTGCTGGCGAAGCAGCAGGTCGAACGCGCGGCGGAACAGGCGTTGGCCGCGCAGGGCCTCGCCCACGCGCCCCGATTTTCCGTGCCAATGCCGTTCAACGTCCTGCTGTGGCGCGTGGTGGCGATGACGCCGGACGGCTTCGTCGAAGGCGAGCGTTCGGTGGTCGCGGACGTGCGGCCGATGCAGTTGCGTCATCACGACTCCGATGTCGCCGCGATGGAACAGGTGCGCGACCTCCCCGCCGTGCGGCGATTGCACTGGTTCAATCGCGGGTTCATGAAGGCGCAGCTGCACGAGGGCGAGCTGGTCCTGTCGGACCTGCGCATGGGCGCCGAGCCCGATTACAGTTTCCGCTTCGCCGTCGCGCGCAAGGACGCAGGCGGCTGGAAGGAAATTCCGCCGCGGCAACTGCAGTGGCCATGGGAGGCCGGTCGCCGGCTTGGCATGATGTGGCACCGCATCTGGAATGAGCCTGAAGAAGACAAGGCCGATCTGAACGCGCGCGACAGCGCGCCGCGCGTGTCGACGAAAAGCGTTACACCGGATTGATCCCCTGCATCTGAAGTGCGAGCGGACAACTACGCCCGGGGCCGCGTGGCGTGCACACGCGGTCCCTTCAAACGGACGTTGAGCTGTTCACTTTCAGCACCTTCGGTCATTGAAACCCAGCCGGTCCGGAGCGCGCGCCATCGCGTGCGCCCCGGCCCGACTTACAGCGCGTTGTGCGCTTCCAGCATCTTGCTGTCGATCTGCACGATGTACTGGTTGCCCTTCGAATCCTGCAGAGCGACGGCCTCGCCATCCATCAGCCGGTCGTAGTTGTCCTTGCCGACGGCAGTCACGAACTTGTCGAGCGCGCGATCGTAGGTATACGGATACTCGGCGTACGCGGTGCGGTTGCCGAGGAGCATCGATACCTTGCGCTCGGTCAGTCCGGTGATCTTCGACAGATCGCCCACCGGATCGGCGGCCCATGCCGGCGCCGTTACTGCCATCGCCAACGCGATGAATGCAATCTTGGCTTTCATGTGTGGCCTCCTGGTCCGCCGGGGCGCTGCGGTGGCCCGCAGAGGGGACGCCCCGACGCTTGCAGGTTGGGTCACGCGCCGAGAAAAAACATCGGCCGAAGGGGGCTGTTACTTTCGACCTGCACCACTCGTCGCGAGCGCGTCCGATGCACATGCACATGAAGGTTTCATGCGAAAGCGACTTGCGATCTT
>Ga0102589_1004331_pt1 | contig 13525 bp, 7 predicted proteins | sample AraplaMF_Col_mLB_FD_76858 | JGI IMG/M metagenome (GOLD analysis project Ga0102589, IMG submission 76858) | Arabidopsis root microbial communities from the University of North Carolina, USA - plate scrape MF_Col_mLB | ecosystem: Host-associated > Plants > Roots > Endosphere | place: USA... | reverse complement strand
CGCGGCGTCGTAGCTGTAGCCCAGGGTGGTGCCGTCGGGCATGGCCACGCCTGTCAGCTGCCCCGCGTTGTCGTAGGTGTAGCTCGTGGTTCTGGAGGCGCCACCCGGCGGCGTCACCGCCACGCTGCTCACCCAACCTCTCGGCGTGTAAGCTGCATCGGTGATAACGCCTTTGGCATCGACCATCTGGCGCACTCGGCCTGCCCTGTCATACAGCGTGAACTGCGTGACATGGCCTGCCACATTGGTGATGGTCTGCAGGTCGCCGGCGGCATGGCCTGTTTCATTAGGCGCCGTGCCGCTGAAGGCTGCTGCCGTGTAATAGGCATACGTCGTCGTGCGGTTCAGCGTGTCCTTGGCGGTCAGCACGCGGCCGGCGGCGTCATAGGTGTACTGGGTCGTGACGACGGAGTTGTCGATCGGCACGGTTGCCACATTGGGCGCGGGGTAGGCCGAGGGGATGAACGTGCCGTTGTAGCGCCCCACCCCCTTGGTCACACGGATGTCGTCGTAATAGACGGCATTGGACGTGGCGTTGTAGCCGAAGGCCATGCCGTTGGCGTCGTACTAATAGGAGAAACAGGCCGCTCCGTTCTGATTCCCTCTGATCCAGTCTATAAGATTTATTTCAATACCTGGGTCAGATCTCGAAGGAGCTCAATACCCCCGGTCCACTTCAGCTCAATTCAACAATCACTCTGAATCTACCCGAAATAGGAGGAACCCTTCGTTTCGAAAAAGCCTCCACGGAGGAACTACCGAAGTGATTTTTTCAACTTTCAACACCATCGGCTTATCTTCGATCATTTCTGCCGGCATATCCGCAAATTTCTTCAACGTCTTTGCCTTAGCAGCCGCGATCGCGCTCTCTTTGGACCAAGAAACGATGTACTCATTTCGATAGAAACCGAACTCGACCTTGCTCCGCTCTCGTTCTAGGAGAAAGGGCTCGCCCACCAGCTGAGCACAATAAATTTGAATCAATCTGGAACTCCAATGCCTGTTAGGTCCATAAGATCCTTGGGCAGAGACAACGGATTGAAGAAATCTAAGCCTTCTGCGACATAACCAAGTGCGCAGTCAGCACAGTCAACGTGCCCCACGAGAGTCAATGCAGTAGCAGCGCTGTAGAAGACATGTGATCCGTTCGTGGGTTCGGATGATAGTGAGGTTTTCGCCCCTCCGTACTCCCGGTAGTCCTGTCAGCATGAATCGGATCTCTGACTGATTTTTTTCCTTCGCTGGCTGCACTGGCAATTTTCTTTGCTGTGCTTCGGCTAGCCTCCAAGTCCTTGCCTTGCTTCGCAAGTCTTACAGCTTCTTCCGGACTCACCGGTCGATACGCTGTGCTGAATTCCCATGCCGATGCGACCCAATTTTTACACAGCAGCTTGGCCCCATTTCACCTCGATATGGATATGCAGCTATATGCAAAGGGACTTCATCAATGGCTCAGCATTCGATGGAAAGACGGATCAATGGAGTCGGGAAATGCACACCCTGGACCTAGCTTGGCAGAATTCAATTCATTCTTGCCTAATTTGTTGATTCCGGCGAAATCTGAACCCATTATGGATTACTAAACTTTGGCAGCGTCGGAAGTACCTCGGGTACCTCGCTAACAGCGGCTTGAAGGCGCGACCATAGCTCATCTGGAATAGAGTTTTTCCATACACCAGCAAGTAGCCATCGGAACCGCAAGTCGGCCTCAGCTCGATCTTCAATAAGTTCAATAAAATTTCTCCCATGCCTTCCTAGTAGGGTTTCTAGCGGGCCCGCAGCCAAATTCTCAAGTACGAACTCATGGTCTGTACTGTTCAGAATTCTCAAAATCACAGTCCAAGCCACTTCGGGTGATTTTCTGCAAAGCCTGTCGAGTTCCTCCCAAGCCCAGTACTCTGGCTCCACAGCTGGGTTAAGCCTCGTGGAACTGCTATAGGAAATCCAAGTATTCACAAGGCGTTCAATCTCGGGCTGGTTTTCATTTGTCATATTCACCGTGCCGCAGGCTTATCTGGCGGCAAAATCATGTTAGCGAGAAGACGGTCAAAAGGGTCCACACTGCATTTAATGGCGTCCGCTTGAATGATAAGGTTGCGTAATGCTACCTGTTTATCTCGTATTTGTTGCTGATGACCAACCCATGAACCACTGCGATTAGACAACTTTTTGATTAGTGCTTTATTGAAAAGATCCCTTCGATCTTCAAGAGCTTCGAAGTAGCGCTCTCTAATCTCTTGCGCCGTGGATTTAATTTCCGCTTGAAGGGCTCCGCACGGATCCATTTTTTCAATCTGGCATATGTCACCAGCGGCGTCTCCGACTGCACGGCCGACTTTCGCTCCAACCGCTCCTCCAATAACGACCCCAGCAGCCGTTCCAACACCCGGTTCGATCAACGTACCGATTGCACCACCACCGATTCTCCCGCCCCAAGAACCAATTACGCCTCCAACGGTTGCTCCGACAGGATCCAACCCTCGAGCATCTGCGCTTTGCAGAGGATCACTCTCTACATAGGCAAAGGTGTTAATGCCTCCTCGAAGTCCGATAGGGTCAGACTGCATATAGCGCCCAAGGCGCGCGTTGTATTCACGATTCCAGTTCTGGAACAACCCACTTTCCGCATCAAACACCTGGCCGGGGAACCGCTGGTTAAAGCTGAAGGTTCCAAGGCTGCTCGGATTCTGGTCCGGCGCCGTGCTCCCAAAGGCCTCAGCCGAATCCCAGCGCCAGACGATAGTCTCGTCACTCTGCCGCGTGATGATGCGAGGCGCACCCACCTGATCCGTCGAAACGTTGTACAGGCTGATCGCAATGTTGCTTGCACCTGCCGTTCCCGTCTGCTTGATCACGCCAACTGGAACGCCCAGATAGATGGTTTCGTAAATCGGAACACCGTTGGCATCGTATTCACCCAGCAACTTGCCTTCTTCGTCGTAGACATAGTAAGCAGCACCTGTGGGTACCAAGGCTGTCGGACCAGTCTTTCCAACACGCATCTCCAAGGCGTTATAGCTGTAGGTGACGGTACCACCGGCATTGGTCATCGTGGCCATACGCCCACGGTCGCTGTAAGTAAAGGTATTGATACCGTCGCTCGTGATGTTCCCGGCCGCATCGTGCTGTATGGTCGCTGTGCCGCCCACATCCTGGGTCTGGGTCAGCTTGTTGCTGGTGGTCGCGATGGTGTTGGTGTAGGTCGTGGCGCCGATCACCTTGGTGCTTCGGTTGCCCGTGGCGTCGTAGCTGTATTGCGTGGTCGTGCTGCCCAGCGTGGCGCTGACCAGGCGGTTCAGGTTGTCATAGCCAAAGCCCTGGTCTGAGGCTGAAACGGGTGTTCCGTTGTTGGTGTGGGTATAGCCGGTGATGCGCCCGGCGTTGTCCCGGCCGACTGTGCGGCGGATGCCTGCTGCGGAGCCTGTTCCTGTTGAATCACCAAGGTTGTAAGCACTGATCTGGCCATTGGCGTCGTAACTGATGGCTTGCGTCTTGGTGCTGGACCAGGTCCAGCCGGTGAGCTTGCTTTCTGCATTGCGGGTAATGGCGCTGAGCATGGGCAAGGTGCTACCGGTGTTGGTACCTACGCCATTGGCGTTCGGTGGGTTGCCGGTGATTCCGGACACATCGCCATAGCTGTCATAGCTGTAGTTGACCCTGGTTCCGCTGGGGTAGGTAATCGCGGTCAGTTTGTCCAACGCACTGCCCGTATCACCCCAGGTGTAGCCGACCGTAAAGGTCTTGGCACCCGTGACCTGCGTCTTGCCGGTCTTGCGGCCCATGCTGTCGTAGCTGTAAGTCACCTGGCCGCTGGCATCGGTGATTTTGGTCAGTTCGCCGATCGCGCCTGGAGTCGGGGTGCTGCCGCCGTCGTATTCAAATGTGGTGCCGGTACCGGTGGCATAGCTGATGGTTTTGAGCCGGTCCAGGTTGTCATAGCTGTACTGGGTCAGCTTGCCTCTGGCGTCGGTCTTGGTCAGGACGTTGCCGTTCAGGTCATAGGTGTACTGGCTTGTTCCCGTATCCGGGCTGGTCTGGCCGGTGACATCACCCAGGCCGTTGGGGCTGTACGTGGTGGCCAGGTTACGCGGGTCGGTGACCTGGGTCAGGCTGTCATTGGCGTTATAGGCAAAGCCGGTGACGGTCGGGCTCGTAGATCCAATGTTGGCTGGCTGCTGAGTCTGGATGGGGCGGCCCAGGCTGTCGTAGTAGGTGTAGCTGGCCTGACCGTTGGGGTCCACCACCGTGGTAGGCCGGCCCATGGCGTCGTAGCCGTACTGCCAGGTCATGGACTGGGCCTGCGCCTGCATGGCGAACATGAGCGAGCCCAGGCTGCACAGCAGCGCTATGGCTGGCGTCTTGAACCTGCCGCTGGAAGCACGGCAGCCTGGTGTTTGCATGGCGGTTTTCAATTGCCGGCTCCCGTGACTTGTTGGACTCGGTTCAATGCGTCATAGACGCGCGTGATGTTTCTTTGCAGGGTGTTCGACGAGTCCTTGACCTGCTCGCCCGTGCGGTTGCCCATGTTGTCGAGCGTGTAGGTCACGGTGTTGCCTTTGGCATCCGTCACGCTGGTCAGGCGGTGAGCGGCGTCGTAGCTGTAGCCCAGGGTGGTGCCGTCGGGCATGGCCACGCCTGTCAGCTGCCCCGCGTTGTCGTAGGTGTAGCTCGTGGTTCTGGAGGCGCCACTCGGCGGCGTCACCGCCACGCTGCTCACCCAACCTCTCGGCGTGTAAGCTGCATCGGTGATAACGCCTTTGGCATCGACCATCTGCTTGACCCGACCTGCCCTGTCATACAAGGTGAATTGCGTGACGTGCCCCGCGGCGTTCGTGATGCCCTGCAGGTCACCGGCCGTATGGCCCACTTCGTTGGGTGCAGTGCCGCTGAAACTGGTGGCGGCGTAGTAGGTGAAGGTCTGGGTGACGATGCCGTTGGTGGTCTCCGTTGCCAATAAGCCCTGCGGGTTGTAGGCCCAGCTGGTGGTGCGGTCCACATTGGTGGCCGTATCGGTGATGGTCTGGCTGAGCTTGTTGCCTTGCGCGTCGTAGGTGTAGGCCGTGCTGCGTCCCGCTTCAGTGACGAGCACGGGCAGCCTGAAGCCGGGGTGCCACTGCGTGCTCGTGGTCTGCATCTCAGGCAGGCCGGAGGCCCGGGTGGTGCTCAAGGGCAGGCGCCGGTTGATGTCCCAGGTGTACATGGTGTTGACGCCCAGGAAGTCGGTCTCCTGCGTCACCAAGCCATTGGTGTCCTGCACCCGGCTGGCGGCCGAGCTGGCGCCAGTACCACTGGGCTTGTCTGCGCCGGTGACCGCGAGTTTGCCTTTCGCGGTGCCATAGCTGTAAGTGCGTTGCGTGCCCAGCGGATCAGTCACCGTGGCTAAGCCTGCCGCCGTGTAGCTCACGCTGTACAGGTCTGCGCCGCCCGCATAGCCACTGCTGGTAGCCCGACCCTGGCTGTCATAAACCGCCGTCGCCAGCCGATGGCCGGTTTCGTCAACGATACCGGTGACCAGGTGCGGGAAAGCGGTGTTCTCGTAGAGATAGGTCTTGCTGACGGCGCCACTCGTACTGTCGGGATAGATCACCGTAGTCAGCCGCGAGTCGGCGGCCGTACCGTCATAGGCATAGCTGGTCGCGTGACCACCCTCGGGGGTCACGCTCACCAACTGGCCGGAAGCGCTGTAGGAGAAGCTCAGACTGCGACCAAACTGGTTGCTCACCGAGATCAAAAGCCCAGGAGCCGGGGCAATGTTGCTGGGCGTGGCACCGGTGCTATAGGTATAGGTAGTGACCCAACCGTTGCGTTGTGTCCACGTCACCAATTTGCCGGAAGGATCAAATCTCCATTTGGAGTCATCCTCCGCCACGGTGAGCAGATAGCTTCCCGGGCTCCCCGGCACAGCTTCCAGGCTGTCGGTGCTGGCGCTCGCCTTCCATGCCTGCGTTCCGCTGCTGCGAATGAAGCCACTCACGCGGCCATCCCCAAAAAGCACGCGGGCCATGGTGGCCGGTGCGCCTTCCAGGCTCAGTGAAACCGCATGGTTGTGCGCCCACGCCAGTCCCAGGCCCGGGTTACTGGCTAAAGCCCGGCTTCCCCCCGTTGCCCAAGTGCTACGAAAGTAGCGGATAAAGTTCAGTGCCTGCGGGCCATAGCCGCTGTAATCGCTTTCGGTATATTTTTTTTCCCCACTTGCCGGGATGATGGGTTTGGACGTTGCGCCCCCATCCTGCTTTGGACACGAGCCTGCAGGTTCGACGGGGCCGGATAAATGACGACTGATCGGTCCCGAGCAGCTCGACAGGCTCGTCGTGTAGGTAAACGGGCTGACCGTGCCGTCGGAAAACAGGATATGCGCCTGGACAAATACGTTGGGGATGGTTGTGGGGGTGCAGGAATCCCTGTAGTACGCCAGGCCTGGAACTGAATTGTCTGGATTGAGGTATGCGCAAAACGCCGCATTCGCCTCTTCAAAGTCTTCAAAACAACCATTGCCACCCGCCCATCCCGCGTGGGCCGGCAAGAATACCCCAGTCATCAAAAAAGCTGCGCTGGCCAAACGAAGGCAGACCCCGGCCAACGCGCGAGCGTCAAAAAATGCTACTGTCATGCTGCGAGCCCAGACTCCAGGGCGCAGCCGAAGCCCATCACACGCCCTGTTACCGCCAGACGCGTTCAGCCTTTGGTCCGAAATCGATGGAAGAACTGCAAATGGATGCCGCTGCAATGCCTGCAGTGGTGCCAGGGCCGCAATAGGCCGTCGGCCGCCGGGCCGAAAAAACTGTCTCGTCATTCATCCCACCCTCTTTTAATGTTTGCAGGGGAGTGTTGATGAGGCCTTGCGCGCTGTCAACGCGAAAACAATGACAGTGTGCTTTTTACAACTGTCAATATTCACACCGGCAAGTAGAAAGAATTGGATGCCCGCAGCGCCAGGATTTATTGCATGGGATAGTTCTCATTTGCCGGCACGCGTGATTTTTTCCGCTCCGCCTATTGGCTTTCAATCCGCGTCGAATTCAGCAGCGTATCCAGCCGCGCAGCTCGCTTGGTCAGCTGCTGCAGCACGACGCTGAAATCACCTCCATCCTGGGAGCTGCCCATCGCCTTGGTCAGCGCCTGGAACAGCGCCAGGTCCACCACCGGGCGCAGCTGGTAGTTCGACGACGCCTTGAAGGCGGACAGGTCGTACATATTCTTCAGCGTGGCCTTTTCGGCTTCGTCGCGGCCGTAGGCGAGGAAGAATTTCCGGATGCGTTGCTGCGTGGCGGCCGGCAAATCCTTGCGGTAAAGGATGGGGTCGTTGGGAATCAGCGGCGACTCCCAGATCACTTTCACGCGCGCCATTTTGTCGGGGAACTCGACCTGGTAGCGCAGCATGTCGGCGGTGTTGTTGGTCGCCAGGTCGACCTGGCCGTCGGCGACTGCGAGAAAATTGTCGCGGTGGCTGGTGCGGTTGATCTTCTTGAAGTGCTTCTCAGGGTCGATCTTGTTCTTGGCGAACACATAGTAGTTGGGCGCGAGGAAACCCGAGATGGACTCCTTGTTGCCGGCTCCCAGCGTGTAGCTGCCCGGGCGGGCTATCACCTCCGCCAGGGTCTGTGGCGCGCCGTCCTTGCGCGCGAGCAAGACCGAGCTATAGCCGCGCGTGCCGTCCAGCCCGACCATCTGCGCAAACACCAGCGCCTGGTCGGTTTCCACCAGTTCGATGGCCAGCTTGTTGTTGATCCAGGCGACCTGCACTTGCCCACTCTTCAGGGCGCTGGAGACTTCGGCAAAATCTTTCGAGGCCAGAACCCGCACCGGCCGCTGCAAGTCCTTGGCCAGCGCGTCGGTGAAGGGCTTCCAGTTCTCCACCATTTTCTCCACGGTATCACCCGTGACAATGAGCCCCAGCGTCAAAGGCGCCGGGGTATCGGCAGCGTGAACCGGGAACAGTCCCAGCCCAGCCACACACAAGGTCGTGCACAAGGCTGCGCCCAGGGCGCGCCGGGCCCGGGAGAGCTTCCCGGGGGAAAGGCGATCAGGGTTCATTCAACACCTCCTGGCGGATGGCGATGGGTAGGCAGGGGAAAGGATGGAAAGGTGAATGAGGCCGGCTTACTTGTTGCCGGCAGGCAGCGGATGAATATCGTCCGGCTTCACGACAATCCAGTTCTTGTCGGCCGTGACGGGCAGGCCCAGCTCCTTCTGGCGTGCCGCGTTCTTGGTCCACATGTCGGTGATCTGCGTCATGTATTTGGCTTTGCGATTGACCCAGATGCGCACGCCGCCGCGGTCAACGTCCGTGCCGTGGAACAGCATGTAGCCGTCGCTGGTGGGTGTGTCGCCTGCCACCAGGATGGGTTTCTTCCACTGGTCGATGTAAGTCAGGATCGCCGCATACTTGCCCGCCATCCAGGTGTTGGGTGTCCACAGGTAGGGGTGCATTTGCAGGTCCATGTTTTTGGCGGGGTCGTACTTGCCTTTCTGGATCTGCAGGCGGGACGAGGTGAGTTCCTGGGTCTTGCGGTCCTTCAGCATGGTCGCCACGCCGATCACGTTTTGTGGCTTGACGTTGTAGCCGTAGCGCGGGTCGGATGCCACCATGCGCACCAATTCCTCATGCGCGGCGGTCATGATGTAGACCTCGATGCCGTTTTCCATCAAATGGTTCATCAGCTCGCGCTGGCCCTGGTAGATGCGCGGCGGCTGGATGTCGATGGTCTTGACCGTGTCGCCTTCATAGTAGGTCGCCGGAATCGGTTTGCCGTAAGCCATCAATTCGTCGACGAGGCCTTTCAGCTCCTTGAGCGTGTAGCCCGAAAAAATCTGCGCCACCCAGGGGTAGCACACCATGTCGTCGATCTCGCACAACCGGTAGTAGTAGCTGTTGAGGCTTTCCTTGTTGCCGTTGACGTCCTTGAAGGGGATCAGCTTGAGCGAAGGGTCCATGTTCTCGCGCGTCAGCAGGCCCTTCATTTCCATGTAGGGCAACAGGGACTCTTCCAGGTCGAAGTTGTAGCTCGTGTTGTCCATGTCGAACACGGCGTACTCCCCTTTGTTCGCATGCGTCTTGACCAGTGCATTGAGCTTGGCCGCCGCGTCGGCGGGCCAGTGTTTCAATTCGACGGCTGAACAGCTGAACGCAACACCCGCCAGCAGCAAGGCGGACAAGAATTTTTTTACCCTCTTCATACGAATCTCCAGTTGGTTTTTGACGAGACTTCCGACAACTTTCTTTTTCTGTGGCGGGGCGATCAAAGGCCCAGATGCTTGTTGACCGCCGCCAGCCCATCCTTGCCGTCAAAGGTGCTGACATCTGCCAGCCATTTCTTGAGCACGTCCGGGTTCTTCTTCAACCAGTCACGGGCCGCATCGTTGGGCTTGGCCTTGTTGGTGATGGGCACCATGACCTGGTTTTCCAGGTCGGTGGTGAACTGCAGGTTGCCGATGAGCCTGGCCGCATTCGGGCAGCGCGCCTGGTAGTCGGTGGCGGTTGCGGTGTACACCTTGGCCTCGCCGAAGTTCGGGCCGAACACGCTGTCGCCGCCTTCCAGGTATTTCATCTTGAGCTGCACGTTCATGGGATGCGGTTCCCAGCCCAGGAACACGATCCATTTTTTCAGGCGCGATGCGCGCTGTGCTTCGGCCAGCATGCCGGCCTCGCTTGACTCGACCAGCTTGAAATCCTTCAGGCCGAATTCATTCTTGTCGATCATGCGCTGGATCAAAAGATTGCCGTCGTTGCCGGCTTCGATGCCGTAGATCTTTCCATCGAGCTCCTTGCGGAATTTCGCGATGTCGGCAAAGGTCTTCAAGCCGCCTTCAAAAGCGATGCTGTTGACGGCCAGCGTGTATTTGGCGCTGACGAGGTTGGGCTGGTCCAGGACCTTGATTTGGCCCGCCTTGACGAAGGGCTCGATCATGGGCGTCATGCTCGGGTTCCAGTAGCCGAGGAAGACATCGAGCTGCTTGCTCTTGAGGCCCGCGAAGGTGATGGGCACCGACGCCAGCGTCGTCTTCGGGCTGTAGCCCAGGCCTTCAAGCACCACCGATGCCAGCCCCGTGGTGGCGGCGATGTCACTCCAGCCCACATCGCCAAAACGCACCGTGCGGCAGCCTTCTGCCTCTTTGGCGCCACCTGGCGATTTGCTTTGCGCGCTTGCGATACCGGTGCAAAGGGTGAGGGCAAGAACCGCAGCCGTGCCGAATATGTGCAGAGACCTCATGTCACGTTTCCTTGTTGGATAGCGCATTTACCGGGACTGGAACAGGCCTGCCCACCGCATGCTTTTCTTGCCGTTCCGCCGCAAGGCGAGAGGTGCATGCCGGAAAGAAGTGCCTTCCTTTTGTCGAACTATAGGTTTAGGAAAACAGCCGCTATTGACGTAATACGACTAACATATGTCGTATTACGTCAACCGGATATCTGCCGCGCGCAATACCTTATGGGCTGTCTATCAACGCATGGCGGGTCTGTATGAGGGAAGAAAACCGGGAGCGCATTTCGCCAAAAGCCGCACCTGCGGCGCGCAAGATTGGCTTGCTGCTGATCCCGCAGTTTTCCAACCTGGGCTTGGCCCTGGTGACGGAACCGCTGGTGCTGGCCAATTGGTTGATGCAGCGCAAACTGTTCGAATGGACCACGCTGTCGGTCGACGGCGCGCCGGTGGTCGGGACGCACGGCGTGCATGTGCCGGTCGATGCGGAGCTGTCCGACGACATGGAGTTCTCCGCGGTGTTTGTGATTGCGAGCTTCGAGGCCAAGAAGTACGCGAAGAACCGCAAGATCAAAAACTGGCTGAGGCGGCAGGCGGCATTCGGCGCGGAACTCGCGGGCATAGAGACCGGCACCGAACTCCTGGCGGCCGCCGGCTTGCTGGATGGCTATAGCGCGGCGATCCACTGGGACAACCTGGAGGGCTTCCAGGAGCTGTACCCGAACGTCAGCGCCAGGGACCAGTTCTACACCATCGAAAGGCGCCGCCTGACCTGCGCGGGCGCCACCTCAACGCTGGACATGATGCTGCAATGGATGGGCGAGCGCGAAGGCGCCGACCTGGCGCATGAGGTGTCGCAGCACATGCAGTACACCCAGGTTCGTTACCCGACGGACTCCCTGCTGAGCAGCGCCAACAAGCGCCCCGGCGAGGGCAGCCGGCATGTCCAGGCCGCGATCAACCTCATGCAGGAAACCGTGGGAGAGCCGGTGTCCTGCGACGATATCGCCGACCGGGTCGGGCTGTCGCGGCGCCAGCTGGAGCGCCTGTTCCAGCACTACACGTCGATGCCGCCCCTGAAGTACTACATCAACCTGCGGCTGGCGCGCGCGCACAAGCTGCTGCAGCAGACCGACCTGAGCGTGGCGCAGGTGGCGGTCGGTGCGGGTTATTCGTCCCTGGAACATTTCTCGCGCGTCTACCGGGACAAGTTCGGCTGCCCGCCCAGGGCGGACCGGCTGCAGTCCGTGCAGGCACCGGTGATGCGGCGGGCCGTCTCACCGGCGCGCAAATAACTTCCCCTGCCGGCCATTTGGCAGGGCTGAATGAGCCCGGAAATTTGCGCCATCCCGTGGTCGTAATACATCAAGAGCACCGGGCACCCTGAACCTATAGTGAGCCGCAAGGCAATCGAAGGCTGCCAAGCAGCCGACGATTGCACGGCAAAACATCGGAACAAGGTGAGCTCGTGACAACACCCACACTACGCAACTACATTGCCGGCGCTTACCAGGCCAGCACCGCTTCGGAGACACTGATAAACCTGAACCCCGCCACGGGCCAAGTGCTGTGCCGCGTCGAATTGGCGCTGGCGCCGGAAGTCGAGCGTGCGATCCAGGCGGCACAAGCGGGGCTGGCCACATGGTCGGCGATGACCGGTGCGGAGCGCGGCCGCATCCTGTACCGGGCGGCGCAACTGCTGCGCGCCCGCAACCGCGAGCTGGCCGAACTGGAGGTGGCGGATTGCGGCAAGCCGATCCAGGAAGCCGAAGTGGTCGATGTCGCCAGCGGTGCTGATTGCATTGAGTACTTCGCCGGCCTGGCACCGACGATCCACGGCCAGCATTACGGGCTCAAGAACGCTTTTGCGTACACGCGGCGCGAGCCGCTCGGCATTTGCGTGGGCATAGGCGCCTGGAACTATCCCTTGCAGATCGCCTGCTGGAAATCCGCACCCGCCCTGGCCTGCGGCAACGCCATGATCTTCAAGCCCTCCGAATTGACGCCGAGTAGCGCTACCAGGCTGGCGGAAATCTACACCGAGGCCGGTGTGCCGGACGGCGTGTTCAATGTGCTGCAGGGCGACGGCCGCACCGGCCAGCTGCTGGTCACGCACCCGGCGGTGGCCAAGGTGTCGCTCACGGGTTCGGTAGGCACCGGCAAGGCCGTCATGGCCGAAGCCGCCAAAACCCTGAAGCGCGCGACCATGGAACTGGGCGGCAAATCCGCGCTGCTGGTGTTTCCCGATGCCGACCTGAAGCAGGCGGTTTCCGCCGCGATGCTGGGCAATTTTTATACCCAGGGCGAGGTCTGCACCAACTGCACGCGGGTCTTTGTGCATGAGCACATCCACGATGCGTTTCTGGAACAGCTTGAGGCGCGTACCCGCAAGCTGCGCATCGGCGACCCGATGGATCCTGCGACGCAGGTCGGCGCGCTGATCTCACGCGCGCATATGGAGCGCGTGCTCGGCTACATCGGCAAAGGCGTGGCCGAAGGCGCGCGGCTGGTCGCCGGCGGCAAGCGGATCACGGCCGGCGCACTGGCCGAGGGGAATTTTGTCGAGCCGACGATTTTTTCGGATTGCCGCGACGACATGAGCATCGTGCGTGAAGAGATTTTCGGGCCCGTGATGTCGGTACTTCGCTTCAGTGACGAGGCCGAAGCGGTGGCACGCGCCAACGGCACGCGCTTCGGCCTGGCGGCCGGCATCTTCACCGGCGACCTGGCGCGCGGGCACCGGGTGGCGGCGCAATTGCAGGCAGGCGTGTGCTGGATCAACAACTACAACATCACGCCCATCGAGATGCCGTTTGGCGGCATCCGCGAATCGGGCATCGGCCATGAAAACAGCATGGTGACGATTGACTACTACACGCAACTGAAAAGCGTGTACGTCGAACTGGGCGAAGTGGCCTGTCCTTATGAATAGGACCTCAGGAATTCACATGACAAAAGAACAATACGACTACATCATCGTCGGTGCCGGTTCGGCCGGCTGCGTCCTCGCCAACCGCCTGGGCGAGGACGAAGGCGCGCGCATCCTGCTGCTGGAAGCCGGCCCGGCGGACCACAGCATCTTCATCCACATGCCCTCGGCCTTCGCCTATCCGCTGGCCAACGACAAGTACAACTGGTTCTACGACACCGAACCGGAACCTTTCATGAACAACCGCCGCATGCATTGCCCGCGCGGCCGTGTGCTGGGCGGTTCGTCGTCGATCAACGGCATGGTCTATATCCGCGGGCATGCGTTTGACTACGACGCCTGGGCCCGCATGCCTGGACTGGAGCAATGGTCTTACGCGCATTGCCTGCGCTAC
>Ga0102589_1004330_pt1 | contig 13527 bp, 17 predicted proteins | sample AraplaMF_Col_mLB_FD_76858 | JGI IMG/M metagenome (GOLD analysis project Ga0102589, IMG submission 76858) | Arabidopsis root microbial communities from the University of North Carolina, USA - plate scrape MF_Col_mLB | ecosystem: Host-associated > Plants > Roots > Endosphere | place: USA... | reverse complement strand
AAAGGGAAAGCAATCCCTGGTAATCAGGTGAAAAAGTTAATTCAGTATAAAACAACGGATTTTATCAACGGCTTTCAAGGAGAAAAGGGAGAATTTACAGCAGCTATCTATATGGAAGCGGACGGAAGTTTGAAATTCCGTTTTCCAACGACTGAAGATCGTACAATTGGTAAATGTCCATTGTGTAAGAGTAGAGTCCTTGTAGGGAAAAGTAACTACTTATGTGAGAAATACAAAAAAGGCTGTGACTTCATTATTTTTGGTACATTCTCTGGCAAAAATCTAAGTAGTAACCATGTGAAAAAGTTATTAGAAAAGAATGTAACGGATCAGATTAAAGGGTTTATCTCAAACAAAAACGGGAAAAAATTTGACGCTCGTTTATCATACAGCGTACAGGAGAAGCGATTAAAATTCTTATTCGGCAAATAAAAATGAAATGTAACAACTATAAGTAGCAAAAGAGGACTAGGAAACGGAATAGTCCTCTTTTTTATTTCATTTTATAGAGTAAAGGGGGGATTCCGTAATGGCACGTGTCAGTACGGAGGATGCGATGAAAGCAAGAAAAGTTGACTTGATTTCATATCTAGAAGCAAAAGGAGAAACGTTTAAGAAAGAAGGCAACTATTATCGTCATACGGAACATGATAGTCTCATCATTAAAGGGAATCAGTACGCCTGGAATAGTCGAGGAGAAAAAGGATATGGAGCGATTAGCTTTGCCATGATGTACTATGACATGACATTTCCTCAAGCCGTGATGGATATTCAGAAGGGGGACTACAAAGAGTTTGATCGTTCAAAAGCTGAAGAGGAACGCAAAAAAGAGCAGCAGCCATTTAGTTATCCCAAACACCTGGAAGTAAATAAACAAACAGAGATAAAAGAATATCTAATTCATGAACGGAAAATAGATCCTCGCTTGGTGAATTGGCTGATTAAAAAGGATCTCATCGCCCAAGATAAGAAAAATAACGTGGTGTTCAAATGGAGAGAAGAAGGAGGCAAAGGGCAAGTCATTGGAATGAACCGTCAAGGTACGGTCAAAATGGAGAATAAAAGAGGAAGCTTTAAGCAAATTGTCCCGAATTATGAAAAAATCAATGCCGGTTTTACGGTTGATGTAGGTAAACCGGATAAGATTTATTTTTATGAAGATCCGATTGATATGTTATCTCATTGGAGTATCAAGCAAAATAAGATACAAAACGCTCGCCTAGTTTCTATGCATGGATTGAAGTCAAAAACAGTAATTCAATCTTTAATGGATGCGAAAAAAGAAGGGCACGATATTAAAGAGGTCATTATGGCGGTTGATAACGATAAGGCCGGGAAAGACTTCATTCAGACAATGAAATGCTTTGTCGATCTTAAAGAGGATATTCCAACGAATGAAAAAGATTGGAACGATGTCCGGAAGAATCAAGTGAGTGAGCAACAGGCAAAAGAAACAGCCCAACCAAAGAAAATGAAAGCAATTAAAGAGGTGGAGAGAAGTGTCTAATCTACCAGAAATGCCAAACATATTACAAATTTTAATGTATGGTTTTATCCTTTATGTTCTTTTTCGCATTTGTAAATTCATGTACCGGAAGATCCAGGAGCGAAGAATATTAAAGCGAATGGCTAAGTCTGGTATTCGCTTTATAGACAAAATGGACGGATATCAATTCGAGGTATACCTAAAAGCTCTCTTTCGAGAGTTGGGTTATTCTCCAACAGTTACAAAGCAGTCAAATGATTTCGGAGCGGATCTGGTATTGAAGGGGAAGAATCGTATTGTAATCCAGGCGAAACGCTACGGGATGAAAAATAGAGTCGGCATCAGTGCTGTACAAGAGATATATGCAGCACAGGCCTATTACAAAGCACACGAGGGCTGGGTTGTAACGAACAGTGTGTATACAAGGCAAGCGAAAGAATTAGCGGAAGCTTGCAATGTAAAACTAATAGATCGTGTAGAACTTCAGAAATTAATTAATAAAATCAATCCCGAATATTCGGCTGAAGATGTGTATCAAGGGGTAAAACCTGCAGAACGGAAATGTCCCACATGTAAACATGATTTAGTCGTTCGTAATTCAAATAAAACAGGTAATAAGTTTTTTGGCTGTTCACAATATCCAACATGTACACATACAGAACCAATTCATACATGAGCTGTGATGAAAATCCGGCTCTTTTTTCATTTTCTTTAAGAATACATGAAAAAAATTAATTCAACTAAAAAATGACCCTTCAGATTTGTTTGTATGGGGTTTTGAAGGAGTTGTTAATATAATAAGTCGTATTTGTTATAAAAACGCATGTAAAGGGAAAAAGGGAATTTAAATGCGTTTTTAGGTTTTTTAGGAAAAATAAAAAGGGTAGCCATTATTTACGACTTAACCCTTTGTCTACAATCTGACGAATTGCTTCGTTTCGATTCTTCAGCTTATTTTCATGCCAATAATTTTCTATTTGTTCTACTTGTTCTTTTGTAAAAGTAACTAAAATTTGAGTGTACTTATCTTTATTAACAGCCATATTACTACCTCCTCTATAAAAAATATTATAAGTTATATAACTTATATTGACAACTAGAAAAATGAGTAATAGAATGGTTATATAAGTTATATAACTTTATTGAGGAGGTTATTATATGGAACGGAAAGTTAAAAAGATGATGGCTGATCTTCAATTTATTATGAATTATGGTCAAATCAGTGTAGATTTTATGGATCAAGGATATAAAAGAATGCTTTTTAGTGCATTAGAAGCTACGGGAAAACATTTTAATGTGCATACCAATGAGCATAATGAAACAATCTTGTTCTTAGAGTTAGTTTAGTAAATTTACGCAATGAGGAGCTGTTAATAATGGAGCAGTTAACCATTTTTGACGTAATGGATGAAACTAAAAATAAGCTTTATGAGGTATTAGAGAAAAATGGATTAAATTATAAGATTCGTAAGTACTATTTATATTCAGATTATCAGGGAGCTGTTCAATATTACTATATAAGAACAACTGATAATACAATTATTGATTTGTGTCTCTCGGATTTTCCAGAAATCTTCGCTGTCCATGAAGGATTTAGCGATAAACAAATTAGAAAGATTTACAACTGGAACTTATAAGTTATATAAATAACAAATTTAATTATTGGAGGAATGGAAAATGAAGATTGCTGTATCGGAATGGAAAGCATTGAAAAAAGAAACAAAGTTAAAGTTATTACGTTATGCAATGCTAGAAAGCAAGTATAAGTATGCAAAATAAAAGCTCTTCATTTGCAAAAAGCAAACAAAGAGCAAAGTCATGAGTGACCATCTGGGAAAGAAATTGGCACATTTCTTTCCCTCTTATTTTAACATATAAAAAAGATGTAGAGAAAAGGGGCATGTAGAATGGAAGAAGGTCGTATTTCCTTTCAGCAAGGGGTTAAAGAATTTCTTATTATGATGGTTTGTTTTTGGTTCATTATGTTTCTCATGTATGGTGAAAGCCTGTTACAATAGAAGGAAGTCGAAAGTCAAAATACCCTTAGGTAGCTCTCATAGGTGTAAGATCTATGGGGGCTTTTTTAATAAGGAAAATATAAAATTTCACGTACCGTAGTGTTTACTAAAAACAAACTACATAATCAATAGTCTACATTTAATTTTTGTACCTAATTAATCCGCTTAATGAATTCGGTCTTGTCTGTTTTGGATAGATTTCTTGCGAAATATGTACCTAGAACCGTATTTCAATTTAAATATGATAGTATTACACTTAGTATGAGCCTTATATTTTGTACTAATCATGGGGGTATGTATATGCGTAAATTGTTCAGTGGAAAACGTGTACTAGAAAGAGAAACAAACGAAGGTTCATCGTATTTTGTAGTACCAGAAGAGAACTTTCAGAAGTATGTGGTGCTATGGGGATATTTAATCCCACACGGAGTTTTCAATCAGCCTAATAAATGGGTAAATACGTATACAATCAACCCATTGGATAGATATGTTTTAGTAACAGAATTCAATCCTGAAGAGTATGAATATATGATTTACGAAGAAACAAGGGTTGCTAGAGAATTGCATCAAATATTAGAGCCTTATGGAATAAATATTAATAATGAATTTGAAGAGTTCGTAAAGTTAAAAGAGATTCCAAAAGCAGCTATAAGCAAAGTGAAGGACTGTTTATTAGAAAAAGAGTGTATGAATGAGTACCCAGAAGACTTTCCAGTAGTAGACGGCTATGAATATATAATTGAGGGACAGAAAAAGAAACTTTTTGTTGAAACTGAAACTTATGATAATAATGACACACTATATGACCAAACAGGGAATTTTAATCATAGTTATATCGTTGAAACTTATCGTAAGACAGTCACAAATGGATTTATTTATGTAGTTAAAACGCATGACAATGAATGGTATCAATATTATGCAGCAGACGCTAGTAAAGACTGTTGGATCATGAAAGAAGTATATGATGATGAGTTAGAAAATTTACCAATTTCATCTTATGAGCTAATTGAAACAGAGAAACGTGAGATTCCGGAAGAAGAATTAATGCCTAATATTAGCTGGAAAGAATTAATAGATCCGAATAATGAATGTGATTTCTATTACTCTGATAAAATGTTTGCAATGAGTTTCTTAGCAAATGAGGGAAGATATAATGTAGTAAACATTGACGGGGAATGGAAAAGATATAGTGAAATGGTCTTTAAAGGAGAAGAACCATTTTCTAAATGGGATGATTTAGTATATATTGGGACGTCTACACAAGGGGCAACTGAAGGAAGACAATTTACCCAAGAAGAAATGATGCAATTTGCAGTTTATATGCGAGAAAAGAGAGAAAAGTCATCATTGCATTAATCAAAAGGAGTGTACGAATATGGACTTTTTGTACTTATTACCATTTATTGTTATAGTATTTATTATTTTAATCTTTATATTTCAAGTTCGTCAGCAAAAAAAAATTAGAGAACAAATTTTCGGATTAGCTAATAATACTTTAGAGTTAACGACTAAGGAATTTTTAGAAATGAGAAATAAAAGTTTCGGTGGAAAAGGGAGAGCATTGTATTCTAATAATTATAACTTCGCAGGAGTGTATATATTACATAATAAATCTAAAGATTTATATTATGTGGGACAAGGAAAGCAGGTTTTAAATCGAGTGAACAATCATTTCACTGGAAAGGGTAATGGAGATGTTTATGCAGATTACAAATACGGAGATTATTGGACAATCAAGATGATAGCTCTTGAAAAAAGTGGTTTTAATACTTTGAATGAATTAGAAAGGTATGCAATTGAAACCTACAATTCTTATAATGGAGGCTATAATAAAACCAGAGGAAATAAATAATATGTTTTAATTAATCTGGTTCATGGTAAACAACAACTAATCGGGGTATCGCCAGCATTTCGGAAAAAAACCACGCTAAGAGTATGCAAGATTTTATACAATTTTAGTAACAAACAAGAGCCCTGAACTCACGCCAGGACAAGAATGTATAAAAAGATGAATAGGGTTATAGAAAAAGAAAAAGGCGAATCCCTACTTTCAAAGGGGATTCGCCTTTTTCTTGCTACCAATAATGAGACGTTATGTGAACTAGAAATGAATGTACTATACATAAGTTGAATTGTGTTTCTTCTTCACAAATAAGTGATGTTTAAAGGTATATTAATAAATAGAGAAATATATCCTGGAGGTACATATGGAAAAAAAGATCGGTAATGTCAGAGTAAGAGAAGACTCAGATGGGATAGAAGTTTTAGTATCAAATAAGTATTTGAGTGAATGTATTGAATATATAAACCAACATCGAATTACTCAGGTAGCTATAATAGACTGGTATTATAAAAGCGAAGACGTGAATTTTTTAAGTGAATGTCCTACCGTTGAAGAAATATCCTTAGATAGCAATTATTTAAAGGATATTTCAGGTTTATATCATATAAAAAATTTAAAAGCTCTTAGTTTAACTGATTCAACTGTTCTGGATGGAAAAAATGAAATTGACCTAAGGGCATTTTCAAATTTAGAACGACTTTTTCTAACTTGGAGCAAGAAGATAAAAGGACTTGATCATCTCAAAAACCTAAAAGGATTATGGATGTGGAAATATGCCCCAAAAGAAAGAAATCTACAAGAGTTGAATAACTTAGAACAGCTCGAAGAATTAGTTCTTACTCAATGTAAAATAAGTTCTCTCACAGGTATAGGAAAGTTAAAAAATTTAAGGAAATTAGAATTGAATTATTTACGAACATTAAATAATGTAGGAGATTTAAAAGGCTTAAATCATTCTTTACAAAGATTAGAAATTGAGGCGTGTAAAAATATTGAAAACTTATATAGAATTGGGGATTTAAAGGCACTAGAGTTTTTTATTCTTTGGAATTGTGGTGATATACCTTCCATTGGTTTTGTTAAGGAATTGCACCAATTAAAGCATTTTGCTTTTGGTGGTACCAATATTTTGGATGGGGATCTCAGTCCATGCATAGGAATTGATTATATTCACTTTACGGAGAAGAAACATTACTCGCACAAAAGAAAAGATTTCATAAATAATTAATAATTTTAACTTCCGATATCGAGAATTATGTAAATAAGCTGTCCATATGGGCAGCTTTATTTTATGTTCCCGCATAGCGTAGGTTATTTTGAAAAATGCTGGTGGTACTCCTATTAGGGGTAGCGTCATATCGCTATCGAGCTAAAAAAATGTATCCATAAAAAGAAAAAATACGCCATCCTTTCCTATGATTCTACAGAGAGAATAGCGTATTTTTTCATTATAGGCGTTATAAAATTATTAAGTTTATGGATATGGATGGGACCTCTAGAATTTAATAATCTATTCATATCAATAAATTAGAACGACGATATTAAATGTAAATTAAACCTTTCTAACCTTCTGTCTACCATTTTTTAATTTAGAAAATGGTAACAATTTCTTAAAATATACTATTAGAGTCTAGATGTTTTAAATAAAAATTTATATAAAATATAGAAGAAGACAGCCGTCAGGGCGCCTTGCCATAAACTTATGTTATATGAAAGAAATGGATGTTTTTTAAAGAAAATATATATGAGTATTGCAGAGCCAAATGGGATAGAAACTGCTAATCCAAATGAAATTCGGCTTTTCCAATTCATTTTTACATCAAAAGAAAAACCTTTTAATATATGAAAAATAATATAAATGCCCCCAGTAAGGATTGTGACAGATAATAAAGTACCTAATATATCAAATGATACACCTTGAAGTGCATGTTTTTTGGGTGAAACTGAAATTATCATTGCGGATATAGTATCTATTCCAAATTGAAAAGCCAATAATAGACTTACAATAAAGCCTATAGATGCAAATTTTTCAAACATTGTTTGCTTAGGTAACGCAGTAATTAATTCGTCACAATATGCTTGTAAATCATCTCCAAAAATATCGTAAGCCGTTTTACCTTCTTTTTGAGACTCTAGAAGATGATCTAAAATCTCTAATAATAGTTCTTCCGATTGTTGTTCCGGAACATTGGAACAACGTATATACACCAAGATGTTCCCATAAGCCAATTCATTTTCTTTTGTTAGCAGTTTTCTTTTTTCATTGTTAACTTTGATCATTTCCTCAGGTTTCAATTTCTTTTCTCCCCTTTAATAACTGATTTACAGTTGTCGATACCATATCCCAACTTTCCTTAAATAACTCTAATTGATCTAACCCCTTCTTTGTTAAGTGATAATACTTACGCTTAGGTCCTAAATTAGAAGCTTTTAAAGTTCCCTCAATGAGTTTTTCTTTCTGCATGCGTAATAAAAGTGGATAAATACTGCCTTCGCTTACAAATGTAAAACCATATTGATTTAACTTTGCGCTTAGTTCATACCCATATACCTCGTCTTGTGAGATGATATATAAAATACAGCCTTCTAATACACCCTTTAGCATTTGGCTATGCATCAATTCATCTCCTTTCAGTATGTTGCTATACAAGTTAGCTTACTTTTAAATTGTAGCATCAAGTAACTTGTTTTGCAAGCTACTTGACAGTCTTTAAACAAATAGGGGTCACCATACATGCCCATCAACTTTAGAATTTAGAATTACCCCATTGTCATCAACTTAAAAAATTGATTGTGCTCCAAAACCAAAAAAATGAGTCAAATTCTCATAAATAACTGTAAAAAAGTAAATTTCTCGTAATGGAGATGTCTCAAAATCTTAGCTTGATGGGCATGTGGCGGTACCTCACTTACTATGTAATACATACTGGGCTTATGTAAAAATTTCTCAATATTATATTATTACTATATAAACTATAATATAAGTAATTCTTTTTATTATTATATGTTTGTTCTTTCCAGTTGCAGAATCCTTATGATAAGGATTCTTTTTTTATATCAAAAATCACAAATAAAAAAGATAAGATCCGGGAACACGATCTTATCTATAGCACAAGGAGTAAACAAAAAGGAATAATCATCATATTTTTATTATAATTTATTTTTTGTTAATTTTGAATATTGTAACCTTAATTAAAAAGTTTATCTATATTGAGAAATTTATTACAAAATGATTCAAAACTCCAATGTAAACTTTTACCCATTAGTTTACATTTGAAATGTTGATTTTTACTGATTTCATTACACTTTACCACTTTCTCCAAAACCAATGCCAAAAGTATACATTCAAAACAATATAAATAAAGATTCCGGAATACAATCAAATGAAAAAAGAATATAATAAATGCCAGTTTTCTAACTGGCATTTTCATCTGACTATATAATATTTTCAGCTATAATTTTAATATGTTCAGGAGCAATAATATCTTGAATAGTTTCTTTTAAATCTTCAAGTAACATTTCTTCTAGGTTCGCCAAAGGAACTTCAAATGTTACAGATTCTACAGTTTTAATATTTAATAAAGAATAATTTTCATTTTTTTTAATAACTAAGTATTGATTTTCCTCTGTAATAAGTAAGCTGCCTGATTTGATAACTAACAAACGTTTATCTTCAAATTTCATAACATAATACCTCTTTTATAATTTTCTTAAACACTCAATTCATAATACAACAACTATGATAATTAAAACAATATTGCAAATAAGCGGGAATTAGAAGGGGATAGCCCCCTTTGCTAGATCTCACTCCAGCCATTAGCTTATACTTAAAAGCAGGGTGAAAATCTTTGTTTTTAGTGAATCTATATTACATTTTCAATCAAAATAAACAAAATCTATTTCTTATAAAAATTTTGTTTTATTAAGAAAATAAAATATACTAAACTGTAAATCAATTTATAGAATGGGGTATAAAACATTGAATAAACGACGTATTTTTATAGGTGCTGCAATGAGCAGTGTTTTATTATTATCTGCATGTGGTAATTCAGATAATATCGCTACATCAAAATCAGGAAATTTGACCCAAGAAGAATTTAATAAAGAGTTGAAAGAGACAGCGGGAAAAGTCGTTCTACAACAAGCAATGTTAAACAAGATTTTACTAGATAAATATAAAGTTTCAGATGATGAAGCAAAGAAAAAAGTTGAAGAATTAAAAAAACAAATGGGTGATAATTTTAAAGCCTATTTAACACAATCTGGAGCTAAAGATGAAGATGATCTTAAAAAGAAAATTAAATCACAAATAGCGTTTGAAAAAGCTGTTAAAGATTCAGTTACAGAAAAAGAAATAAAAAGCCTTTATAAGCCAAAATTAAAAGCAAGTCATATTTTAGTAAAAGATGAAAAAACGGCGAAAGAAATAAAAGAAAAATTAAATAATGGAGAAGATTTTGCAGCATTAGCAAAACAATATTCAGAGGATCCTGGTTCAAAAGAAAAAGGTGGAGAATTACCTGAGTTTGGTCCAGGTGAAATGAAGCCTGAATTTGAAGAAGCCGCTTATAAATTAGAAGTTGGACAAGTAAGTGATCCAATAAAAGCTTCTTATGGTTACCATATTATTAAATTAACAGAGAAAAAAGAGTTAAAACCTTTTGATCAGGAAAAAGATAATATTCGTAAGGAATTGGAACAGAAACGTTTACAAGATCAACAATGGCAACAACAATTCTTCAAAGATTTATTCAAGAAAGCAGATATAAAAATAACGGATAAAGATTTAAAAGATACTTTTAAAGAATTTGAAAAATAAGGATATGTACAAAAAAAAAAGAACCTAATAGGTTCTTTTTTTTTGTACATATCCTTAAACTAATGAAATAAAATCTACTTACTTGCCTTAAAAATAAGTAGGATTGTTTATTTCTTTTTGAGTATAACATGTTATATCTGGATTATGTGTTTGTATAAAAACTAGCTATGTCATTGTCATATTTATGTTGAATAAGGGATCTCGCCACACATATACTTTATGTTGATGTGAATGATACCACCTTTGGTAGATGAAAATGCAGATAAAATGCATTTTATCTGCATTTTATCTTTACATAAAACATGTATCATATAAGCGTGCCTAAAAGTTATGACAGAATTTATAGCTGGTTAACCAAACTGAATTTTATCAATATACCGTATGCATGTTTATATGTATAGGAGTTTTATAACAATCACGATATTATTTTTACTTTAATCAAATCTATTAATTGTAAACATATTAACCAAAAATAAGTTGATCAAGAAAGGGTTTTTTTTATGGAAAAAAATAATTATATACCCTAACTAATATTTATATATTTTTATCAGTTTATTTTTTATTAAATTCAAAATCAAAATTCCAGAAAAAATTAGAATCATGGACCCAGGACACGGAGGCAATGATTCCGGATCTATTGGATTAAATGAAACCAGAGAAAAAGAGCTATAAACACTCAAAAACAACTCGAGAGAAAAGGAATGACTGTGATTTTAACGCGTGAAGATAATACGTTAGTACCATTAAAAAATTGCTTAGCTATTTCTCAAAATAAATCAACTAATCTCTTTTTTAGTAGTCATTATGATGGTCCCATAACTAATGATGTAAAAAGAGTAATAACCTGCTATTACAAGAGCAAACATTGGCAGAAACGATACACGAACATTTATTCAAACATATATAGGAAATAAATAGGGGTGTAAAATCTGGCAATTACTATTGTATTACATAAAAATCTAAAACTAAAAGTTACTAGAAAGGACATACTAAAATGTTTACAAAAGGAATAAAAATAACGGCGATTATATCCCTAGTTGCTTGTATCACACTAGGAATTTTTATGTTTCAATTCTTCACTTCACCTGCCAAAGGGGTAATGAACCAAGAAAATAGTGTTCAACTGGCAAGTGAGCAAACAAAGGGAGAAATGAAAAAAACAGCACCAGATCAATATAATGGTCAGGTTCGTAAAGTAGCATATTTAACATTTGATGATGGACCAAGTCAATTTCAAAAAGAAATCTTAGATATTTTAAAGAGTAATAATATAAAAGGAACTTTCTTCATGATTGGTGGAAATATCCCAGCTCATAAAGAAAGTGTAAAACGCTTAGTAAATGAAGGGCATTATCCAGGTGTTCATAGTATGACACATGATTTTGGAAAACTGTATACGCAAGGAAAATTTGTCGAAGAAATGCAACAAGCGCAAAATATCATGAAAGAAGTAACTGGAATTCATCCAAGTCTTGTTCGTTGTCCATATGGGAGTATGCCCGGACTTAAACAAGAATTACGGGATAAAATGGTAAATGTCGGCATGAAAGAGTGGGATTGGACAATAGATTCTTCAGATTGGCGGTTCTCAGGAAATCCAGATGCTGTTGTTCAAAAAACAATTTCTCAGGTTAAGGAAAATCGCGAAGTAATTTTAATGCATGAAAAACCACAGACAGTACAGGCGTTGCAAAGAATTATTGATGATCTTCGTAGTAAAGGTTATGAGTTTGAAGTATATGATGAAGCTTCTCATTTCCCATTAAATTTTTGGAAGGATAATCGCATCTAAGTAGGAGGAATTGCAGATGATATATAGAAACCTTGCATTTATTACAGTTTTATCAGTAACTTTGCTGTCAGGCTGTTTAGGAGCAAAACCAGAAGAGAAATTATATGTAGCATTTGAAAGTGCTACAAAACAAGAAAAGACACTATCCGAAGATACAAAAAAGTTAGCAACATTAGAAAAGCAAGGACTAGAATTATATAATCAAATTACACTTGAAGGAAAAGAAAATAATCAAGTAGTGAAGGAAAAGTTAGATCAGGCTGTAACAAACATACATGATCGTAAAAAAGTATTAGAGAAAGAGAAAGCTACCCTAGAAAATGCACAAAATGAAGTGAAGTCTGTTGATAACTATATAAAGAAATTAGAAGATAAGAAATTACAAGAACAGGCTGAAAAAGTTCAAGATATATATATAAATCGTGCTGATTCTTTCAAAAAATTGTATGATAACTATGGAAAATCAATACAGTTAGAACAAGAACTGTACAAAATGCTACAAGCAAAAGATGAAAAAATAAAATCAATTAATGAGAAAGTAAAAATGCTCAATCAGTCTTATGAACAAATTCTTTCAAATAAGGATAAGTTTAATACATACACGAATGAGTATAACCAGAAGAAATTAGACTTTTATAAACAAGCAAATATTAAAATTAAAGAAATTTAAAAATAAAATGATTGTAAAAAGCGAAGTGTATTTCTCGGGGGAGTTTTTTACAGTCCGAATCTTAAAAGCCAAATTATTCTTGATAATCAAGAACAATTTGGCTTTTTTATACAGTAGTCATTTTAATTAGATTTAGGATATGAAGTAGTAGAAACAACTATTCGACAGTCACATCTTAAAAAAAGAATTATGTAATTCATATATTATCTATGTACAGTTCCTATTACCTATAGCCACACTAGAAGGAAAAGACATTAGCTTGACTCATACGGAATTACATACTTAATACCAAGTTAAGTTGTGGTCATTACGAGAGAGCAATTCATTACAAAAAAATGGGGCTATGAATTCGTTGATGATGAGTGTATAGTAAACTGCGAAATGAATGGAAAGATAAATCTAAGAGTGTTATAACCATTGTTCGAGCGAGTTGTAAATTGGAGGATACAGTATGAAAAGAGGAATTGTATTAAAATTATTTATGTTAACAACAGTGTTGTGTATTTTGATCTTGGCAACCATTTTTGTTGGACAAACAATATTTTTCAAACAATTTTATGCCCATAAAAAAGTGAATGATATCAAAACAAACATGAAATCTTTTGAAACTGATTATTTACATAGTGAAGGGAATTCACAAGTCATTCAAAAGTTAGAACAAGATTTCTATAGAGAACATAATACATGGATTACAGCATTAGATAGTAATGGGAATTTAAAGAATGTAAATGATTTTTATTTAGAAGTAACATTAGATCAGTCTAAAAATAAAGAAACTCAATTCGCAAATTCTACAATTACCATACCGCTGTACAATTTCAAGGTTGCGGACGATCATGCGAGGAATATTTCAAATGAAGTATTCCCTTTAGGAGAAACAGTTACTGTGGTGGGGATAG
>Ga0102589_1004329_pt1 | contig 13533 bp, 14 predicted proteins | sample AraplaMF_Col_mLB_FD_76858 | JGI IMG/M metagenome (GOLD analysis project Ga0102589, IMG submission 76858) | Arabidopsis root microbial communities from the University of North Carolina, USA - plate scrape MF_Col_mLB | ecosystem: Host-associated > Plants > Roots > Endosphere | place: USA... | reverse complement strand
AGCTTGTCCTAAAGTTCAAGGTTTAAAACATGTCAATTAATTAACATGTTTTAAACCTTAAACGCATATAATAAACAAAATAATAAAGGGAAAAAACTTGTAATAATTTTGTGGAATCTCGCATTCATATTAATAGCTACAAGTTGCTGATACACTATCCTAATGGCAACTTGTTGCAAAGGATATTACTACAAAATAAAAAGCTTAAATCCATTGGTACACAAGGGTTTAAGCTTTTCTTAATTTATGAAGAAATGAGAATAAGTTTAATAAATTAAGAGATATTAAACTGTTCAGCATTCGAATTTTGAAGAACATTGTAATTATTTCATTGGTTTTAAAGAAATAAGCATTTCTCTTTTATAACGACCTGGATATAACGTGTTTAGCATTTTATAAGCATTCTTATTCCAAATGTGCACTAAAGGAGTTCTTAAGCCCATTTGTTTAATCCACTCAAAACTGTAAACTTCTATTAACTCTTCATCGGATAATTTAAATTTCACTTCTATAGTCCATTTGAGTGCTTCTAGAGCGTTTTCTCTAGTCCAATATCCATTAGGTACTTTATTCAGCTCCCAAGGTTTAAATTTACCTGGATATAATTCATTTAACATTGAAAATGGTTGTGTATGCCAAAATTCTTTTAGTGGAGTGGATAAATTATGTTTTCTTAGCCACTTTATTTCATAAACTTGTTTTAATTGTTCATCAGTTAACTTTTCTTTCACCTCAATAGTCCACTTCAGCAAATCTAGAGCTGTTTCTTTTGTCCAAAAACCTCTAGGCGTTTTTCTCATTTGCCATGCTTTAAACTTACCGGGATATAAGGCATCCAACATATGAAAAGGGCTTTCATTCCAGTAAACTTTTAAAGGTGTTCCAAGCTTATGATGACGTAACCAGCTTTTATCATATACTCTCATTAACTCTTGATCCGATAATTGCTCTTTTACCTCAATAGTCCATTTGAGTGCTTCTAAAGAATTTTCGGCTGTCCAGTATCCAATAGGAGCCACTCTTAGTTGCCACTCTTTAAAACGATCTGGATATGCGTCATGCAACGGTTGATTTAGGTTTCCATTATAGACAATACCAAGCATGCCACTCAGTTTATATTTTACAATTAGCTCTCTAGTCCAACCGTTAATAATCTGTTCAGCATCCCAGTTTAAAACTACTTCAAGTAAATATCTAGTAATACGTTTTGCTAATTCCCTATCTATATCTTCACTCCAAGTGTATTGAGGGAAATTTCTACGTGTACCATCTAATATTTCTTGATAAATGTCTTCAATTCTAATTGTGCCAACGCAATTTGCTTTCAATAGCAATCCCCTCTTTTGTTGTTTGAACTGTCTAAATATAGTGTATCTTAATGGTAACTATTTTTGAATAAGATATAAGAATTAAACTATTAATGGAATCACAACATTCATTAAATCTTGCGTTCGGTTTTAAAAAAATTTCACGTACCATATTATAAATAAAAAATAGTTGTATAACATGAAACAAAAGGTTTATAATAAGAACAAACGTTCTGCTTTGGAGGGTGAAACAATGTTTGATTACTCGAATTGCATGAATCGAATGATTTTCTGCATAGATTTATGTTCATTTTTCGCCAGTTGTGCATGTGTTATGAGAGGTTTAGATCCATTGAAAGTGAAATTAGCGGTCGTCGGGGACGTGAATAGAAAGGGATCAATTGTGCTTGCTTGCACTCCCGAACTGAAAAAACTGGGTATTTCGACAGCAACGAGATTATACGAAATTCCAAAAGATCCAAACATCATTATTGTAAATGCAACTATGGGAAGGTTTGTTGAAATTTCTAATCAAATTACTGAAATATATACAAAGTATGTAGCATTAGAAGATCTACATGTTTTTTCAATAGATGAAGCATTCCTCGATTTTCAACAGACAGCGCATCTATTTGGACATGATCCAATTGTAATTGCTAAAAGGATTCAAAAAGAAATATATGATACAACTGGCATAACTGCATCAATCGGAATTGGGCCAAATTTATTCCTTTCGAAAGTTGCCCTGGATGTGGAAAGTAAGCATTCCAGGTCTAGAATTGCATTGTGGACATACGAAGATGTCTCAAAGAAATTATGGAGTATAAAGCCGCTTCAAAAAGTATGTGGAATTGGATCAGCTACTCAGGAAGCTTTACATGGCATGGGACTGTTTTCCTTACAGGATGTTGCAAATACACCCAAAGAGCGTTTAATAAAGCGATTTGGAAAGGTGAAAGGTGAAGAGTTACATCGTTTTTCATTTGGTATAGATGAAAGCCGTATTGCTAATAAATACATACCTAAAAGTACGTCCATAACAAAAGGACAAATCTTATTAGAGGATTGTTATAGCCTCAACAAGTTGAAGTTACTTATTTTAGAACAGATTGAGGAAACTTGTTTTCGTCTACGATCTATGGATAAATGCTGTAGGACGGTTGAGCTTGGGATAGGCTACAGCAAATATATCGGTGGAGGATTTAAGCGAGCAATTACCTTGGAACAACCGACTTGTTTAACTGAAGAGGTTTACGGAGCGTGCTTAAAATTGTTAAAAAAATTTCATTCTGGTCATCCAGTACGACAAATACATATAACTTTAAAGAATTTGACCAGGGATGATGCAATTCAAATGTCTTTGTTTGAAGATACTTCAAGAAAAGATACTCAAAGGAAATTAGCAAAAGCAATGGATAGTATCCGGAATAGGTATGGTAAAAACTCGATTATGAGAGGCATCAGTTACATTCAAGGAGCTACGCAACGTGAGAGAAACAATAAAATTGGTGGGCATAAAGCCTAAGGGGGAATACACATCATGGATAGAGGTATGATGCGATGGATGCCATTCTCAGCAATAAAGGAACAATCTGAAGGATTAAATGAATTGTATGAAAAACAAAGCCATATTCCAATGCCGATTTTAGATGAACAGCAATTAGATACTATAAATGATACTGCTTGCGAGGCAATGGCTACAAATAATCAAGTAAACATCTTATACCATAAACAGAATAAGATTTATCGTATCTCTGGTTATATTCATTATTATGATAGGTCTTGTAATGAATTAAGAATAATTGATGAAAATGAGAGAGTTAAATATATAAAATCTATGTGTATTATTGATATAAAAATGTTTTAATTAATGAAAATTGTACAATGTGCAATTTTCATTATGAAAAATATGTAATAATCTAATTTAAGAAGTAATTAATGCATTTACAATATATTGAGGGGATTGAGATTGAATATGTCCGTATCATCATATTTAGAAAGCATGGCATCTAATTTAATTATTAAAGAAGAAGAAGATATTAAAATTGACCGTTCTATTAATCATTTAAGAAAAAACTTGGAGAGGTATTTTGGCGAAGATGTTAAGCAGAATTTTTTATTTGGGTCGTATATGAGAAATACTAATCTACCTAGAAAGGCTGATCCTAAATCTGATATTGATTACATGATTGTATTTAATAATGCAAATGAATACAAACCTCAAACTTTTTTAGATAGACTTCGAAAATTTGTGAGCTTATATTATAGTAGCTCTGAAATTAAGCAATCACACCCTACAATCGTTTTAGAACTGTCGCATATTAAGTTTGAACTAGTACCAGCTTATCAGTGTTATATTAGTAAATTGTTAAATGAATATAATATACCATCACGCTCTTCAGAATATACAGATTGGATAAGAACAAATCCGATTAGTTTTAATAAGCAAGTTGATGAGAAGCATAGCTCTGAAAATTATAAGATAAAACCAGTTATTAGACTTTTAAAATATTGGAATAAAAGTGCTGGAGGGGTATTTTCCTCTTACGAACTAGAAACCAAAATTGCAGAACAAAATTATTGGTGGTGTTCTAATTTGAAAGAGTATTTCTTTAAAGCATTTGAAGCACTCAACTATAATTGGATGGACTCTCAATACAAGATTAATAAAATAAAAAATGTAAAAATTATAATTGATAATATCAAATATTACGATGAATGTAATCAGCATTTAGATGCTGAAGCATATTTGAAGAAGTTATTGCCACCTTTATAAGAAAGGGAAGACATTAGAATGACAAATGAAGAAATTAGAAGAGATTCCATTAATATTTACTATGTACCAGCAAATAGATTTAATAAGATAAGCAATTTTTTATTTTATCTTAATTTAAGCATTTCATTTCTACTGTTGCTTAAATTGCCAACAGGAGTTAAGGAATCATTAACAATAGTTCTTATAGTTATGACCCTTCTTTATGCTTTATTTAGTAACTTAACTTCATTTCGCTATTTGCCTCGAGCTGATGAAAAAAGAAAGACTCATTTAATTTCGGATGCATTTCAAATTAGAATGGATGGAGAAGACACCCATCTATATTATAATAATAGCCTAAGAGAGCCAATAGCACGTTTAGGAGCCAATGTTTTAGAAGACACATTATTTTCTAAAAATGTGTCTCGGAAGATGATTTTTAAGGAAATTTTCACAGTTGGAATTTGTATTCTTTTAGGGATTATTGTTTGTTTAAATAGAGACTCAAATTTAGAGTTTATTCTTTGGATTTCCCAAACAGTGTTTTCTACAGTATTAATTTCAAATGTTATTAAGTTAATTATTTTTAATATAAAATGTGAATGTATTTATGAAGAAATATATAAAATATTTTTAGATAGAGATGAAATAAGTACTGTGAAATTTAATGCTTATGTTCTAGATGCATTTAGTAAGTATGAGTGTGTTAAATTTCAGTGTGGCGTAATGCTTTCGAGTAATACTTTTCATAAACTAAATCCCTCTCTTAAGCAAAAATGGGAAATAATAAAAAAAGAATTAAAATTTGAGTAAAAGAAAAGTCCTGTATTAACAGGACTTTATTTCAATGTTTTCTTTACAAATCTTTGCAATGTACTTTATAAACTCAATGATGGGATATGTTATTAATGAAGGGTGCTGTGTAAATTGTATTCCTTCTTGCTGCATTAACAGAATAAGTTGTTCGATATTCATTTCTTTTCGTTTAACTTTATTATAATTTTTGAATACGACAGTCTTCCATACATATGAAGAACATTGAAAGAAGCTATCACCATTTACATGGTGATTAAAAATTTTCTCGACCTTTTCTCTTCGCTTTTTTTCTTTAATGTACCTTCCAAATGATCGCATATCTCTAACCCTCCATCTTGTGTTACAATTCTTCGAAATCAGTTGCAACAATTTGTACTGGAATTTGATGCTCTATTTGTAGGATTGCTTCAATGTCGTTTTGCAACTCAAAACCATCTTTTGATTCAGCAAGTAAAAATGATTTCTCAAAAGATACACCTTGTATCAAGTAACTGACATCGAAAATATACATTATCTTGCCACCTTTAGTACGGGCGAAAAGGTATCTATATTTGTATGTCCTATTATTTTACACTTTTCAAACCGTACGACCTGTCGTGCTTCTAAACCAGAAATGGAACGAAAAATAAGTGGATCAGTAATCTCAATGATTGCCGTGTGAGTTAAAATATTTATTACATAACCAGTTAATTTTAATGAAGGATTCTTACGATGTGGAAATTCTACATGGTCACCAATTTTAATTGTTGGAACTGAAATATTCTTTTCCATAAAAAAGCCTCCTAAACTGAAATGTTATAGATTAACTTTTACATTACTAATTATTTCTTTATCCTTTGAAAATTTATGTGCTTCTATATACAAAACGAAAAGATCTGCACTTAATGTGACAGTCATTCCATCTTTCATACGCTTTAAATTAATGAGATCTTGGTTCTCTTGTTCAAACATCCTTGCATATCCTAATACCTGATACACTCGACCATCTTTTCTATGAATATAGAATTCGCCCCGTTTTGGTTTTGATGCTATCACATCTATTCCTCCTCAAAATTTGTTTAAAATCCGTAGAGAAATCCGGCAATTAAATATGTAGCGACAATCATAAAGGTGGATAGTCCAAATGTACCGAAGAACCAGATTTGTGAGACAATACAATTATCTATACCAAACCATTCACAAATGGCGTCATATCGCTTTTTAAAAGTGCTTTTTATAGTAAGCTTCATTTTTTCTTTTATCGTTAAATGTGTTAAAATATACTTGCTGTTAGGAGTTTTTAGATAGGTATTTGCCATCTAGAATCAACCTTTCTTTTATCGTAGTTTACCTGGAAAAGCCCTTCTCTACTTGGCGGTGGTGGGGGCTTTTTCATTTGTATTAATTTTTCTTAGGAAACCATTCTCGCATGGCTGCATCTGTAACTAGCCAAGACCGTTGTACTCGTTGGTATGTTTTATCTGGATCACGATCTGGTTCAAAATAGCGAATAATACCTCGTTCAATCATATTGTCTAATTGATTTTGGTTAGCACGAGATGGTTTGACACGACTTTTTAAAGTTTCATAAGACACGTTATACTTCAAAGCGGCTTCCATCAAAAACATGTATTTCTCGATTTCCTTCATTGGTGTACTCCTTGTATATCTACATTTAAGAGTTAAACATTTTCTTTTTTAAAACAAAATCCTTAAAGTGTCTTTCTAAAATTTGTACCACTGTTTCAAAATCGTATTCTTATTTAGATGTTAATTCTTTTAAGTCTACTCACTCCTTCCATTTATTTTATTAACTTTCTAATTACATTGTACCTAAATAGGTACAATAACACAATGAAAAATCAGAAAATTAACTCGATTAATTTTCGACAAAATAATTCAAATTAAAATGATAAAATTGTTAATTATAAGGGGGCTAACAAATGGAATATATTATTGATAGTGTTTGTATTAGAAACATCTAAAAATTTCCTTTTGGAGCACAGTTTTTTCTTAGCTTGATGGGTATGCGGCTGTATCCCTATATTCATACATCTGTTTATATATTGAGAAAATTTGAAAAAGAACCCAATTTTTGTTATCATAGAGTTATCATGGTACAGCAATGGCTTTGATGTTTCTATGATAAGGGTTTCGGCCCGTGGCGTCGGGGATCGCCTGCCCATTCCGATGGGCTTCTCCCCATTTATTAAATGCGAATTTTACAACCTTGGCTATCTTAAATAGCTGAGGTTTTTTTGTATATACTTAGATTAAAAGAGGTGGAATTATGAGTGAGTTGGATTACCGCATAGGGTTAGATATTGGCACGAATTCTATTGGCTGGGGTGTTATTGAATTATTTTGGAACAAGGACAGAGAACGATATGAAAAAGTAAGGATTGTCGACAAGGGCGTTCGTATGTTTGATAAGGCTGAAATACCTAAGACGGGTGCTTCTCTTGCCGAACCGAGACGTATAGCGCGTTCATCACGTAGAAGGTTAAATCGCAAAAGTCAGAGGAAGAAAGAGATACGTAATTTACTTGTTCAACACGGAATAATTACCCAAGAAGAATTGGATTTGTTATATCCTCTTTCAAAAAAATCTATGGATATTTGGGATATTCGTTTGGATGGATTAGATCGTCTGTTGAATCATCTTGAATGGGCTCGGTTATTAATTCATTTAGCACAAAGACGTGGTTTTAAGTCGAATCGAAAGTCTGAATTGAAAGATGCTGAGACGGGGAAGGTATTATCGAGTATTCAAGTAAATGAAAAACGACTATCTCTGTACCGTACAGTGGGGGAAATGTGGATGAAAGATGCTGAGTTTAGTAAGTATGATAGAAGACGTAATTCTCCTAATGAGTATGTATTTTCGGTTAGTCGTGCGGAATTAGAAAAGGAAATTTTCACTCTATTTGAAGCACAAAGAAAGTTTCAGTCATCATACGCATCGAAGAACTTACAAGAAACATATTTACAAATTTGGGCACACCAACTTCCTTTTGCTTCTGGGAATGCAATTTTAAACAAAGTAGGCTATTGTTCATTATTGAAAGGGAAAGAAAGGAGAATTCCGAAAGCAACATATACTTTTCAATATTTCAGTGCACTAGATCAGGTGAATCGAACACGATTAGGACCTGATTTTCAACCATTTACGCAGCAACAGAAAGAGATTATTTTAGATAAAATGTTTCAACGTACAGATTATTATAAAAAAAAGACTATACCTGAAGTTAGCTACTATGATATACGGAAATGGCTAGAGTTAGATGAAACTATTCAATTTAAAGGACTTAATTATGATCCAAACGAAGAACTGAAAAAAATAGAAAAAAAACCATTTATTAATTTAAAGGCATTCTATGAAATTAAAAAGGTAGTTGCAAATTATGCTGAGAGAACAAATGAGGCATTTTCAACGTTAGACTATGATGCGATTGCATATGCTTTAACAGTTTATAAAACGGACAAAGATATTAGATCTTATTTGAAGAAATCTAATAATTTATCAAAACGTTGCTACGACGATCAATTAATAGAAGAGCTATTTACTCTCTCCTATACAAAGTTTGGTCATTTATCATTTAAAGCAATTAATCATGTACTTCCAATTATGCAAGAGGGAAGGACTTATCAAGAAGCGATACACCAATTAGGATATGATACTACTAATCTTAAAAAAGAAAACAGAAGTATGTTCTTGCCTCTTATTCCAGATGAGATAACAAATCCAATTGTTAAAAGAGCGCTAACTCAAGCACGTAAAGTTGTAAATGCTATTATTAGAAGATATGGTTCTCCACATTCAGTTCATATTGAACTGGCTCGTGAGCTTTCTAAAAATCATGACGAGAGAACGAAAATATTGTCAGCTCATGATGAAAATTATAAGAAAAATAAAGGAGCTATATCCATTTTGATCGAGAATGGAATTTTAAATCCGACAGGATATGATATTGTACGTTATAAGTTATGGAAAGAGCAAGGAGAACGATGTGCTTATTCGTTAAAGGAGATTCCTCCGGATACGTTTTTTAATGAATTAAAAAAAGAACGAAATAGTTCTCCAATTCTAGAGGTAGATCACATTTTACCGTATAGCCAAAGTTTTATTGATAGTTATCATAATAAAGTATTAGTTTACAGTGATGAAAATCGAAACAAGGGAAATCGAATTCCATATACCTATTTTTTAGAGACAAATAAGGATTGGGAAGCTTTTGAAAGATATGTAAGATCAAATAAGCTTTTTTCTAAAAAGAAGCGTGAGTATTTATTGAAAAAAGCATATTTGTCAAGAGAGAGTGAACTAATAAAGGAGCGACATTTAAATGATACGCGATATGCTAGTACCTTTTTGAAAAACTTCATTGAGCAGAACTTGCAATTTAAAGAAGTCGAAGTTAATCTGCGTAAAAAACGTGTACAAACGGTTAACGGTGTAATTACAGCGCACTTTCGAAAAAGATGGGGATTAGAAAAAAATAGACAGGAAACATATCTGCATCATGCAATGGACGCTATCATTGTTGCTTGTACAGACCATCACATGGTTACTAGAGTAACAGAGTATTATCAAATAAAAGAAAATAATAAATCAGTAAAGAAACCGTATTTTCCGATGCCATGGGAGGGTTTTAGAGATGAACTCTTATCACATTTAGCGAGCCAGCCAATTGCTAAAAAAATTAGTGAGGAGCTTAAAGCTGGATATCAATCATCTGATTATATATTTGTGTCTCGAATGCCAAAAAGATCTGTCACTGGAGCAGCTCATAATCGAACGATTATGAGAAAAGGTGGTATTGATAAAAAAGGAAAAACTATTATTATAGAACGTTTGCAGTTAAAGGATATTAAGTTTGATGAGAATGGTGATTTTAAAATGGTTGGCAAAGAACAAGAAATGGCAACTTACGAGGCAATAAAGCAAAGATATTTGGAGCATGGAAAAAACTCGAAAAAAGCATTTGAAACACCTCTATACAAGCCTAGTAAAAAAGGAACTGGAAATCTCATTAAAAGAGTTAAAGTTGAAGGACAAACTAAAGCTTTTGTTCGAGAAGTAAATGGGGGCGTAGCCCAAAATGGTGATTTAGTAAGGGTTGATTTATTTGAAAAAGATGATAAATATTACATGGTGCCTATTTATGTACCAGATACCGTTTGTTCAGAATTACCCAAAAAAGTTGTGAAAAGTGGTAAGGGTTATGAGCAATGGCTAACACTAGATAACAGCTTTACGTTTAAATTTAGTTTATACCCTTATGATTTAGTACGTCTTGAAAAAGGTGATGAAGATCGTTTTTTATACTTTGGTACTCTCGATATCGATTCGGACCGTCTTAATTTTAAAGATGTAAATAAGCCATCAAAACAGAATGAATATCGTTATAGTCTTAAAACAATTGAGAATTTAGAAAAATATGAGGTGGGTGTTTTAGGAAATTTAAGGTTGGTAAGAAAAGAAACACGTAGAAAATTTCACTAGATAAAAATCAATTAACACTATTTTAATTTGACCTTATTGTGTATAGAAAAACTTTAACGTGGGAAAGCTAGTATGTTTGTGTATAAAAGAATTACAAAATGGAGATACTTTTGAATAAGAAGGGACATTTAAACGCTCCATTTTATGAAAAACAAGAAAAATATAAGGTGATTAACTCTGCATAGTTTAAAAAATAAAAAACAAAAAAGTCTGTAAACGTTGATATTACAGGCTTTTTTGAATACGTATCATAGTACAGCAATGGCTTTAATGGAACTATGACCTCCTTTAGTATTTAGTTTTCAAAAAACAGATCATAGTACAGCAATGGCTTTCATGGAACTATGACTGAAATAGTAACAAAGCAATTAACTAATAGATCATAGTACAGCAATGGCTTTAATGGAGCTATGACCTACAACGTTGTTTTGGACGTTTAAGACGTATCATAGTACAGCAATGGCTTTAATGGAACTATGACGTTCATTGAAGAAGAGATTGGGAAGGAATTATCATAGTACAGCAATGGCTTTAATGGAACTATGACCATTTCAAAACATCAGGCGATACAGAAGCCATCATAGTACAGCAATGGCTTTAATGGAACTATGACAAAGCATTTTTATACAATCACTGATAAAGATATCATAGTACAGCAATGACTTTCATAGAACTATGACGTTTTATTTTATCTTTGCACCAGAACCTTTAGAGTTATATGTTTTTGTAAAAAAGCCTGCATTATCAAACTTAATTATTTTAGATATTGAGCACATATTTTTGGTTTTCCTTTTTTAAAATACCATATCAAAATTTTTCTTTAAATACTCTTTGCCTTCTTCAAGGGGAAGCTTTTTTGAATCAATTTCTTTTGCGTTCCCTGTTTCAAGATCGGTCTGGTATGTCGAGAAATTCCATATGCCTTCACTATTATTATATGTTGCTGTCATAAACTTACCTTTATCTAATCCTTTAAAATGACCGATAATTCCTATTCCTTGATCTGCACCAAGAATTTTTACTTCTATAACTTTCCCCTTATTAATGTAAAAAGCCTTTCCAGTAGAAATGTTAGAAGCTTCACGTTGTAGTGCTAGGAAAAAGTCAGGTGAACCTTTACTAACATAGCCACTTTTTTGAGAACCATTAAACAGAAATTCACCAAGTTGTGCCTCTTGTAGATATAGTGGAGAGTTTTTAGATTGTAGTGCGATTTGATATGAGCCTTGGTATATCTCATCTCCTGCCTTTGCTCCTGCCCAAGTATTAGTTTGTGTTTCATGTTTCTCATTATTTGCAAAGACATGCATGGAATAAATTTGCCCCTCAACTGAGCTCATTTCCACTGTATAACGACTTTGGACTTGAGGAGTGATCTGAACCCCTTGTATTTCCACGGATTCTTTTTCTACAGTTTTGGTCTGCTGTTTTGAATTAGCTGTTTCATTTTCTGTCTTATTTTCTTCCTTAGCCCCTTGATTAGAAGAAGTTGTTTTGTTTTCTTTTGTTGCAACACTAGTCTTTTCATCGCATCCCGTTAACAAAAAACATAAGGTGATGCTTCCTAACAAAATCTTTTTCATAATTTCCCCCTTTAAATAGTTTGATTCAAATTTTTTCATATTTCTTTACAAGACGGTAAAATGTAGTTTTTGATAGATTCGCTTGTTTCATTGCTTCAACAGCGGTTATTGCACCTGTTTTCCAAGCGTTATAAGCAGTGATAAATTCATCTGTAATTTCTGTCTTCGGTCTTCCAAGATGTTTTCCCTGTTTTTTAGCTAATTGAATTCCTTCTTGCTGTCGGTTTTTTATTTTTGTTCGTTCTTCTTCAGCAAGCCAAGAAAGAATTTGAAGTACCAGGTCTGTAATGAGATTTCCTAAGTTGTCCTGATATTTAGTTGTATCTAATAAGGGCATATCAATTACAACGATGTGGGCTTTAATATTTTTAGTGATATCCTTCCATTCATTTAAAATCGCTTCTTTGTTTCTCCCAAAACGATCTAATGATTGTATATATAAAACATCTCCCTCCCGTAACATCATTTTTACAAGTTGATATTTTTGACGATTAAAATCTTTACCAGATTGTTTATCAATGAAAATATCTCTTTCGTCAATACCCACTTGTTTCATCGCCTCTAGCTGTCTACCTTCGTTTTGGTCTTTACTACTTACACGGATATATCCGAATTTTCTGTTATTCAAGGTGTCCAAATCTCCTTCTCTTGAAGTTTTATAATACTTATTATAACAAAGTAGTTCCAAAAGGTATCTATCTTTTAGAGACGTTTCGAAAAACGATTTTTGAGGTTTTGGAACTGATATTTCATGTAATTTTTACAGTTCCAAAAGGTGTACCTTTTGGAACAAAAAATAGAATCCTTATGATAAGGATTCTGCAACAGGAAACAACAAATATATAGAAGTAAGATAAAGAGGATTACTTATTATATCGTATATATGTATAATGTAATGTTGAGAAAATGTTAAGACATGGTCGAATTATTCTCGTATGTATTATGTAGTAATGGTTGACACTGCTTGTTTGTAAACGAGTTGCTGTTTAGCACGAACCCTCATAAGAATCGTAAATTTGTCCATTGCAAGAATCTGCCCGGTTATCCTAACCCCACTCTTTAAAACTACAGTGATTGGCTTTTTTTCTCTTTTAATAATTCAGATGTTTTTTCCTGTAGACCGTTCATATAGCTTCCCCCCTTACTATAATAGTATCATACTTAAATTTAAATACTGTTTTATACACGTATTTCTCAATATAGCCATTGAAAAGGAATCTCCTAGTATTACGGATTTGTTTTTTATTACAAGAAAGCTCATTCTTTCCTTTTGGGGTATTTTCCTTTCTTAGCTTGATGGTGATGTATGATGACCCCTAATATATGTTTTAATCCCCTCGCATTAGTGTTTAATACTTCACTTATTAGAAATTAAAACTAATGAAAGACTTTTGTAATATTTACGAAAGACATTTGAAAGGTATTTAAATTAAGATGGACTTCCAAATACAAATTTCAAAGTGAAAATTTTTACAAAGAGGAGAACAAAATGAAAAAGAAATTTAAAACAAATGGAATTGGAAAGAAGGTAATTCCTGCTACAGCGGCATTAGGAATTCTTTTTTCTATGGCACCGATTGCAGAAAA
>Ga0102589_1004325_pt1 | contig 13537 bp, 13 predicted proteins | sample AraplaMF_Col_mLB_FD_76858 | JGI IMG/M metagenome (GOLD analysis project Ga0102589, IMG submission 76858) | Arabidopsis root microbial communities from the University of North Carolina, USA - plate scrape MF_Col_mLB | ecosystem: Host-associated > Plants > Roots > Endosphere | place: USA... | reverse complement strand
GGGGCCGACGCCCTGCTCGGAGAGCCACTGTGTCAGGCGCCCGCCGAGGGTGGCGCCCGAAAAGGCACCCGAGAGAACGCCGACCAGCGTGATGCCGATCTGCACGGCCGAGAGGAAGCGGCCGGGGTTCTCGGCCAGCCGGAGGGCCGTTGCCGCCCCTTTACTGCCTTGATCGGCGAGGACTTTCAGCCGTGCCGGCCGGGACGAGACCACTGCGAGTTCGGACATGGACAGCACACCGTTGATGACGGTGAGCACGATGACGATCAGGATCTCGGTTAACAAAACCGGCTCGGGGACTGCAGGACCGCGCTCAGTATCGGTCTGCTTCTTTGCCGCTTATAACGCATTGACGGCCGAACGCGATGGGAGAAGACGGTGACCCAGGACGATTCCCGGCAATTTGCTCCAGCCGCCCAGCGCAACCGCGAGCCGATCCTCGCGGTGCTGCGCGAGGTGCTGCCGGCGCAGGGCCTCGTACTGGAGGTCGCCAGCGGCTCCGGCGAGCATGCCGTCCACTTCGCCGCCGCCTTCCCGAAGCTGACCTTCCAGCCGAGCGATCCCGACCCCGCCGCGCTCGCCAGCATCGACGCCTGGGCGCGCGAAAGCGCCCTGCCCAACCAGCGCCCGGCCATCCGCCTCGATGCGATCGCATCGCGCTGGCCCGTCGAGGCCGCTGACGCGATCCTGTGCATCAACATGATCCACATCTCGCCCTGGGCGGCGACGGAGGGGCTGATCCGGCAGGCGGCGCAGCTTCTGCCGGTTGGCGGGCCGCTCTATCTCTACGGCCCTTATCGTCAGAGCGACGTGCCGCTGGCGCCGAGCAATGCCGTCTTCGACGACAGCCTGCGCCGGCGCAACCCGAAATGGGGGTTGCGCGAACTCGAAGCCATCGCCGAGCTCGCCAGAGCGGCCGGCTTCGGCGAGCCTGAAGTGAGGGCGATGCCGGCGAACAATCTCAGCGTAGTGTTCCGGAAGGCCTGAGCACTCAGCCGCCGTCGCAGCTCGTCTCCTGTGTCGCGCAGATGCGGTCGACCCAGGCGCGGAAGCGGCCGGCCTCGGCTCCGGCCTTGGCGGCCGGCTTGATCTCGAGTCCGGACAGGATCTCGCTGCCCGCCGGCAAGCCATACTCGACCAGCACCCATTTGCCGCTGCAGCCGAGGAGGCGGCCGTTCTGGACGAAGGCGTCGCCGTCGAAGCCCGTCCCGTCCTGGCCTGACAGCACCGCCGGCGCCTTGCCATCGGGCCGTTGCCGCCCGGCCGAGGCCTGCGACTTCACCGTCAGCTTGCGTCCGCTCACCCAGCCCGCGCCCTTGAACATCGGCCGGGGCGCGGCGTCGGTCAGCATCTCGTTGTCGCGCGCCTTGGCGATCCTGAACCAGCCATTGGCGCCGGCCGAGACCTCGACCTCGACCATGGCGCGCACCGGCGGATCATCGCCGCTGAGCTTCACCGGCGGCAGCGTGCCGACCACCTTGTGATTGGTGCCCGGCCCGGCGCGGACATTGAGCCCCTCCGGATCGCTCTCGTTGACGAAGGCGCCGAACGAACAGACGACCTGACTGGATGGCGCGGGCGCGACCGTCTCGGACTGCGCCCATACAGCAGGGGCCACCAGCAGCAGGGCGGCCATCAGCCCGAGGGCAAAAACCTCACGAGGCGGCATTGACCAGCACATAGTAGAAGGCACCGGGGGAGCCGACCGCCTTGAGGAAGGTCGGATAGCGATTCTTCGGGACGGTCTGGCAGCCGGCCGACCAGGTGTTGGGTTCCAGCACATTGTCCGCCCCGCCGCGGTGGATGTACATGCTGGTCCCCGCCCCTTTCGGGTCGATCCGGCTCTTGTCGTCCTGGGTGAAGCGGCCGTCGCCATCGGTGTCGCGCTCGGCGATCTGCGTCGTCTTCACCTGGAAGGCGCGGTCACCGAGATAGCCGCCCTTCTTCTCGAAATACTGATAAGTGCCCTCGGTCAGCCGGCCGGCATCCTTGATGCCGTCCTTGTTGATGTCGACACCGTCGGCCTTGCTGAACTTGACGCCCTTGTAGCGCTTGTCGCCGCTGCCGGCGCGCTGCGAATACTGGGCGCCCGGCTCGGTGCAGATCGGGAAGCTCGACAGCTCGCGGAAGCGCCCGGTCCGGCGCATCACCACGACGAGGTCGTCATAGGAGCCCTTGCCGTGATTGGCGATCGTGCTGCTCTCCTTGCGCAGGGCCAGCAGCACGATGCGGCCGAATCTCTGGTCGAAGCGCGCCTCGGTCGTGCCGAAGCGCCAGAAGATCGCCGAATAGGAATCGAAAGCCTGCTTCGGCGTATGGAATTGCGGGCGATCGGCGGACGGCCGGCGGAAGCGGACATCGAGGATCTCGCCGTAGAAGCCGCGCCATTCCCGTAAGGCTCGCAGCCGCATTTCGGCGGCCGGGCTGAGATTGACCTCGACGACGCGCCAGAAGAAGTCCTGCAGCCCCGGCGGCACCGCCGCGACGATGTCGCGCCATTGCGAGAAGGCGATGACGCGATCCTGGCGCAGGCAGCGGTCGAACTGCCGGGCGAAATTGGCGAAATCGAGCTGAGCGAGATCGGGGCGGCGCGCGCTCATTGGCCACCGCTCGATCTTTGAGGCGATCGCATCGAACCCTCCACGGCTGCTTCATCCGGGCGACCATACGGCAACGCCGCCCGAAGGTCAGGCGGCGTGCGACTGGTCTCTCGGCAGCTTGCGGACGTTTGAGGGCTTTTCGCTCGAGCAATTTCGAGCGAAGTGGGCACCGGTTCGCGTGAAGAAAATGCGATAGACCAGAGACTCAGAGCACCATGGGCAGGACGAAGAAGCCGCCGATCACGACCACCGCCAGCGCCAATGCCGTCATCGGCAGGTGCTTCTCGATGAAGATGCGGATGTCGTCGCCGTAATAGCGCAGCGCCACCGCGATCATCGCGAAGAAGGTGACGCGCGAGATCACCATGCCGAGCGTGAACTTCCAGATGTCGAAATGCAGGAAGCCGGACATGATCGTGACGATCTTGAACGGGATCGGGGTCAGGCCCTTGGTCAGCAGCACCCAGAACCAGTAGTCCTGCGAGCTGTGGATCAGGTGGGCCGCCTTCTCCTGCAGGCCGTAGATGCCGATCAGCCAGGCGCCGACCGATTCATAGAGCAGCGCGCCGATCGCGTAGCCGAGATAGCCGCCGGTGACGGCGCCGAGCGAGCAGACGCCGGCATAGACCCAGGCGCGGTCGGGCCGTGCGATGCACATCGGGATCAGCAGCGGGAGCGGCGGCAGCGGGCTCACCGAGCTTTCGACGAAGGTGATGGCGAAAAGCAGCCAGGGCGCGGCAGGGTGGGACGCGTAGGAAACGCACCAGTCGTAAGCACGCTTGAGCATGAAAGGGAAACCGTTCCTCGGTTCTCGCGCCGGTTGCAGGGCTGCCCTGCGTCCTATGCATTAATTCAATTGTCGCGATCAGGCCACTAATCTCTTGGGCTAGAGTCAACATCGCGACCGGTTCGTGGCAGGGCAGTGGCAGCCCTGTTGCTGCCGCCCGCAAGCGCCCCGCTACGCCGGCTTCATGCCGGGTTGCCCGGCTTCCACCACGAAGCTCGCCCGGGTCGAGACGGCCGCGCCGGCGACCGTCACCTTGTCGAGAACGCGGTAATCCGCCTGCCAGCGATCCTTCGACAGGCTGTGGCGCATATAGCCGCGCTGATTGTTGAAGAAGCCGATATGCGGGTTCTTCTTCAGCCCCGCCTGCCCTGCCTTGGTCATGTCGGCGCCATCGCCGCCCGAGGTGATCGAGGTCGCGACGAACTCGACGCCGAGCGTCTTCGATTTCGCATCGTCGAAATCGGCCTTGAGCTCGCCGGCCCAGTTCTGGTGAATGTCGCCGGTGAGCACCACGGCATTGCCGATGCGGGCGCTCTCCAGCGTATCGAACAGCCGCTTGCGGGCCGCGACGGCCCCGTCCCACTTGTCCATGCTGAAGCCGGTCTTCTCGGGGTCCGGATCGCGGTCGTGGCGCATCAGCATGACCTGCTGCGCCAGCACGTTCCAGCGTGCCTTCGAAGCACGCAGGCCCTCGCCGAGCCAGGCCTCCTGCTTCTCGCCGAGCATGGTGTTCTCCGGCTTCAGCGCGTCGGCGCAGGCCGCGTGCGAGCCGTCGCCGCAGGGCTGGTCGCTGCGGAACTGGCGCGTGTCGAGCACGTCGATCTGGGCGAGGTCGCCATAATGGAAACGGCGATAGGCCTGGATCCACGGCCCGTTCGGCAGCGAGCTCCGGCGCAGCGGCATATGCTCGTACCAGGCCTGGAAGCCGGCGGCCCGGCGCAGCGCGAAGATCTCCGGCGGAATGTTCTCCTCCGAGACCATGCCGGCGAAGTTGTTGTCGACCTCGTGGTCGTCGAAGGAGACGATCCAGGGTGCCGAGGCATGGGCGAGCTGGAGGTCGGGGTCCATCTTGTAGATGGCGTAGCGCTGGCGGTAGTCGGCGAGCGCGTAGATCTCGTCGGGCTCGCCGGGCATCACCCGGGCCACCGGCAGCGGCCGCTCGTTCGGCCTGACCATCCGGTACTCGTAGATGTAGTCGCCATAATGGAAGACGAAGTCGAAGCGCTCGTCGGCGACATGGCGGAAGGCGCTGAAGAAGCCGTCCTCGTAGCGCTGGCAGCCGAGCACGCCGAAATTCACGCGCTCGAGGCTCGCTCCCGCTGCCGGCAGCGTCCTCGCCCGGCCGATCATGCTGCGTTCGCCGCCGCAGCTGAAGCGGTAGAAATAGTCGCGATTGGGCTCCAGCCCGGCGATCTCGACATGGACCGCATGGCCGAGCTCCGGGCGGGCCAGCGCCGTGCCGCGCTGCCCCACGCCGCGCATATTGGCTTCGGTCGCGATCTCGTAGGCGACCTCGACCGCCTTCATCGGCATGCCGCCATTGCGGGCGAGCGGCAGCGGTGCGAGCTTGGTCCAGATCACGAAGCCATCGGCCGCCGGATCGCCCGAGGCGATGCCGAGCCCGAACGGATAGGCGGCGAAGACCGGATTGGCCCAGACGCGCTGGTCGATCACGCCGCCGCCGGTCAGCAGCAGGCCGGACGCCGCGAGCCCGGTCAGGAAGCGTCGCCGCGATGGCGTGCCCGCCTCGGTCAGGAAGTCATCGATGCTGAACTGACCGAAGGCGTTGCGGCGGAACATGGCAGGGCTCCAGGCTCATTGCCTGGAACCATACCAAGCTTCGCCTGACACGCACGTGACGAGAAGCGGCTCAGGCGAGCCGCTCCAGCGCCTCCTTGATCTTGAGCTTGCGGGCCTCGGCCGCCGCCTTGCGCTCGCGGTTCTCCTCGACGATCTCCTCCGGCGCGCGCGCCATGAAGTCGGGATTGCCGAGCTTCTTCTCGACCGCGGCGATATCCTGGTCGAGCTTGCCGAGTTCCTTGCTGAGGCGCGCCCGCTCGGCGTCGAGATCGATGATTCCCGCCAGCGGCAGCGCCGCGACCTCGCCGCGCACGATGATCTGCGCCGACTGGCCGGGCGCCTCGTCGGCGAACTCGATCGCGGAGAGCCGCGCCAGCCGCTCGATCATCGGCGCCCAGGCCTCGACAGCGGCCCTGGTCGCGCCGCTCGCCTTGACCAGCACCAGCGGCACCTGCGTCCCGCCCGGCACATTGGTCTCGGAGCGGATCGAGCGGATGTCGGAGATGAGATCGACGACGAAGCCGATCTCCGCCTCGGCCGTCTCGTCGACCAGAGCAGAGAGCTCCGGCCAGCGCGTCAGGCAGACCAGGCCCGCCTCCCCGGCCGGAACGGTACGGGGCGCGCCGGCATTGGCCTTCTGCGCCCAGAGCTCCTCGGTCAGGAACGGCATGAACGGATGCAGCAGCTGGCAGATCAGGTCGATGACATGGGCGACCGTCGCCTGCGTCTCGGCCCGTGCGGCAGTGCCGGCGGCGTCGAGGTCCTCGGCCTGCAGCACCGGCTTCGACAGTTCGAGGTACCAGTCGCAGAACTGGCCCCAGACGAAGCGATAGGCCGCGTCCGCCGCCTCGTTGAACTTGAAGCTTTCGATGCCGGCCGCGACGGCCTCGGCCGTGCGCGCCGCCTCGGACAGGATCCAGCGGTTCAGCGGCAGCTTGGCTGCAGTGGGATCGAAGCCTTCCGCCCGCAGGCAGCCATTGATCTCGGCGAAGCGCGCCGCGTTCCAGATCTTGGTCGCGAAGTTGCGGTAGCCCTCGACGCGCGAGGTCGCGAGCTTGATGTCGCGTCCCTGCGCCGCCATCGCCGCGAAGGTGAAGCGCAGCGCATCGGCGCCATAGGTGTCGATGAGCACGAGCGGGTCGATGACGTTGCCTTTCGACTTCGACATCTTCGCGCCCTTCTCGTCGCGAACCATCGCGTGGAGATAGATGTCGCGGAACGGCACCTCGTCCATGAAGTTGAGGCCCATCATCATCATCCGGGCGACCCAGAAGAAGATGATGTCGAAGCCGGTGACCAGCGTCGCGGTCGGGTAGTAGCGCTTCAGCTCGGCCGTCTCCTCCGGCCAGCCCAGCGTCGAGAACGGCCACAGCGCCGAGGAGAACCAGGTGTCGAGCACGTCCTCGTCGCGCTTGAGCTCCACCGGCCCGCCGTAATGGCCGAGCGCCAGCGCCTGCGCCGATGCTTCCGACTCGGCGACGAAGCATTCGCCGTCCGGCCCGTACCAGGCCGGGATCTGGTGGCCCCACCAGAGCTGGCGCGAGACGCACCAGGGCTCGATGTTCTCGAGCCAGTCATTATAGGTCTTGGTCCAGCTTTCCGGCGTGATCCGGGTCTTGCCGTCGCGGACGGCGGCAAGCGCGCGCTGCGCCAGCGGCTGGACGTCGACATACCACTGGTCGGTCAGCCAGGGCTCGATCACGACGTCCGAGCGGTCGCCATGCGGCACGGTATGGGTGTTCGGCTCGACCTTGCGCAGCAGGCCGCGCGCCGCCATCAGCCCGACCACGGCCTTGCGGGCGGCGAAGCGGTCGAGGCCATCAAGCGCCAGCGTCTCGGCCTCGGGCGCAGCGCCCTCCAGGAAGTCGGCATTGTCCTGAATCAGGATGCGAGCTTCGCCGTCCAGGATATTGACGACCCTCAGAGAATTGCGCTTGCCGACATCGAAGTCGTTGAAGTCGTGCGCCGGGGTGATCTTGACCGCGCCGGTGCCCTTCTCCGGGTCGGCATAGTCGTCGCCGAAGATCGGAATGACGCGGCCGACCAGCGGCAGGACCGCATTCTTGCCGATCAGCCCCTTGAGCTTGTCGTTCTCCGGATGGACCGCAACGCCGGTGTCGCCCAGCATCGTCTCCGGCCGGGTCGTCGCGACGGTGATGTAGGTCGCGGGATTCTCCGGATCGTAGGTCTCGCCTTCGATCGGATAGTCGAAATAGTAGAGATGGCCGTTCGGGTCCTTGGCCAGCGCCTTCTCCAGCTTGGCGGCGTCGAACGCCTCCTCGCCGCCACGCTGCCATTTGAACGAGCCGGTCTTCTCGAGCTGCAGTACCTCGATGTCCGAGATCGCCGTCTGGAACTTCGGATCCCAGTTCACCAGCCGCTTGGCGCGGTAGATCAGCCCCTGCTTGTGCAGGCCGACGAAGACCTTGAGGACGGCGGCCGAGAGCCCCTCGTCCATGGTGAAGCGCTCGCGCGACCAGTCGCAGGAGGCCCCGAGGCGCTTGAGCTGGTTGACGATCGTCCCGCCCGATTCTTCCTTCCACTTCCAGACCTCGGCCAGGAAGGCCTCGCGGCCCATCGTCCGGCGATCGGTCTTGTTCTCAGCCGCGAGCTTGCGCTCGACCACCATCTGCGTCGCGATGCCGGCATGGTCGGTGCCGGGCTGCCAGAGCACGTCCTTGCCGCGCAGGCGCTCGAAGCGGCAGAGCAGGTCCTGCAGCGTGTTGTTGAGCGCATGGCCCATATGCAGCGAGCCGGTGACATTCGGCGGCGGGATCACGATGCAATAGGGCTCGGCCCCGGGCGCGGCGCCCCGGCCCGCCTTGAAGGCATCCGCCTCCTCCCAGGCCTTGCTGATACGCGCCTCGACCGAGGCCGGCTCGAATGTCTTGTCCATCATCGCTCTGCTCGAACGCCAAACGGCCGGGGAACCTGCCCCGGCCGCGAATAACGAAAGCCAAAAGGTCTGCGGTCTTAAGAGCGCATGCGACGGCCCCGCGTCAACGCTTTCCAGATGGGGAGGCGCCACCCGCCGCGCCAGGGCGATCAGCAAGCGCTCCCGCGCGGCGGTGGGAGCAGCTCCCCGCGACGTCCGGAGGCGGAACCTCAGCCGCGCTTCAGCCGTTGGGGAAGGAGACCGCACAAGGAGGCCCCGATGACCAGGAAGACCGACCAGGACCGCGCCTGGGAGCTGATCGACGAGATCGGCCTGTGCATGCTCGTCAGCCATGATGGCACTGGCGACCAGCTGCGCGCCCGCCCGATGAGCGCCCATGCGCGCCGCGACGAGGATGCGATCTATTTCCTCACCGATCTGCGCGCCCACAAGGACGACGAGATCGAGATCAACGAGAATGTCTGCCTCTGCTTCGGCGACAACGGCTCGTACAAATACGTCTCCGTCACCGGCACGGCGAACCTGCTCGACGATCGCGCCCGCATCGCCGAGCTCTGGACGACCGCGGCGCGCGCCTTCTGGGAGAGCAAGGACGATCCGAACATCCGCGTGCTCAAGGTACGCCCGACACTGGCGGAGTTCTGGGACAGCCCCGGCAAGATCGTCACCTCGGTCAAGATGGCGGCTGCGGCGGTCACCGGCTCGCGGCCGGACCTCGGCAGCAATCGCAAAGTCCTGCTCTGAGGGAGGGCCAACGATGAGACTTCTCGTCCACCTCGTCGGCGCCTGGGTCGCCTCGGAGGCGGCGTCGGGCCGCTATCCTCGGCCTCTCTCGCTGGGACTGCAATTGCTCGTCTCGCGGCTCGGCCCGCAGACCGCGCTGATGGCGCTCGCCGGCTACGCCATCCAGAGCCTCAACGAAGGCGGAGCGTTCGGACCGCGCCGGGCGCCGGCCCGGAAACCGCGTCGCTGAAGCGTCAGCGGCGTCCGCCGCGGGCGACGCGCTCGATCTCGGCCCGGACCAGCCGCTCGACCATGGCCGGCAGATTGTCGTCGAGCCAGGTCTTGAGCATCGGCTTCAGCATCTCCTTGACCAGGTCCTCCAGCGTGCGCGCGTTATTGCTGAGCACGGTGTTGGCGAGCGCGCCGAAGGCGTTCTGCACGGCGGCGCCGGTCTGGTCGGAAATCAGTGCCGCCATGTCGACGGGCGCCGGCGGCGGCGGGGCCGGAGGCGGCACGAAAGCCTGAGGCTGGGGCGGCTCGGGTTCGGGCTCCGGCGGGGCCACGGCCTGCGGCTCGACGAAGTCGACGTCATCGGCCGACGCTTCGGCGGGCGGCGCCTCGACGGGCGCAGCGGGTTGCTCCTCGACGCGTTCGGCCTCGGCGCCGAGATCGAGGACATCGTCCTCGATCAGCTCCGGCTCGGGTTCAGGCTGCGGCGGGGGAGCCAGCGCGACGGGCTCCGGAGCGGTCTCCTCCGGCGGCGCGGCAGGCTTCTCGTCATCGGCGATGATCCGCCGGATGGAGGCGAGAATTTCCTCCATCGAAGGTTCATTGGCCTTGGGCTGCGCGCTCATGCTGATTCCGGTCACTCGACTCAAGGGACGCCGATGGAATCAGTGCGCCCCGCTGCATGAGTATTTCACCGAGAAACCGGCAGGCAAGGCGGCTGGAGGCCGGCCCACAGGAGAAATCCGGAGTGTTGCGCCGGCGCTGCGCCGCGCCGGCTTCGAAGCATTCTCGAGCGAGGTGGATGCCGGATCGCGTGAAGGGAATGCGACAAGCCCACGAGCATCTCCGCGGTTCGGAGATATGCGGACATGCTCGCGGCGGCGGGCTCAGCGCCCGTCCGGCGTCTCCGTGCCCCAGAGCAGGCCCTTGACCTGATCATAGTGCTTGCGGGCGTCGTAGCGCTCGGCCTTGAGCTTCAGCGTGTCGGCCGAGAGCTTGCCGATCGCGGACAGGACGGCATAGGACGCCACCACGCGGTCGCGCTGCGCCGTGACCAGCGTCGAGCGGGCGCTGACCAGTTCCTGCTGCGCGTTCAGCACGTCGAGCGTGGTGCGCTGGCCGACCTTGGCTTCCTCGCGCACGCCGGCGAGCGCGGTCTCGGCCGCCTGGACCTGCGCCTGAGCGGCGGTGATCTGCGCCTTGGCCGCATCATGTGCGCCCCAGGCCGAGACGACCGCGGCGCGGACGGTGTCGCGCGAGGTGTCGACCTCGATCCGCCGCTGCCCAGCCGTCTCCTTGGCCTGGCGGGTGCGGGAATAGACCTGGCCACCCTCGTAGATCGGGATCGTCAGCGTCGCGACCGCGCTGGCCGAGGTGCGGTTGTCGCCGAAGAACTGGTTGTCGTAACGCTGCTGCACCAGGCCGCGCACGCCGACAGTCGGGCCGAGATCCGCCTCGGTGACCTTGACCTGCAGCTCAGCCGCGTCGACGCCGTGCAGCGCCGCGATGATCGCCGGATGGCCCTGCAAGGCGCCGTTCAGCGCCGCCGGCAGCGATTTCGGCAGCAGGTTCTCGACCGGACGGCCGGGCGCGAGCTGCTTGGGCTCGGCGCCGACATTCTGGCGATAGCGCGCGATCGAGGTCTTCAGGTTCGATTCCGCCAGGATCGCCTGCGACTGCGCCGAGGACAGGCGCGCCTCGGCCTGGGCGACGTCGGTGCGGGTCACTTCGCCGACCTGGAAGCGGTCCTTGGTCTGGCGCAGCTGCTCTTCCAGAACCTCGACGTTGTTGCGGTTGAGATTGAGGATCGCGGTATCGCGCAGCACGTTCATATAGGAGGTCGCGGCGTCGAGCAGGACGTTCTGCTCGGTGTTGCGCAGCGTCGCACGCGCCGCCAGCACCTGCGATTCAGCCTGGCTGACGGTGCTGCGGGTCTTGCCGCTGTCGAAGATGTTCTGGTCGACCTGCAGACCGGCGCCACGCGGGTTGAGGCGCGAGAGGGTGGTGCTGTGCGGAGCGCCGTTCTTCTGCGCGTTGAACGGCACGTCGCTCTCGGTGATGCTGGCACCGATATCGGCCGAAGCCGTGATGCGCGGCCGGTAGCCCGAGAGCGCCTGCGGCACGTTCTCGTTGGTGGCGCGCACCAGGGCGCGCTGCGCGTTCAGCGTCGGATTGGCCGAATAGGCACGCCCCAGCGCCGCTTCCATCGTCTGTGCCAGCGCCGGCGAGCTCGTCACGGCTCCCAGCATGCCAGCCAGCAGCAGACGGCTCGCGGTCTTCTTCAAGGTCGGTCGCGTTACAATCACTGGACGCCTCTTGTGCGGACTCTAGTCACGCCCAGGCATCGCCCCAGCCTCGGCACTCGGTTTAAAATCATAAGCTTTGCAGCTCCCTTCGCCAATGATGCGAGAGGAACCGGCCGCTTTTCAATTCGCAACTGCCGCAAAAATGCGACACTCCCGCCGGGATTAGTACCGACGGCCTACCCCTCCTGGGGAAAAACCACCTCAGAGAGCGAACACCTCGGCCTTGCGGAACTCCCGCAGCACCGGCGCCGCCGCGTCGAACACCGGCCGGCCGGAGAGCGATTCGCCCGCCTTCCGATAAAGCACGACGCGCGCCGAGCGCCCGACACCCTCGATCACGATCAGCCGGCCGCCCTGGCGGACATGACGGAAAAGCGGCTCAGGCTGCACTTCGCAGGCGCCGCTGACCAGGATCGCGTCGAACTTCCGATGCTCCGCCAGGCTCGCGACCAGCTCCGCAGGCGCTACGCCCGGCTGGGCGAAAGCGGTGCGGGCCAGCGCCAGCGCCGCCTCGTCCGGCTCCAGCAGCGTCGTCTTGGCGCCCATCGCCGCCATCAGCGCCGCGCCATAGCCCGAGCCGCCGCCATATTCGAGCGCTTCTTCGCCCGGCTGCAGATCCAGCACCTGGATCATCCGCGCCGTCACCATCGGCGCCGGCAGCGCCCGGCTCGTGCCCGGCAGCGGCTCCTGGCGGTCGAGATAGGCCAGATAAGACAATTCGCCCGGCAGGAACGCTTCGCGCGGCACCGTGTCGGCCGCGGCGAGCACGGCGCGATCGGTCACGTCATAGGTGCGCAACTGGCAATCGACCATCATGCGTCGCAGTTCGGCGAAGCTGCTCATGCTCAAATCTCCGAAGGAAGGCGCCCGGACGGGCGCCTCGACCCCTGCCCGCGGGTTTTGGGCGAGGCGGCCGCAAAAGGCAAGCCGTCGCGCCTTCACGGCGCGCTCGCGGCGCATCCGCCCATCCCCGGTCTTGGCGAACGCCCGACTGGGCAGCACATGGAGAAGCATGTGCAAGGGCTCCAGCGAGAACGATCGCGCCGGCTGCGCGTTTCAGCCAGGCAGCAATGGCCGAGGTGAGATGCGCTTTCCATCGGGACGACACGAACTGAGGGCCGCCTTCAAGCGAATCGAAGCCGAGCTCCCTCCCCGCTTCGCCAAGGCGATGCGCTGGCTCCGCCATCGCGATTCGCGCCTGGTCAGGATTCCGGCAGGGGTCGCGCTCATCCTGGGCGGCGTGTTCTCGTTCCTGCCGATTCTCGGCATCTGGATGCTGCCGCTGGGCCTGCTGCTGCTCGCCGCCGATGTGCCACCGCTGCAGCGGCCGATGGCACGCTTCACCCATTGGTGCCTCGGGCTGCTGGAGCGCTTCAGGCGCCGCTGATCGAGCGCGCAACACCGCAAACGATTAAGGCTCTCCGAGGCCTGCCGTTGCGTCAGATCACCGACCCGGTATTTTCGTGACATGCTGCAGGCCATCATCTTGGCTTGGCACGAGAGACCCTTCCAGATGTTCCTCACCCGCATTGCCGCCGGCGCCCTTGCGCTCGGCCTCTTCGCGCTTCCCGCTTTCGCCAAGAACTTCGCCGTCCCGGCCAAGAATCCGTCGATCACCATCACGCTGCCGAACGACTGGTCGACCGAGGACATCGAGTACGGCTTCCAGGCGCGCCCGAAGGACGAGGGCGTCTTCTTCTCGGTGGAATCGGCGGAGGCACGCCAGATCGACAAGATGCTGGCCGACACCAAAAACTGGATGCGCGACAACAAGATCAAGGCGGTCGAGCCAATCAAGGCCGACATGAAGATCAGCGGCATCGATTCGACGGTGTTCCAGTTCCGGACGAGCGACGAGAACGGGCCGACGACGGTCGATCTGATCCTGATGCCGGCCGGTAGCGGCCGCGTGATGATGCTGACGGTCTGGGGCAACGATGCGGAGCGCGAGGCCAACGGCAAGGCATTGGATGCGATTTTCGGCAGCATCAAGCCGATCAACTAGCCGGTCGGAACCGATCCGAGCGGCTATGGCAGGCACCCTGCGCTGGCCGCCCGAACAGAAGCGCCCGGCGCAGGATCGCGCATGGCGACATCAATGCATGGTCATGAAAAAGAGTTTGGAGGCCTCGCCCGGAATCGAACCGGGGTGCAAGGATTTGCAGTCCTCTGCGTAACCACTCCGCCACGAGGCCTT
>Ga0102589_1004324_pt1 | contig 13541 bp, 15 predicted proteins | sample AraplaMF_Col_mLB_FD_76858 | JGI IMG/M metagenome (GOLD analysis project Ga0102589, IMG submission 76858) | Arabidopsis root microbial communities from the University of North Carolina, USA - plate scrape MF_Col_mLB | ecosystem: Host-associated > Plants > Roots > Endosphere | place: USA... | reverse complement strand
AGTTCATTATTCCGCAATTATTTATAAAGATTATCATACCTTAATACGAAAAAAGAGGAGGAAATAACATGGCAATCGCAATGGCAGTTTTAAAATTTGTAGGTGGAATCATTCCATTTGTACAAGAACTTTTAAAAGCAGTAATGTAAGTTCATTATTCCGCAATTATTTATAAAGATTATCATACCTTAATACGAAAAAAGAGGAGGAAATAACATGGCAATCGCAATGGCAGTTTTAAAATTTGTAGGTGGAATCATTCCATTTGTACAAGAGCTTTTAAAAGCAGTAATGTAAGTTTATTATCCCGCAATTATTTATAAAAATTATCATACAAATGATCTGTATATCAAAGATGAATTGATGTGCAGATCATTTGTGTGAGCAAAGTCCCTTTAGCATTATTAAGGGACTTTTTTGTTACTACTGAATGTAAACTTTTAGATATTTGTTTACATTCATTTCTCCTTAAATATTGACTTCAAACCAATCCCTCTAATATCTTCAAAATACACAACAAAAGTATACATTCAAAACATAACAAATAAAGAGATTAGAGCATCATGGGCAAAAAAGAAAAAGCTAGATCCATGCTAGCTTTTTTACATAATTTCCGTTATTGGAAGTTATTGCAAACCCCTCTCGTTCTCGAAAAGAATTATTTGGTTCGTTCGAAAATAATCTCAAAATATTTAGCGTATCCTGCAGTTGCTGGAGCAAAGATTTGAACAAATTTCCAACCTTCTTCAGCATGTTCGGCAATAATACGTTTATAATCTTCTTTAGGTTCCCCATTCCATTTATTAGCTTCGACTTTAACGAATTTGTAATCGTACATATTCTCTCCTCCTTTTCCTAATTGTATCATTTAGAAGAAGCGATATGTTTTGTAATTCTAGTTGTATATCCTATACATGTTGGGTTAACATAACGTCTAATTATCGGTAGCGAAGACAAGGAGGATCCCTACTCTCACAAGGGATCCTCCTTTTTTTGTTCTATGGATCTATGCATTTTTTTATACATTCCTATCCTGGCGTGGTTTTAGGGTTCTCGTTTGTTACTGGATTAGCCGAAAAACTATATAAAATCTTGCATGCTCTTAGCGTGGTTTTTTTCCGAAATGCTGGCGTTACCCCATTGCCATCAACCTAAGAAAACAGGTCACCCCATAATGAAAAATTTACCTTTTTATAGTTATTACTGAGAATTCGACTCATCTTTTTCGTTTTTGGGACAATTAATCTCTTAAGTTGATAAATGTGTAATGATATCCATAATGTAACGAAGGGGTAATAATAATTACATTAAAGGTCATTTTATGTCGCTAAATTTAAAAATATTACATTTTTATTACAAAAAACTATTGATTATATTTAAATACCATAATATAATTCTGTTTGTGGAAATAAAAACTAAAATTATACATTATTTGGGGGATATAGAAAATGAAGAAAGTTATTTTACCAGTTTTAATGTCTGCAATGTTTGTAGTTCCCGCAGTATCACATGCTGAAAACCAAGAAGCTGTAAAACAACTTGCTCCAAAAACAGAACAGACAATGGAGAAAACGGGATGGATAAAAGAGGGGAATACATGGTATTTCTATGACCAAAATGGTGTGAAGAAAACAGGTTGGTTAAAAGATAATGAAAAATGGTATTATCTGAATGCATCTGGTGCAATGCAAACAGGCTGGGCACAAGTGAATGATACATGGTACTACCTGAATACAGATGGAACAATGAAAACAGGTCCTATTGATGATCGGAATGGGCTTTACTTATTAGGAGAATCCGGTGCAATGTATACTGATGCAGGATGGGTTCAATATGAGGGAGATTGGTATTATGTTCTCCAAGGCGGAGAACTACACACAGACTACCTTATTTATAATAATAAGACATATTTTTTAAATGGATATAATAAAGGAAGAATGCAAACAGGTTGGTTAGGAGAATACAACACTTTTAGCTATTTTCTTGAAGATGGATCAATGGTAAAAGGGTGGAATTTGATTAAGAATGAGTGGTACTACTTTAATCAAGAGGGCATTAGCTATAATGGCTGGTTACAGTACAAAGGAAGCTGGTATTACTTTGTAGGTGGTGCAATGAAAACAGGTTGGTTACAAAAAGATGGAAATTGGTATTATTTACAGTCTAGCGGTGCAATGACAACAGGCAAACATTTCATTGATGGCAAATGGTATCAATTTGCCGATAATGGAGTTATGATGTAACAAAAGTTTTTTTATTGAATAAATGATATCAGATATCTATTTTAAGATATTTCTATAATAAAAAAAAGACACCTCTGTAGGTGTCTTTTTTGTGCTGTCCCTTCTTATTAATCTAGAAAAAATAATGCCTTTAAGAATAATGAATAGTAAACATTCTTAGGTTAATGGGCATGTGTCAGTACCCCTATAACTCATCTTCCTAATTCTTAATTATTGAGAAGATAAATCGTGATAAAAGGGCCTGCAACAGATTGTTGCAGGCTTTTTTTATAACGCTACAATGCGTTTCTTACTATTTAATATTAGAATAAATTAAATTAATTGAAGGAGGTACAAATATGGACATTGGAAAAAAAATTAAACATTTAAGATTACTAAATAAAATGACACAAGAAGATGTAGCCAACCAATTATTTATTTCAAGACAAGTCATATCTAAATGGGAACTAGGAAAAAGTCTTCCTGATCTAGCCAATTTATTAGCCTTAAGCAATCTATTTAATGTTTCAATTGATTCTTTATTAAAGGAGGATTCAAATTTGCAAAATCAGATAATAAAACAAAGCAATTATAAAAGATATTTATTAATAGCCTCTCTATACATATATTCTTTAATTACTATTGTTGTTATATTTTATTGTCTCGTTGCCTTTTTACTTATACCAAAAGACATAAAAACATCAGATCTAAAGGTTATTAATTCCCACTTTTATCAAGAAAGCGATAAAAAAGAAATTTTATATATTTATAGTAAATTAACACCGTTCTTCTCCAATTATTCAGGAGATTATAGCATTGAAACAAAAGATCATGAAATAAACATTCATGCTCATCGAAATTCAATCCCTTTTAGAAATAAAGACGTTTTATTTTCAATCGAAAAAGATATACCTCACGGGATAGATTGGCAAGAAAAAGATGTTTACATTGTAGACAAAAACAATAACAAAATACTTATATATAACCATAAAAATAAACAACTATATTATCAAACAAAAAATTAAAGTAGGTGATCAAAATTAAAAACATCTATAAATATACTTTTATAATAATTACATTTATCCTTAACATAATCAGTACTCTACTTATTGGAAATACAGGATTTGCACCAAACGTTATAGTATTTTCTATTAGCTTTTTATTTTTCACCATTTTATTTCAATCAATCACAATTCTATTCATTATCTATATGATTAAAAATGATGAATCTAAAAAAATAAAAATAATTTTATACGTCTTTTTAACACTAGATATATTTATCTTTTTATCTTTACTATACATAGCCTATATCGTAATAACTCAAAATCTATAAAAAAATAACATACTAATAGCAAGGGAATGCTTGTAGACTGATCTATACTGCATTCCCTTATTGTATGTATGCCATATTTCTATTCTTCTTTTTCCGACATTAGAACCCTACAAAAATATCAATCATATTTAATTTTTAAACAAACCGAAAAAACCTTTCCGTTTTTGTTTCTGATTTTGCTTCTGCATATCTCTAATGTTTTCAAGCAATAACTGATCTCGCTTCTCTAGCTTCTTCTCTATAAAAACTTCTAATTCACTATTTTTACCTTCTACTTCAGTTAACTTTTTCTCCGTATTCGCTAAATGCTCTTTTGTCGTAACCAATTCATTCGTAATTTCTTGTAATTTTTGAACAAGTGCTTGATTGAATTGATTTTGTAACTGCTGATTTTCTAATACTTCATTCAATTTCTTTTCTAATTCTGATTTTTCTTCTTTTGAAACAAACGAATCAAGCTCTCCGTTTCGCCATGCTCGAACTTGATCGTAAGACCATTTTTGCACCTGTATTTTTTCTTTTATTGCTTTTAATTCTTCTATATTTTCCTTCGAGTATCTGCGATGCCCTCCCTGGCTTCGCTCCGTTTGTATGTTAAATTCGTTTGACCATACCTTTAGTAAATCGGGTGTGACCCCTAAAAGATCCGCAACAATTTTCGGTGTATGCATTTCCGATTTTAGTTCCAATTTTCATTCCTCCCCCAAAAACGGAATACGTTTTTCACTCATAAAACACAATTAAATCAACATTCCAATCAAAATCGGAATGCACTTGCAACCGATATAACAACCGATTTTAAAAACGATTTAATTTCGAAATACATTCCGATTTTAACACTGATATGTATTACTTCTCGATAATAACATTAAAATCTTTTTTCTATATACAAGATTTTATGCAAAAAAAGAACAGCAGGGATCCCTAGAATCCCCGCTGCATCCACCATGTATAAAATAATGTATATCAATTTTACTAGAAAGGAAAAAAGAACCCCATAAAAACAAGGGTTCACCCGTTATTTTTGCTACCAATAATGAGACGTTATGTTAACCCATCATGAATACGATATACATATTACATTTTATCTATATTAGGTAAGGGTAATTGTCATACAATGAAGATATCATTATGAATTATATGGGGGATAGAAATGAAAAAGTTTATAGTTAGTTATTTAGTATGTCTCATATTTTTTTCTATATTTACACCTAGTTTGCAATTTATAATTAACCCTGAGGGTATGGAATCAGATTGGGGTTCACCCTGGTCAATAGCTATTCTTTACATTATGTATGGGAGTATACCTGTACTTATAGGCTGTCTACTAGGAGAATTCTGTTATAGAAAAATAAAAAGATGTTATAAATTAAGTATTGGGATTCCCGTGTTTATATTATTAGGTTTTTCCTATGCATATTTAATGAGCATAGGATTATCTGGAGGATATGTATCTTATTCTATAATGGATTTTATTAAATTTATTCCTATTACTTTGTCTTCCTTAGCTTTCTATTTTATAAGACGAATAAACTGATATTAATCAACTTCTGATAACGATCATTATGTCAATCAGCTGTCCATATCGGCAGCTGATTTTATTTTTGCTTAACGTGTTTTTTTTCGAAATGCTGGAGGTACCCCATAAATAAAAAAACCTTCGAATTGAAGGTTCTCATAAAAGGAATTTCAGAGTGATCCAGAAATTCTCTTCAATCTATTTTTTAATCATAAATCCAATAGTCAACACGCTGTTGTATTCCTTTTCCGTAATAATCAGTAGCATAAAATTTAATTCTATATGTTCCTGCTCCTGTGCTTGGTGTACGGGCATCGAAATCATAGTAGTATGTCTTTCCACCAGTGTTAACAGATACATCCCTACAAGTAACTAATCCATCGTTTGTTCCTGTACTTGTTCCTGAAGCTATACATGCTGTAAAGGTTCCACTACTTGGACCCCAACTCCTAATTTTTAAACGTACATGCCCATCAGTTGTATAAAAACTTTTTGACCAATAATATGTGTAAAAATCTACATGGCCACTTGTTTTTAAGGTACCGTTTATAGCTGCATCAGCTTGCTGATTAAAGCCAAACAATACACCAAAAGATATTACGAAAACAATTACGGACATATTAAATTTCTTAAGCATAAGGTAACCCCCTAAGATAAAGAAATCTTTACATACAAACTAACTCTATCTTCTCTAATAGTAAGAAAAGATAGAAGTTTCACTACGCTAAGGATATAATTTCAGTTACGTCAGATGTTCAACTATATGTCATAAAGTATATAAGAGAAATAAAATGTAGAAAATTGTAGATTGTTGGATAGTATTTTTGAATGAGGTTATTGTTCTATTCCAAAACAATATCAGAAAAACAAAGAGTTGAAAAAATCTACATTTAAGAACATTAAATATTTATATTTTCTTTTTTCATCCCTCCTCATATCAAAAAAATTCAAGTTAATTATATACTGAGCAACATGTTTCAATCAACGCAAAATTCATAATTGTTAAAATATTTTCTGAAGTCCATTAGATGCCAGAACCTTAGCAACAGCAGCCATGGCCATTTTTATTGAACTACTTCAAATCCAAGGATTTAATAAGAAATAACATTATCAATATGACCTAATACCAGCATTGCTGCAACCAAGGGCAAAGTAGAAAAAATGCTTAATATACACATGTTTTTCAGTAACAAAAAGGTGCTAAATGAATAATGTTACAAATTATTTTTGATACAGTATTTTGTTACAGCGAATTCAAAGGTTATAGAATTTACTGTTTTTAAACACTTCATGTAACAAAAATGAACGTTTATGTTACGAAACAAGCTACTTGGCCCCTAAACGCAGCAACACTGGAACTGGGTCTAATAGATTCATTCACTTCCAAGAACGAGAATTATGTAAATGAGCTGTCCATATGGACAGCTCATTGTATTTTTTGCTTAGCGTGTTTTTTTTCCGAAATGCTGGCGGTACCCCAGTATTATGTGTAAAATTTAACTCCATTTTTGTTAAACTTTAACTACGTTTTTGTTAAAATTTTACTTTTTATATGTCTTTTACCTCAAGGGTGATAGAATACCTAAGGGATATTTTGTTTTTATTACAAAAAAGTATAAATACCCCAAAAATACATTTATGAGGTGATCTTGATGAGAAGAAATCTTAAATCGGTTGTCTTGATGTGCTTTGCTCTAATTGCAGTCTTTTTTTCAGTAGCACCCTCAACCTTTGCTGAAGAGGGGAAAAGTCAATTTGTTCTGATTAATGGGAAAAAAGCAAGTTCTCCCGTCCAAGATAGTCAAGTAAAACATATCTTCTTCACGAAAGATCAGAATGGAAAAGAAATTAAGTATGGATTCACCAATGAAAAAGAATTTCAGCAATTTGTTCAAAATAAAGAATACGAAAAACACCGTGAATATAAAAATCCAAAAGCAGAACTAATCAAGAAAGAAAACTTGACTACTCTGGGTACTGGACCAAATTATACTGATTTCTACTGGGATATTAATAAAGGTGGATCCCGTATTTCTTATGCAATAGGAACTTACACAGATTACGTCGGTAATTACTGGAACGATCAAATTTCTTCAATTAGTACTGCAGCTAGTGGCTATACAAGAGTTTGGGAACATGCTAGTTATGGGGGAGCTACTTACGCTTGGGACAATTACGCTTATTGGGGACATACCATTAACCTGAATGATTATGGATGGAATGACGCAATTTCTTCTTTAGGAGTGTTTAACTACTAAGATTGAATAGAGGAGATAATTAACTATAGAATGTCCCCTCACATCTGAAATTTTTTCACTTTTATTTTTAAAACAAGTTCTAGTTATGTAAATGAGCTGTCCATATGGGCGGCTTATTGTATTTTTTGCTTAATATGAGTTTTTTCTAAAATGCTGGCGGGACCCAATAAAGAAAAGACACTCATAAGAGTGTCTTTTCTGATAGTTTTTTTAGCAGAAGCAAGCAGCTCCAACTATGATTAATAGTATAAAGAGGACAACGAGTAAAGCGAAGCCTCCAGCAAAGCCACCGCCACAACTTCCACAACTACCACCAAAGCCCATAATAGTTCCTCCTTTAACTTTAAATAGGAGGGGAAAACATTGAGTCATTCATGTATTTTAACGGTCTACATTAGTCTATGATTTTAGAAAATATGTGAGCAGGTCCTTTAATAAATAAAGAAAAGACATCATAAGATGCCTTTCTCTTTTTTATATTGTTACTCTATCGATCTTCGACGGTACCCCTATTATATATGCTATATTCTTATTCTCCTTTTTCTAACATTAGAACCACCAATCTTGGCGAAGACATTCGTTTTTGCCCTGCCCTGGGGTCCGTCCTCGCTTTTTATTCCACGGTTCCCTTGACCACGAGCCTCCGAACCCTCAAACTCCCAAAGCCAACCCCAGCGGGCGAAAACCGCCCTTCTGGGGCCACCTCTGGCGAGTTTGCATGAGGATTCCCCTCATCGTCAAGGAACTTTCGCGGCATAAACGCCAGGACTCAGCGATTCCACATGCGCGGCAACTACGATCCCTTCTAAATGCATTTTTTATTAAATTCAATATTTATTGTTAACAATAAATAAAAAGCTAATTTTCATAGAAAATTAGCTTTTTAACTTTAATATTCACATAAAATTATACCTGTAATTTCACTTACCGTATTTTAAAACTTCTTAATAAAAAAACAGAACATTAAAGTGTATTATATTTTTTCACTTGTAATGGAATAGTTATAACATATAAATCTACAGCATAATAAGTAATCCAAATCCCTTTACCTTCAACATCAAGTTTTGATTGGTAAAACTGTTCTAAAATTTTTCTTTTCCCCCATCTTTTAGGGAACCATTTGAATACTTTAGGAACATTATATTTTTTATTAGACCATACCTTTAATCTCGATAGAACTAAAATAACTGTAATCAGGATAATAAAATTAATAAATTCAGAATATGAAGCTTTTAAAAACATATATCCTCTACCTTTTCATTAGAAATGTAACAACTTATCCTCTTAAAATAGCCTTTTTCACAATAAAATACATTATAGAAAATAGTAAACAAGTACCTACTATGCCAAAAGTCGCAATTGAAATTTTACCTGCCATCGTTTCATGTGGATCTAAAGCATTAGGTAAAATTGTACCAAAAATTGCAATACAAGCCAATATAACCATAGTGTATTTTAAAATTTTCACTTTTTTATTCATACTAATTATCTCCTTAAATCCTTAATAACAAGTTCTTTACCAAATCTCAAAAAATCATTTTCTAAATAATCTCGCGAAAAAACCTTTTTGTTCTGTAGATGCCGTTAATAATTTTGTTTCTTGTACTTCTCTAATTGTTTCAAGTAACTTCTGATCACGGTTCTCTAACTTATTGTCAATATAATCTTGTTGTTTTTGTAGTTGTTCAATTAACAATTTATTAAATTCCTCTTGTTTCTCACTATATTCTCTAAGTCTACTAACTTCATTTTTTAACGCTTTTAATTCTTCAGCTAAAATTTCTCCAACTTCTTTACTAGGTACAGGCTTTATACTTTCTCCACCTGTAGCAAAGTAATGTTCAATTTGTTTTATTGAGTAATTCTGTTCTCTGTGTAATTGTTTAACTATCTTCATTTGCTCAAGAGCTTTTTCATTAAAAACATTGTAACCCGACTCATTTTTCTCCAAAGGAATATACGTCCTTAATTCTTTCATCCAATTTCTTATAACATTTGGCGATTCATCCACACACAGTGCAACTTCTTTAACGGTCATCGCTATATAACCTGGTTTTTCTTTACCTAGGTTTTCACTTTTATCCATCTTTTTACCCACCTTTAAAACCTAGATAAAAACCTAAGTTTTTTAAATATCAAGGGTTATTTTCAAAAAAATCAACCTTGATACCTAGGTATAAAACCTAGGTTTTTACTAATTCATTTTACTAAGGTTTATATCCTTCTGTCATATAAAAATAACGGAGTCCTTCACATCTCTAAGTCATGCTTCATTTTCTTCTTAACAAATGATTATTTAATCCATATAGCGAAGACCATGGCCGCGCCACAATTTTTTTCTAATAACCTTGCAATAAACCACAATTAAAATCATATTTTTGTTTTTTTAACATAATAAAACTCTATCAAAAGGCAAGTCATTTTATAAAATTGGAAATTCTGAATCAAAAAAGAGAGAAGAGCATAAGGGGTTTTTGGGCCCAACTAGGGGTTGGGGCTAGGCAGAGCCTAGCTTAAACGTGGGTACACGAAAATTTCCAGGATGTGCACTCACGGTCGACTCAAAATTTTCCAATTACACGTATTTTTCGTTAAAAGTAGAGTCGAGGTGTACACAAGGTACTCTTCATAGCATCAAATGTGCACCTGCTGTAGACAATACACTTTAAATAAATTGCAATCAAACATTACTTCAAAATACTAAAAGAGATCAATCTAAATTGAGTAATTAATTTGTAAGAGGATTGTGTATAAAAAATTAGCTATATAAAAAGCCACAAGAGCACTAAACTCTTGTGGCTTCACTTTTACTATTCATGTTAAAAGTCTAAATCTTTTTCATTACCATCATAATCTACTAGTAATGATCCTTCGTCTAAGGTATCCATTAACCATTCCACCAAACCACTCCATGATCTAGAAACGCTGTTAGTCTCCCTATCCCACTGTATTACTGTTGCATCGTATCCATTGCTTGATTCTAAGTCTATACAAATAGTGTCACCATAGTTTAAATCTGCAATGATTAAATACATGTCTGGCATCCCTGTCGGTCTTCGTTCTTTTTTAAACGAATCATTTAGATAGGAGCCACCACGTCTCCAAAGTCAGTCATACTGTCATTCTTAGGAGTATAGTAGCCATTTGTAGGATTGTGATAATTTCCACGGTGAGCGTCAAAATGTTCATTTACATCCATATTCCTTCCCTTTAAAAATTGAATCTTAGCTGGCTCGCCAGCTAAGTCAGGATATTCGGTAGCAGATTTCATATGCTGTCCCTCGTAGCCTTTCACTCTTCCAATTTTTTTAACCAATTCTTTCTCTTGTCTCCATGCGTGGCGAACAACTTTCTGATGAAGAGCTGAAAACTGTTTATTTGTTAGTCATTTTCCGTTTACATATAAAACTATAATTTAGAGACAGATAACAATAAAACATAGGATGTTATTCAAACGATCCAGAATCCTTTTTAAAGAATGTAAATCTAAAACAATACTTATTTGTCATAAAAACAAAAATACCCGCTTAAAAAGCAAAATAAACGGTTTTAAATGAAGGTTTTCGTTTGCTTTTGGGGTTGAGGCTGGTTCGTCGTGTGGGGGCGAAACCCCACATATAACGTATTCTATTAATTTGGTAAGTGAAATTTTAAATCGAATCACTAGCGATTCGGCTCGTATAATAGCAAATTCAAGCCGATGATCCCTAATAGTTGCTTTTGGATGTATCGGCTTGGTGATATCCAAATTCGAGCCGAAAAAAGTTTTGCAAGGATGTAGTAAAGCGAAAAGGGTGGAGATTTTCTATAGCAAAGCGGAGGAAAATACGACCCGTTCCTTGCGGAACTTTTAGCCTTAATAATATATAGAGTGAGAAGGACAAGCATTTAAAAGTTTTAAAAAACCAGTAATACCAAGGGTTTCAAGATTTTTCGTACGTATCAGATTTGATACACTTTCGTATCAGATTTGATACGTACGAAAAATAAAGAATCAAAAAAAAAAGAACTAGTCAATAGTTCTTTTTAAAATAATCTATTAGGTAAATTCTTGAGTGTTTTATTATTCATAGCTTTTCTAAACATAGTTACTAAGGCTCCTTGAACATCATCACGATTTCCAGCATAAATAATATTGGGATTAACATAAATTGCATAAGCTTTTACATTATTACCTTCAACACCAGATTCAGCTTTAGCTAATATACCTTTTTTAACAAGGCTATTAATAACCCTACTAACTTTTGTTCTACTTGTCCCTAATACTTCTCCTATTTGAGTAATATTTAATGGAGACGCATATTTTTTAGTAATATCATCTACAATCGCATTTGAATGAAGTCCTATGTAAGCCTGTATATCCAGCAAAAAGATTTTTTCCTCTCCAGTCATATAATCTTTTTGTCTTAAATACTCCCAATTCAACTGTAATAACTGAACAAATTTAGCTTTATTTTTTACTTTCTTTTCAGGAACTAATTTCATTCCTCTTGAACCAGCTTTTGCTTGAAGTTTATTTGCTAATTGCATCTCTTCTTCTGACAAGATCTTCGAATCCTCGATATCTCTCAATCTTGCATTTTTTTCAGCTTGTTTTAAATTGATAGTATTTGTCATAACTTTTCTCCTCATTCCTAGTATTTACAACTAGTACGGAGACTCTTTTTATGCTATTATGTAATTAGAATTTTATAAGAATAAAAAAGCCTCTTATGTATAGTTGTAGCGTCGCAACTCAATTATATCATGATTGGCTTTTTTTGTTATAACTAATAGAAAAAGAGTCCTAAATAATAGGGACTCTTTTTTACTTTCATTTTCATTATAAAAAATGAAAGATGGCTTAACATCAACCATCTTTCATGGCCCAGTACCAGCGTTCTTATAAACCAAGAACAAAATAACAACTAAGTGTAGAATTCTAAAAGAGGAAGAGAGAGGGCAAGCTACGGGAGTGGGCGCCCACTCCCCAAAAACTACGTTTTTGACTTAGCAGGAGATTCCTACAACCTTTACCGCTTTTTCGGTCTTAAAATTTCATTTTCTCATCCTAAAACGGTTGTCGCTTCGCTCGATTTTCTATCTTTATAAAAGTAAACTTTTGAATATTTGTTTACATAAAATAAAAAGAAGATCAAACTAGAAAAACAATCTAGTTCGGTCTTCTTTTTATTTTAAATTCATTAATAATTGCTTTTTTCACATCACTATAAAATACCATTATCAGCATTCCCAGTATAGTTAAAAATAAGGAAATTCCTTCAATACCAATAAATATCCCTATAAATATAAGAACAATACCTATAAAAAAGCCAAAATCATTTTCATCATCATCGTCCTCACATTCATCTTTATCTTTTTTATCTAACTCCCCTCTAACATCCTCTGATCCCTTTATTAACTCATCAATTGTTACTTCATACAATTCACTAAGTAAAATCAAATTATCAATATCAGGATAACTTTTATTGCTCTCCCATTTATAAACAGCTTGTCTAGTCACTCCAACCTTGCGAGCTACATCTTCTTGTGAAAAGTTTTTTGATTCACGAAACTTTTTCAATTGCGAACCTAAATTCATATTATTCACCTCTAAGAAATCATTACATATAAAACCATAATCAATAAAGAAACCATTAGTCTAATAGATGTAAACTAATGGTTCACATATTTAAATTCTTGCTAAATCACTTAAATCTATATTCAACTAAAACAATATTATCAGAAACTAAAAAAGAATCCTAAAAACATAGGATTCCTTAATGCGAAAATGTGATATTTCATTAACCCGTCAATATGTAATATTGCATATAAAAATATATTGATATAAATGTAAGCGCTTACTATAATGAAAGCATAAAGATAAATCAAATCTTAGCATCAACAACAGAGGAGGAAATAATATGGCAATCGCAATGACAGTTTTAAAATTTGTAGGTGGAGCACTTCCATTAGTTCAAGAACTTTTAAAAGCATTTATGTAAGTTTACTATTTAGCAATTATTTATAAAAATTATTATACCTTAATACGAAAAAAGAGGAGGAAATAATATGACAATCGCAATGGCAGTTTTATCATTTGTAGGTGGAGTACTTCCATTAGTAGCAGAACTTTTAAAAGCAGTAATGTAAGTTCATTATTCCGCAATTATTTATAAAGATTATCATACCTTAATACGAAAAAAGAGGAGGAAATAATATGACAATCG
>Ga0102589_1004323_pt1 | contig 13545 bp, 8 predicted proteins | sample AraplaMF_Col_mLB_FD_76858 | JGI IMG/M metagenome (GOLD analysis project Ga0102589, IMG submission 76858) | Arabidopsis root microbial communities from the University of North Carolina, USA - plate scrape MF_Col_mLB | ecosystem: Host-associated > Plants > Roots > Endosphere | place: USA... | reverse complement strand
ACAAAAAAATCGTCTCCTTGTCTATTGTAGACATAGGGACGATTAATTAACCGTGTTACCACCCAGCTTGCATGAACAGTGCTGCAGCCACTATTCATACCACTCTCGGCAATGATATCGATTGCCATTCCGCTTAGCGTTACCTAAGAACCTCCAGAGTGTAATTCGCAATTCATTGTGTGTACCAGGTCGCATCAACCCCTGGCTTTCTGAGAACAGTGACAACATCGCTACTTCGCTCTTTCATCGGGTTATTCAATATTAGATTACTGACAATCTTAGAACTTATTAAACCGTCTGTCAACACCATTTTTTTGAAATTTTAAAAATTGAAGGAGTTTAAATAGGGAGGGATACTATGAAGAACAAGATGTTAATCAGTAGCATTATAAACATCTAGGATAAATTGCAAACCTGCCGGATTCGGCTTCGGAGGGTTAGCAACCAAGTAATTGGTTACCTCAAATGACGCAACTATTTTGACTATCCTATCTACATCTTGAGCCGCAACTGTAAAACGAGTAGAATATATGCGAATGCTTTGCCAGTTATATGGTTCTATCTCTGTTAATCCCGTAGTAGGTACATTTGGATTTCCTGCAATCAAAACAAGCTCATCTAATCCGACCGGTTGAGGAGCTACTTTTACATACTGATTGTTTACTAATTCGAAAAGTTCTATTTTAGCGTCCATCGCATTATCAGCAAAAGCAACTAAAATAACGGCGAAAGCCTGAGTCGTGCCGCTTGAAACTACTCTCCCACCAGAAGTACCAACACCAAATGCTACCCTCTGTCCGTCTAATGTTGATTGATCCCAAATATATTCAGGGTTAGGGTTATCCCCAAAAGGGGGAAGAATATCATTATCGTATTTTTGAATTAATGGCCAGACTTGATCAAGATATCTATTAATAGAAATCGGTTTAGAACCTAAAAGATTTGCTGCATTGAACGCAGCTTGAGTCATGTTAACGCCTAAAAAAACGTCAGCCGTATTACTGATAAGCCTTTGATAAGCGATAAGATTCACCATACTAAGCATTCACCTTTTCCTTTTATATAATTGGGTGATTAAGGGAAGGGTAGAACAAAATAAAAAAAATCATGCATATTCCTACATGCTATGTGTGTATACCTGTAATTGTCTGTGCTTGTGTGCAGGATTGATTTTAGAAAAGGAACCTTTTCCACATCAATTAGCACATTGGTGCAAGAAGCAGTTATTCAACATTACAAAAAGGCCTTCAGCAGTTGGACACTGATCAAGACCTTTTCTTCTTAACTTGTAAAATTACTATCAGCTCTACACGTTATGAAGATTTTTCCTTCTGTGTACTTTTGAAAGTAAATATATCAGCGGCAATACCACGGCCGCCACGATTACAGTACCGATCCAGCTTACGCGTGAACAAACCTTCGCTATGCTAGCTAACTTGTATCAATTGCTGAGTGAATAATCATATAAACTTTGAACTTCCTGCTCAATGAAAAGACCGTCAGGATGATCCCTGACGGTCTTTTGGGTTCTGCGCGTATTTGTTACTTATTCAACATCAAATACAGCATCTTCGAGATTTCCGCTCTCGTTACTGAGCCGCGCGGATCGAAACGGTTTTTCTCCTTGCCGTTAATAATACCCGCTGCTTGCAGCTTCGTCACCGCATCCTTCGCCCATCCGGCAATGCTGCTCAAGTCAGCAAATGCTGGCACGGTGGATGATCCCGCAAGTGGCTTCTTCATGTATTCTGCCATTTTGGCTAGAATCACTGCCGCTTCTTGGCGCGTAATTGGCTCCGTCGGACGGAATTTACCGTTACTGCCCTGTACCAATCCCAGTTCAGCCGCTTTGCTCACATAGCCTGCATAGTAACGGTCTGCCGCCACATCTGTGAATGGCGTCTGTCCTTCCGCTGCTTTGATAGCCATCGCACGGATGACAAGCGTCGCGAAATCAGCTCTCGATATATTCAGGTTCGGACGGAATTGGTTATTTTCCATACCCGTAATAATATTTTTCGCAGCCAGCTTGAGGATGTACTCGTCAGCCCAACCGCCAGTTAAATCAGTGAACTGCTTGAGTAGCTCAAGCACCGCGAATTGCCCCAATTGATCGGTCGTAAAGCTGACCGTGCTGCTGTCGAATACGCTAGGGATCAGTTCAGCCTTGCCACCAACCAGACGATACAGGTTCGCATAGTCTTGCTGCAGCTGCTTCTGTTGCTCTGCCGTAAGCGTACGCTTTACAGTAATCGGACCGCTGAACTGCGCTACCGCCGTCTCCGTCTTCCCTTTGACCGTCACAAGCTTGAGCGTGAATACCACGCCCGTCGACTTCAGTTCACCGTTCGAACTGATTGCCGCGTTGACGGCCGTCTGGATTGAGGGATTCATCGTCGGATCTATATAGAGTACGATGCGATCCGCATCTGCTATGCCATTCGGCAAGGAAGATGCCGGAATCGTCACGGTAAATCCAGATCCCACGATTCCAATACTCAATTTGCGTTCTTTCGCTTTCTGCACACCAGCCGCATCCAACGCGAGCTTTGCCGCTTGTTCCGAAGCCGCCGCTTCGAGCTTAATAGTCATTTTGCCGTTCTTTGCCTCGTTCACTGCTGTTTCAAGCGCAGCACGATCAACCGCATAAGCGCCATCTGCACCCGGTTTAATGCTCATAACCCCTTTGTCCGAAGAAAGCTCCGGCTTAGGCTGAGGTTTTGGATCAGGCTTTTGTTCTGGCTTCGGATCCGGTTTCGAAGTACCCGGGCCTGGATCAGGGGTGTTCACTTTGCCCGTATAGAAGCCCCAAATATCCGATAACTCTTGACCGCTGTTGCCGTCCTCTACCTTCGTATACCATTGATAGTAGCTATCGCCTTTGAGACCATTCCAAGTAAAAGCTGCCTGCTGACCGCTCTGCACGTTATTCACTTTGCCGATCGGTAAATCACTATATACCTTCACGCCAATATAGTCGGTTGCAACGCGTTTCATCTTCGGGTGCAGACCCAGATCTAACGAGAACTCATCTTTACCTGGATAGAACTCAGAATCATAATAGTTGTAATCATCCAAATAAGGTGAATACGTCTTGATGTGAAGCTTGTTGTTCTTCATGTCGAACTGCATCAGACGGATATAACCGAGACCGCCTTCCGGCGCGCCTTGGTAGTCCGCGAGCATCTGATAGACTTTGCGCTTCACACCGTTGTCGTCCTCCAGCTCATCGATCTTCAACTGCGCATCGTGATAGTGTCCGGACAACGCCGCGATGACGTTCTTGTTCGGTTTGATGACTTTCTCGAAAATCTTATCGGCAATCGGGGCACGGTTATTGGATACGAGCATGTATTCATGCAAGCACAAGATCGCTTTGCGCTCTGGATATTTCGCCACGACTTCATTCATCCAGTCGATTTCCTTGTCACCCAGGCCCCAGCCCATGTAGACGATGATAAAATCATTGCCTCCGGCCGAGACGAGATCGTAGTGTCCGCGATTGTTCTGGTAGGATTCACCATACTCCGGCTTATCTTTGAATCGCTGTTCTCCGAAATACTGCCAATACTTCGCATAGTCGTTGTCTTGGTGACCAACGTCATGGTTACCCGCAAGCACGCCGTAAGGAATGTTGGCATCTTCCAACACCTTCATATCCTCATCCGCTTCCTGCCATTGATACTCCTGATAGGATTTATCGACGATATCGCCCGTATGGATGACATATTTAATATTGTTGCTCTCCTTGTTATCCTTCACCCAATTCACGATTTTCTTGTAAATCTGAGGATAACTCTGTGAATAGTACTGCGTATCCGACATCCATACGAAGGAGAAATCATATGGATCTTGGGCCGTATCAGACTTCAGTTCCTTCATCTCCGCGATCTCGTCTTGCACGATGATCTGGATCGTCTGTCCCATTGCATAGTCTTCGACTTTAACCGTGGACTTCAATTCGAAATCCTCTGTACCTGCAATACGGGTAACGAGCTGAACCCATTTCTTCGCGTTCTCGTTCCAAGCGTACAAGCTGACTTTACGGCCTTCGATCGATTTGCCCTTCCAGACGATATCGACACGGTCTGTCTTCTGAATGGCCGGGTCAAGCTTAATCTCATAACGCTGATACGGGAATTGTTCCACCGCGTCATTGACTAAGTAGTCGCCGTCTTCCTCGCTAATCTTGCGATATTCCTCAGCCGTTAAAGTCTGCTCACCTTCCGGAATCATGGCCTTCGGCGGTTCGGTGTCGGATGCATTCATGAAGCCTGTGAATCCTTCTGCAGCACGGTTGCCGTCATATTGGAAGCCTCTGTAGAAAGACACGTTCATCGGATCATTTGTCGGATCCTGCACTTTCACCTTCAGACCCACGCTGCCGCCCAATTCGGATTGACCTTGCGTTGGCGCGATCAATTCCGGCTTCAGCGGATTTTCCTCCGGCGTCGTGAATGTGACCATACGCTCCGCTTGATTGCCCACCTTATCGGATGCCGTAATCGTCAGCGTGTGATTGCCTGCCTTCAAGCTGCCAGAAGATAGTGCATATGGAAGCTTAATATCTTGGTTATCCAGCTTCACGACCACTTGGTCAACGCCGGCAAGCTCGTCTTTGATCTCCGCAGCCAGATTGAAGCTGCCGCGGTACTGCTTGCCTTCTTCAACATTCGGCTTGATCGAAGGCGGCGTATTGTCTACCGTGACATTCGCCGTCACGGCAACATTTTTGCTATCGGTCACTTTCACTTGATGCGCGCCGTCCGCCGCTTTGGTCGTATCCCAAGCATAGGCGTGCGACTGGAAGTACTTCGCATCCAGATTGAAGTTGAATCCGATCCCTTCCATTTTGCCCGGACTGTCGCCGATCTTGATTTCTTTACCCTTCACGTAGAGTGGATCCCAAATCTCAGTACCGTCCGCCAGCATTAATCGTACGTTTCGTACTTCGAAATCGTCTTTATTCTCTTCCTTGCGGTCATCGAATGGGCTTGTCTTCGATCCTGCACGAATATAGATCACGTTATCCACGCCAATGTGGAAGCGGCTCGCATCGATTTTAAAAGTCAATGTCGTATACGTCGGGATAGGATCCATGAACGTATAGAGGATGGTCTTATCCTTCTCGCTCTCCGGCCCCATCGTGACGGCATTCTTGAAATAATAGTCAACGTTCTTCGCTTCGAAGACGAAGTATACATCATGCTCTAATGCATCGAACGAACCTTGTGTAATCGTTTGGCCGTCTACGCTTAACTTCAACGTATTCGCAGGCGCTGTCTCCGACGTCCCTTTCAACGTCTTCGTGCCGTTCACGATATCCCCGTTCTTCACGTTGAGACGGAGCGGATCATGACTCGGCTTGCCAGTGATGTCCACCTTGACCTTCGCCGTCTCTACTTCATTTGTACCGTCAGATACCATGAAATAATATTCAATATACTTGCTGCCGATCAGCGTAGCTGCAGGCACGAGATAATGATACAGCGAATCGGTGAAATTCTGTGTTAGCGCATAACCGGTATATTCCGCTTCTTTGTCCGTGCGGATAAAGACTTTTACCGTCGCCACTTGCTTCTCATCATCCGCAAAAACTTTCAGATCAAGGTTCTGCGATTGCTCTACCGACGTTATGCTAGAGCGGTCTTCTGCCTTTGGCGGCGTCGTGTCTTGCTCGACATGTACAGGCACGGCCGGAACGAGCACCGGATCGATCACGCCAGGAGCAGGCGCCGCGAGACCGGAACTTGTCTTGATCATCGTGATGCTGCCGTCCATTGGATATTTGAATAGTATCGCTTTGTCTTCCTTGGTCTCGTCGCTCACGCCGCCTTCATATACTGTCGTTGCGTCATAATGGGCATAAGAAATTTCTTTGCCCGTGTTCGTCTTAATGACGATACCACGACGACCCGAATTCGCCATACCGTCACTCATGATTACGAACAAATTCGTATCCTCAACCAAGTTCGTCTTGTGGAAGTTGTTGAAATCCGCAGCCGTATAGCTATTGTTCGCACCGTTCTTAATCCAGAACACGACCGACTGCTGAGAAGGAATCATAAAATTTTCTTTGGTCGTAGGCCATTTCAAATCAGCTTCCGGCCCATCATCAGGATATCGATAGTTGACCTTGTAGTTCTTAAAATCGAGCGGTGCATCGGTATTGTTGTATACTTCAATCATTTCGAATGCGTCCGATGACGTGTTCAGCACGTTCGTCGTGTTCGGAACGATCTTCGTCACCAGCAAGGACGGCACCTTCGCCGCGTTAAATGGTGGGATATTCACATCCACGGAGTAGCTCATCTCGACGTCTTTCACACGAATGGTGTAATCGAGCGTGGATTCGACGAACGCATTCGCCGGAATGGTGACGCTATAATCATTGCCATCAGTTTGAAGCTGCTTCATTGTCAGAAGGGTGTACTTCGCCTGCGATGGCGACTTGTACAGCAGCTCTACTTTGTCAATTTTGACTTTATCCGGATTGTTCAGCTTCGCAGTAATGAGCAGATCCTTCGCATCGACTTGCTTCGCCGAAGTATGCTCGATTTGAAGCTTGTCCCCTTGTACCGGTGGCAAAGATTCGATCTCGACCGCATATGTACCCGTACGCTCCGACTGCAGATTTCCGTCCGCCGCTTCAATATAATATTGAAGCAAATTACCATCAACGACCGCTTGGCCCGGAATCGTAGCCGTATGCTTCACGCCGTCAGCCGACGCCATTATTTGCGGCGTATAAGCCGTCTGAACGTCTGTCTTATAGTAGACGGAAGCGGTAACTGAAGTCAGGTTGCCTGTGATGGACGCATCAATCGGCACATCTTGATTTACAAGCGTCTTGCTTGCCGGCACGTGATCGAAATTTAGAGTCGTAGCAGTAGGCGGTTCCCCGATATCCGAAGGGAATGCTGGCACTTGATTCGCCTCGACGGTTCCCGGGGAAGCCGGTTGCGATTCCGGTGCGCCTACCATCGCCATATTCTTACTTGCATCTATTGGATAGCTATAGTGAATGCCGTAATTTTCTTTGGACTTGGTTACCGAATAAGCCGCTTTGGCAATCTCGACACCGCCTAGCGTATGAATTGCTATGCTGCGGTCTCCCGTATTCGCCATGCCTCCGCCCGCATCAATCCGGAACAGGTTGGTGTTTTCAATCAAATTGGACGTATATCCGTTAATTGTATAATTGCTATTAAATGCATCAGCCGTCTCGTTCGTATTACTGCCGTTCATGATCCAGAGCACGATCGTCTGATGTGGCTTGATGATCACGGGCACTTTCTTATCCGTAAGCGACCAGTCATTGTTGTTGCCGTTGTTATACACGACTTTGTAATCTCTGAAGTTGATGTCTCGGTTCGTATTATTGTAAATCTCAATGCTCTCATAGCCGTCGGCCGAATTCACATTCTTCGTATCCGGAACCAACTCCGTAATTAATAGCTTCGGTACCTTGGTATAATCGAATCCAGTTGAAGCTTGCGCCAATGCGGGCTGCAGCACGCCAAGCAGCATGCTCCCCAGCAATGCCAGAGACATCCATTTTCTGCGTATTCGCATGTGATTTTTTCTCTCTCCTCTGTTACAGAATGGTAGATGTATTGCTACTGAATTCTACCCCCCAATTGTAAAATCCAGGTCATCCCCATATGGAGTGTCTGTAAAAGAAGTGAAAGCAAAAAAAAGGAATCACACGATCTAAAGCTTTGATTTTCCCTAAGAGCCTCGTAGCTAGGGCACCAGGATGACGTCACAATGTGAAACAATTATCTACATGCAACAAAAACAAAAAAAGAAGCTGCTCACAAGTTCTCAGAACTCATGAACAGCCTCTCCACTAATTGATTTTCTAGCCATAATGGGACAGAAATGGGACAAAGCTTATTGTAAGCCTCAAATCTGTTGATACATAAGGGATTACTCCCCCATTGTTTCCGCATTGAGCAATGATTGTTCAATTGGCAATAGAATCTTCCGCTAAGCGCGGTCGACCATCTTCGAATTGCTTCGAAAATGATTCTATTACATCATGCCGCCCATTCCGCCCATGCCACCCATGCCGCCCATATCAGGCATGCCGGCTTTTTCTTTCTCTGGCTTGTCAGCGATAACCGCTTCAGTTGTCAAGAACATAGCTGCAACGGAAGCTGCGTTTTGCAACGCGGAACGTGTTACTTTTGCAGGGTCTACGATACCTTGAACGATCATGTCAACCCACTCGCCAGTAGCAGCGTTGTAGCCTACGCCAACTTTTTCATTTTTCAAGCGCTCAACGATAACGGAGCCTTCTTGACCAGCGTTATCAGCGATTGTACGAACTGGGGACTCAAGAGCTTTCAGGACGATGTTCACACCTGTTTGCTCATCGTCAGATGCAGTTACAGCTGCAACTGCATTGTATACGTTCAGAAGCGCAGTACCACCACCAGCAACGATACCTTCTTCAACTGCTGCACGAGTCGCGTTCAAAGCATCCTCAATGCGCAATTTGCGCTCTTTCAATTCTGTTTCAGTAGCCGCACCAACTTTGATAACTGCTACGCCGCCTGCCAATTTAGCAAGACGCTCTTGCAGCTTCTCTTTGTCGAATTCGGAAGTTGTTTCTTCCAATTGCGTACGGATTTGGTTCACACGCGCATCGATGTCTGCTTTGTTGCCAGCACCATCTACAACGATCGTGTTTTCTTTTGTTACGCGAACTTGGCGAGCAGTACCCAATTGATCGATCGTAGTCGATTTCAATTCGAGACCGAGCTCTTCTGTAATGACTTGGCCGCCAGTCAATGCGCCGATATCTTGCAGCATTGCTTTACGACGGTCGCCGAAGCCTGGTGCTTTAACAGCTACGCAAGTGAATGTACCGCGCAATTTGTTCAGAACCAATGTAGGAAGTGCTTCGCCGTCTACATCTTCAGCGATGATAACGAGCTGCTTGCCTTGTTGAACGACTTTCTCCAATACTGGCAAGATTTCCTGGATTGTAGAGATCTTCTTATCTGTGATCAAGATGTACGGATTGTCCAGAACAGCTTCCATCTTGTCAGTATCAGTGATCATGTATGGAGAGATGTATCCGCGGTCGAATTGCATACCTTCAACCACTTCAAGCTCTGTGTTGAATCCTTTGGATTCTTCGACAGTGATTACGCCATCTTTGCCAACTTTCTCCATCGCTTCAGCGATCAACGTACCTACTTCATCGTCAGCTGCAGAGATCGCTGCAACTTGAGCAATGTTTTGCTTGCCTTCGATCGGCTTCGCAATGTTGTGCAATTCTTCAACTGCTGCACGAACAGCCTTCTCGATACCTTTGCGAACTACCATTGGGTTCGCGCCAGCTGTAACGTTCTTCAAGCCTTCGCGAATCATCGCTTGAGCCAGAACTGTAGCTGTAGTTGTACCGTCACCAGCAACGTCGTTTGTTTTCGTAGCTACTTCTTTAACGAGTTGTGCACCCATGTTTTCGAATGCATCTTCCAACTCGATTTCTTTCGCGATTGTTACACCGTCATTCGTAATAAGCGGAGAACCGAATTTCTTCTCCAATACAACGTTGCGACCTTTTGGTCCAAGTGTCACTTTAACCGCATTTGCCAAAGCATCTACACCACGAAGCATCGCACGACGTGCTTCTTCAGAGAACAAAATATCCTTAGCCATTAGTGAAACCCTCCTCAATTCGTATCAATATGTTCATTCATTCATCTTCATGTATGTGATTCAGCGGTTCCCTCTCTGGAACGTGATCATGTGATTGCAAAATGAGCGCATACGCTCTCCGGCTCTATTCGCCGATTACTGCGTGGATGTCGCTTTCTTTCATAATCAAGTATTCTTTGCCTTCGAATTTAATTTCAGTTCCAGCGTATTTGGAGAACAGCACGCGGTCGCCTTCTTTTACTTCCAAAGCCACACGTTGGCCGTCTTTCCACACTCCGTTACCTACTGCCACAACTTTACCTTCTTGCGGCTTTTCTTTGGCAGTGTCCGGCAATACGATTCCGAAAGCTGTAGTTTCCTCCTTCGCAATTGCCTCGATCAATACGCGTTCACCTAAAGGTCTGATCATGAAAAATAGCCTCCTTTTAAACAAGAGTTATAAAGTGAAGAATCCGCTGCCCGATAGTACGGACAAAGGCTCCACAACAAAATTAGTAATGTGTTAGCACTCGATAGTGGTTAGTGCTAATAACAATTCTTATGATACTGATTTTAAGATTCGATTGCAAGGGGGTATTCGCTTAAAAATTTTTAACTTTTTATAACCCTTATGTCTCCAAAGCTTATAAAGACGGGCTGATTTCAACAAAAAATGCAGGTAAGGAAAAGTGCAAATCGAATCACACTCTCTCTACCTGCATTTATAACTTAAGCGATTGTCGCATCTGCTGATTCATCGAACTCTTTCTCCCAAGCAAGCTGTTCTGCTATCTGTTTGCGATATACAATCGAAGACAAGAACACACTTAACTCATAAAGGATGAGCAGCGGGATCGATACCAAGATATCCGAAATGACATCCGGCGGCGACAGCATCGTACCTAACACAATTAAGATAAAATACGCTAAACGGCGCATTTTGCGCAGCCGAAGCGGATTTAACAGCCGTATTCGTGTCAGGAACATGATTACAACTGGCAGTTCAAACAGCAGTGATATCGGGAGCAATATATTGAACATGAACGAGAAATATTGCGTAATCCCATACGTCGCTTGCAAATCCATGTGTTTATTAATACTAGAAGTAAACTCGAAAGCCATCGGAAAGACAACAAAATACGCAAATGACAGCCCTAACAAAAATAATACGAACACAAAGGGCACATAACGAAGAGCCGCTCGCCGCTCTATCACTCTCAAGCCGGGACTGACAAAAGCCCACAGTTGATACAGCGTAATCGGCAGTGTAATCGCCAAAGCAAAAATAAAGGCGAACTTCATATAAATATTGATGCCATCCCAGAGCGAAAATCCATGCAGCGGCATATTTTTGGCCGGCTCGACACTGCGCAGGTAGGTATAGATCGGATCAGCTAGTATAAGTCCGCCTACAAGTCCGATAACAAGCGCCACCAGAATAAGAACAATCCGTTTGCGCAGTTCGACAATGTGCTCGACCATTGTCATTTGGTCTTCCTTTTCTATCGACATTGCTACACCAGCCTGTTCATCACATTGTTGCAATCTTCGCTAGGCCACAGCCAAAAGGCCTGTCACCAGCGAAGCATTATTCCGGCAAACGCCGTTGTGATTCGGAATGAGTCGCCGACGCCGTAGGAGAAGGCTGTTCAGACTTCTCTACATCTACATGCTGCACTTCCTTGCGAACAGGCTTAGATTCTTCGTCATCGCCCATAATATCGCGTGCACCTGCTTTGAACTCCCGTAAAGTACGGCCAAATGCGCGGCCAAGCTCAGGAAGTTTATTGGGTCCGAACAATAACAAGGCAATAATCAACAGCAACAGAACACCAGAAACCCCGATTCCGTTAAACACCTTGTAATTCCACCTTTCATTGCCTCTATAAAATGAAATGCTATGATATACATCATAACATACTAGATATGTAGAAAATACCAATGAACTGTAACAAATTTATGAAAATCATTCCAAATTCGGCACACTACTCGAATTCGTCCGCACTGCTCAAATTCCCGCTAACCGCGTACAAAGCATGCGGCAACTGGTCGATAATCGCCAGCAAATGATCATGTACACCCTTTGGACTTGCAGGCAAGTTGATAATGAGTGATTTGCCTCTTATTCCACAGACTGCACGAGACAGCATTGCCTTGCGGGTTCGCTGCATAGCTGCGTACCGCATTGCTTCTGCCAATCCAGGAACTTCCTTATCAATCACCTTCATCGTCGCTTCAGGCGTCACATCACGCGGAGCTAATCCATTTCCTCCGGTGGTAATAATTAAGTCCGCTTGGAAGTAGTCAGCCATCTCAATTAATGATGCTGAAATATCATTGACCTCATCCGGCACAATCCGGTATTCTACAACCTCACCATGCAATTCTTCCTCGACTAGCTCACGGATAACCTGTGCGCTCGTATCCTCCCGTTCGCCACGTGAACCTTTATCACTTGCTGTTAATATCGCCACTTTCCAAAGCATGTCCATTCCTCCTTCCGCCATTCGCCAATTCATCATAATAATCTCTTGTTCCATGCTAAAGCTCGTTTATATTTTCTCAGTTGTGTCTGTCTAGTCCAATATAAAAAGTCGCAGTCTAATCAAAAATACTATGAGTCTGCTACTGCAATCCAAGTTCGAGCTCTTCCTGCGAAATCCTTCCTCGCTCGCAAAAAATTATGCCTTCTTCGGAAATAAGCAGATCCACCCCAATGTCATGGGGCTCCATCGGAACATTATCAGTAATCTGCCAAGAATAGACACAGCTTATCCGCACGACCGAGAGATCCCCTTCGATATCTTGATTGTTCGTGAAGCTCTCCATATAAGACTGCCAGAAGCGATCATAATATCCAGCCCCTAATCCGAGTCTGCCGCCTTCGGTATCAAATGCAATACCAGGTACAATAATCACGTCTAGACTTGTCCATTCTTCGCTCGGCAGCAAGTCCGTATGTGCCTCAGGTTCACGGAGCCCGAAGCAGCCATCCGTAAACGTCGTCTGCTCATCCCATCGATGCAGTGTCATTGTTCGTGTAGCAGGGATTGTTCGCGGCAAGTAAATCTGATCTCCAGCTTCTAAACAAACAGCGAACAAGGGTTTAATGTCCAACTCTCTTCCAAATGGCCAATAGCCAAATATCCGAAGTGGGCGCTTCAAATGTTCCCGCAGCTGCGCGAAATAGGCAGAAGCATGGTTACATACTTCTGCACTGGATACAGCGTACTCCTTCTCCATTACCGCCTTTCGGCGCTGTTTGAATCGTTCTCGAAGTGTGCCTTTATCTGCCGCTTGCTCCAACTGTACCCCTCCTCGGCTGCGTTACATTCTTCCATTCGGCGTAAATCTCTTATGTATGTTCATTTGCTCTTATTTTCACTCATTTTCACCATTTTCAACCTTAGTTTACCATCCTTACTTCATTTCCGCTAGCTATACGCAAGCATTCTCCATTTTCGATACCGACTGCTTTCAATATTATCATCTCATACATGGAAAGACTTCGCACTTTTCCGCATTTTCATGTAAACTTAAGGGGATATGTTCAATTCTGATTGCTCTTGTAGCACGGATTGGACAACCTCTTAAGACATGGTAGTTTGCCCAAAACGGAGGAGATACCGATGCTGCTTCAAGCGAACGGCATATGCAAAAGTTACGGGATTACCCCCGTGTTATCCAACATTACTTTTCAAATTTTAGAGCGTGAGCGAATTGGCCTAGTTGGGGTCAACGGCGCCGGCAAGTCTACGCTCCTGCAAATGATTGCGGGAGAGCTCACACCTGATGATGGCATCATATACAAGTCGAAGGAAACTCGAATCGGCTATCTTGCCCAACATACCGGTCTCCATTCAGAACGGACGATTTGGGAAGAGATGATGT
>Ga0102589_1004322_pt1 | contig 13545 bp, 16 predicted proteins | sample AraplaMF_Col_mLB_FD_76858 | JGI IMG/M metagenome (GOLD analysis project Ga0102589, IMG submission 76858) | Arabidopsis root microbial communities from the University of North Carolina, USA - plate scrape MF_Col_mLB | ecosystem: Host-associated > Plants > Roots > Endosphere | place: USA... | reverse complement strand
ATAGAATCATAAACCAAACGAGAGCGATACCAGTGATTGTATGAGACGTTCCAGCAATATGACTTAATCCTTTAAAATCAGCTCCATTGAGTTGAAGAAGTCCGCGCGCTGCCATTGAACCAATTGTTAAAACTAGTCCTAAATTATAGACGATGAACCACATGTTAAAGCTTTTTGCCTCATGGAACGCAAATGATTTTGATAGAGCAAAGGCAAGCAAGAAGAATATAAATCCAAGAACTAGCACATGTGTGTGCAACTTGAATAGTGAAGTCGTACCTTCAATTCCTTGTGCTTTTGAGTATTCTCTCGCGAATACACCTGATAGTAAACCGATAATTAAATAAGTGAATGCTGCATTATATAACTTTTTCATCATATACCTCCTAGATAGCATTAGAAATAGTTATTTTTGGATAGTAGACTGCGATTATTAGTGGTTTGTCATTCCGTATATAAGGCCAGAAATATATGGGATTAGCCAAATGAACCAGACGATAACACTTAGCTTGTGGAATGTTGTCATCATTTTTGTATCTTTTTTGATTAACACAATTGTTGCCCAAACAGCGTGGAATAACATCAGTAAAATGGCTGCTAAGCCTGTGATTCCGTGGAAACTAAACAGGGATCCTGCCTCGGCCATTTTTTCCATTAATGTCGTTCCAAGTGTATCACAGACGAGTCCGAGCCAAAAAATGACGACATGCCAAGGTTTTAATGTCTTTTGGAATTTTTCACTCCATACGCCAACTGTATAAAAAATGAGTGCAGCTGTAATACATATAATAGCAGACGCTAACACGTTCATCATTCCTTTCTAACTGTCATGTTCCTTATATAAAATATGTTACATGAGAATTATGAATAGAATATGAACGCAATATTACATGTGAAATTGGCTTGATTATTATATTTAAATTGTATTATGTCGTAAACAAAAAATGAAGAGGTACTTGTGAATAAAGAAAAAACTTTCTTATTCCCTATGGAAATAGGGATAAGAAAGTTTTTTAGATTATTGCGATTTACACTTCGTTTTCTCGTAATAATTTTCCGTCGCGAAGCGTTAAAATTCGATCACATACATCAAGCATTTTTTCATCATGTGTAATCATAATCGCTGCTTTTTTATTTTTCTTCACTTCTTGTTTCATTAATTCAACGACTTCTCTTGCACGTTTTGAATCAAGACTAGCAGTAGGTTCATCAGCTAAGATTAAATCTGGGTTATTCATGAACGCACGAGCAATAGCTACCCGTTGTTTTTCCCCGCCTGAAAGTTGATTTGGATAACGATTTATTCGGTGTGATAATCCAAATGTTTCCAGTAATTTCTCTGCAAATTTACCAGCTTCTTTTTTATCTTCTCCCTTTAACTTAGCGATATACAGAAGTTGTTCTTTCACCGTTAAGAACGGTACGAGATTCGCGAATTGGAATATAAACCCAATTTTTCTTAAGCGAATATCTGTCATCTCTTTTCCCGATAATTTTGCTATGTTTTGATCAGAAATATAAATATTTCCTTTCGAAGGAGAGAGCAGTGCACCTGCAATGGAAAGCAAAGTACTTTTTCCTGAACCTGATGGACCAACAATGCCGATGAATTCTCCTTCCTTTACATCCAATGTAATTGGGTGTAAAGCTGTTACTTCTGTATCTCCTTCTCCATATACTTTACTTACTTGATCGAGCTTTAATAATGATGATGTATTTTCCCATTTCACTTCCGTTACCATCACATGCCGCCTCCAATTGCTTCTAATGCATCTACTTTCAATACATGATATAGAGAGAACAATGTACCTAATATACTAATTACAATAAAAATACCTGAAAATTGCGCGATTGTTGTTGCTGTTAATAAAAACGGCATAGTGGCTGGCAAAACAGTCCGTACTGCAAGGACTAAACTGATGCTGATTACAACGGAAATGCTAGTTAAAAATACAGATTGTATAACTAAAGCCTTTACTAAATATGAATTTTTTGTTCCGATTGCTTTTAATACACCTAGTTGGTGTGTTTTTTGTAATGTAATGACATAGAAAAAAACGCCAATTAATAATGCTGCAATGACAATTAAAAACGCAATAATCATCGTTAATGTCTGTTGTTGTTCTTTATGACCTGGAATACCTTTCAATACTTCTTTTTTATCTACAACTTTTGCATTCTTAATTTCTTTATCCGTATTTAAAGCGATTACGTTATAATCTTTTTGATGTGGCATTGCAATGCTATCCCATACAGCTTCATTCATGCGAACAACAGGTGTATGGCTAAATATTTGATTTTTTGTAAATCCGACAACTTTGAACACTTTATTAGAAATAGGTTCTACAAGTTTGTCTCCAAGATTTACTCCTTTTTCTTTAATAGATTCATCCGCAATGATTTCATTGTTTTCTAAAGGGATATTTTTTCCTTCAATTACTTTTGGAGCAATAAATGAATCTGGTTTACTTGAAAAAATAGCAGCATCAACTTTTTTTGAACTTCCTTCTTTTTCAAATGATGACACTTTCATATAAATTGGAACTGCATCTTTTTCATCAACCTGTGCCAATATGTTATCAACATCCTCTTTTTTAATTTGAGAACGCAACAGTTTACCCTCGGCATCATCGGATAATATAAATTTGTCTGCCTTCATTTCTATAATAGAAGAAGCACTGTTATGAGATAAACCATTTGCCAAACCTGATATGATAAGTACAAGAAATGATAATAATATCATAATTGTACCAACTAATCCGTATCGTAATTTCGATTGTTTTAATTCTTTAAGTGCTAAAAACATTAAGTTCGTTCCTCCTTGTTTCCTGTTATGTACTTATCATAAAGGGGACAGCCGAGATGCATGTAAAAACGGACTATAAACTGTATTTTATTATAAAGTGAAACTTTAATCAGTGGGGGTTTTCTTCATCCCCCACTGATTATTAGTTGAACCAATCGGGCTTTTACGGGCAGTTTATCTCCCACCTAACTTCTTTGCTTTCGCCGAATTTTGAGGTGGGAGTATTACTGCCCGTTAATGCGGGATAAATAAATAGGAACAGAAAAATAGACCATCATCCAGCCACAGAAATAACTTGTCCAATTATAATGCAACTTTTTTCCTCTCCGTTACAAATGTAGCGCATCAATCCGTCTTGTATACATGCGTTTACTAAGCCGTTCGCAAAAAAATGTTCCCAAATTGAAATGGTGTAATTTTAATTGCTTCTTTTCCAAACAATTGAAATGTGTTCTCTAATCCAGCTAACCATGAAAATAATAAAAGTAACAAAAAATAACCCGATTGCCGGGATTGGTAAACAAAATCCATTTCTTAAGTAAGGATTCCTTGCTTTCTTCTTCTCTTGCACTCACACTCACACTCTCTTTGAAGGCAAAGAACGTATATAGGAATAAAAGTAAAAGAAGAGCGCTAACGATTTGGAATGGAACAGCATATCAAATCCGACTTAACATCCCCCAATTGCTGTTCCAATAATAAAGTCCATCCCCATACATGCACCAATCATTCCCATATAACGATTACGGTTCGTTTCAGTCGTCATATCGATAACAGATGCTGTTGCGGCGGTGTATAATGCACCTACGAAGAAACCATTAATAATTCTTGATATGTACAGCCCCACTAATTTATCAATAAAGATGCCTGTTAAGATAAACCTAATAATCTAATATAACGATAAAAAGCGTAGGACACCGACTTATTCGATCAGAAATTATTCTCCAAAACTGAGCTGTTAGGAAAGAGGGAACCGAGTAACAAGATAACCGTAATCCTAAATTACATGAATTTACATCTAAATTTACAATCACCTATGGGAGGAGAATAGGAAAAATTATGCTGAAACCTAAAAAGATAAAAAATTAAACAATCATTAGCGGGATTATACTATTTTTATCATATCCTCCTTTACTTTTATTATAAAAAGAGAAAATATGACTAAAAAGTCATATTTTTATACTAACGGTTTATTAAAATTTTACAAGCGATATAATAAAATTGAAACAAATTATGCATAATTTACAAGCGAAGTTAGGAGTGTTTACTCAAATTAAAGCCGTATAATCAACGATATTGTATGGGCTTTAAGATTACTGTAGATTTGAAATAAAATCTTATTATTTATAAAAAAGATGTATCGCGTTGAAAAACAGTGCAACTTTATTTCAAACCAACAATAAGCAGATGGAACTACATATAAAAAGTGTTCATGAAGTAAATGAATTACATATAGAGAACTTTATATCACTTTTTTCGTTTTGGGAGACAACCAATTTTTCAACTTAAAAAAAACGTATTTTTACAACAATAAATATGTATCAAAAGTGATAGTAAAGAGGCAAGAGTTTTTGGAAGATGTTACATGATAAAACTGTACAAGAAATGAATCCTGTAGAATAAGGAAAGGGGGATCTATAGTGAGATATGAGGCGTTAGTTAAGGAGATAGACTCATGTATTGAGGAAGAAATTGTAGTGAAAATTAAAGATATTGAATTAACCGGCTTTGCAAATATTTTTCCATATGAGATAAAAATCGGGGGAATCTACCCTGTGGAATTAAGTCTTTGGTTTCTAGATGATTTTGCAATTGATATACAAGATAGTCAAGAAAAGCAAATTACAAAGCTAGGTGAAGGCTTTAAATATGAGCTTAAAGGCTTACTTACTTCAGATGGGATGTTTGATATAGGAATACGAATTGAAGATGAGATTTTAGAGGATTATGAATACCTATATGGGAAATATATTAAGTTAATAGTTGATAGAATAAATATAGAATTTCTATAATGTGTAAAATTCAAATGCTATATTTAAAAGCAAAAAGGTAAATTATAATGATTACAGTTCGAAACTATTGAAAAGAACTTAAAATAAAGATAAACCGAATCAGGAATAAAGTGATCCCATAAAGTTAGACCGGTTATTTCACTAGGAAACTTTTTGGGGATGGTCCCGGTATTGTACCAATCAATCATGGTTACCCGAATCTCGGATAAGAGATGATATAAAAATGCAGGGGATTTACCTGGAAATGTAAAAACACCTGATGGAGTACCGGTTTGGAGAGAATACAAGGTTGTTAGGGTTGACGAAATAAAACCTGTAACGATTTTTTCAGATACTGCACAACCATAACTTAATAGGCGGTGAGAAAGTGTTAATTGATTGTGTGAAAGAAGTAATTAGTGAAAGGGTGTCAATAGATCCAGAAGATTGCTTTAGAATAGAGCATTGTTGGAATAAGCTCACAAACTTATTGAGTGAAGATACTCAAAAAACAATCGAAGTTCTTAAAGAATTAGATGAAGAGCAGGTTCTTTATGTAAGTGAAGTGTTTGAAGATATAGCTTATAATTTGCAAAGTCAAGATTACATTAATGAACTTGAAAAACTAGAAAAAAAATTTCCTAATCTAAATCTTGCATCTTTTGTAGAGACGGCTAAAGATTTCATGAATTAAAACAAGTATTCGTAAGGGGATTTTTGTGTGAACCTGATAATTATTACCTAGAGCACCAAAGTATTAATCGCTCGGAAGATGGTAAAAGGACTGAAATCTATTTACCGCCAGAATGGGTTGAAAAAAGGAGGATAATTATGGAACTTTCAAATGAAGCTTATGAAAAAATACAACTACTATGTTCGGAAGGAGATACCTTAGTAGAACAAAACTTGTTTGATCAGGCAATTGCTAGGTATCTAGATGCATTGTTCTTGGTTCCTGAACCTAAAACTGATTGGGATACAAGTACTTGGATTTATACTGCTTTAGGTGATACTTGCTATTTAAAAGTAGATTATACACAGGCGGTGGAGTATTTTTATGAAGCATTGAATTGCCCAGAAGGTATAACAAATCCGTTTATACTCTTGAGACTTGGCGAAAGTTTCACTGAGTTAGGTGAAAAGGATAAAGCAAAAGAATATTTACTAAGGGCTTATATGCTTGAAGGATATGGGATTTTTTATGATGAAGATGATAAATATTTAGATGTAATTAAAAACGAAATTTAGGAGTGATGAAGTTGGTTTATGTACCTGGGGAACAAGGAGCCTATATTGAAAAATTAATGGATCAATCTAATGATGAATGGGATAAAAACAATTTCGAGAAGAGCATTTTGCTTTTAGAAGAAGCATGGGAGGAGATTCCTGAAGATAAAAATATTTATGATGAGAGTTTTTTAATTGTATGGGGGATTTTAGAAATCTCAATTCAAATAGGTGATTATGATAGACTTAGGCACTGGGTAGATAGAATATTTACAGCTGACCCTGAAAGAGGAGATTTTGGAGAAAGGGAAATGTGGGCGGGGAGAGTGGCTTATGAACTTGGAGAATTTTCTAAAGCGAAAAAGTATATTGAAATTGCCGTTACGAAGTCAAGAGGTAAATGTTTTAGCTCAAAGGATGATGGGAAATATTTAAAATTTTATAAAGAGAATTGATTGTTGTTACGTCGATTTTCTATGGATTGGTTCCCATTTTTCCAATTTTGATAAAAGTATCATTTATGATACTGGTAACTCAACTAGTTGAAGTAGAAGAGGACTTATAAGTGGAAATATATATCATGGAAATTTAATTGTTGGAGATAGATTACATAACTAGAAATCACTAAAGAGGTTATGATTATGAGAAAATATGTTAAGTTAGAGGTTCCTGAAGTAAATATTCATCCCTTGAGAATAACAGAAGGATGGAAAGTGAACTATAACAATTTTTTTGAAATAGATCCACGAAATTTGGAACCTGATGACGATTGCTGGTTTATGTTTACTGAGAGTTTGTTGCAGCTTTATCATGAGAAATCATCGATCACATTGGATCTCGGGTGGAATCTTGATATTTCCCCTGATGGTAATTACCTAGTTTGGATTATAAAAAACATGGACTGGGAAAACCCTATTCACGAATTTACATCTGATAACTATAAAAAAGTTATTGAATATATTGAATTTCATTTGAAACAAATTACATTTACATGGTGAAAATATAATTGTTATTGGCTGCAGTGATAAAGATATAAAACGACTATCTTACTATTTAATTTATATTTGGATACGAGAATGACAAAACCTGTGGTACTAGATGAAGGAAGACATAGGTACATAAGGCAAGTTAACAAAAAATAAATAAAGGATTTATGTATGGGATAACAAGAACGATGGTTCCATGAAATTCATAATTCATGACGCTTGTACCATCATGGATCTTTGTTTTAATACTAAGATAGTATAACAGGTACGAGAATTAGGCGAGATGAAATTTCATTATTCAAGTTTTATCATTATCTTATAAATATTTGGCAGTTTTTGAGAAAGAAGGTCTTGATGTGTGGAAAAATATGATTTTAGAAATCGAAAAAATAGAGAAAAGCTTCAATGGTAAACTGAATACACCTGCAACAGATACTGAAGTTCAGAGATTGAGAGAACGTGTGAAAGAGAATTTTAATGTTGATTTACCGAGTGAATACGAAGAGTTTCTTAAAACTGTAAATGGTTTAGATTTTGATGGACTGGTACTTTACGGAGTTGATCCTTCTTTACTAGAAACAGAAAGAGAGGAACAAATTTGCGGACTTATAGAAACAAATGAGATTTGGTATGAAAATGAATTTCAAAAAGAGTATCTTTTCCTTGGAGATTCAAATATAGCATGGTTTTGTAAAAACTTATCTGATGGTACGTATCTAGAACTTGACAAACCATCTGGTACAGTGATGGAAACATATGATGATTGTAATACAATGCTTGAAGAAGCATTAAAAGTAACTCTTCTTTAAATGAAGGGATAGAAGCGCTGATGTCTCTTCCTTCTTGTTGCGAATACATACTGATACCGTCCAGCAACAACCATTGCGTATGCCCTACGATATTCAGATAACACTTCTTATCGCCTTAGTAAACCAACATGGCTAGCCTCTCTTCGGTACCAGCTATCGTCCGTTGTCTGTCGATCAACATAGAACACTGCTTATGCACGATAGATTTCGAAGGTAAATACATCATTTCCGTGTTTAATTTTCACATGATACAACTATAAAATCGGGTAGTCCCTGAAAAATGCCTGATATATCATTTATCAGCGCTTTTTTCAATATATCGGCGATTCGACACAATATAAAGACCGTTCGACCAAGTTCGACATGCGAGTAGCCCAGCCACCGATACTCCATGATAAAGGATAAAAATAAAGGAGATAAACCATGGCAATTCATATCACAATGAATAAAGAATTTGAAGATGAAGAAATAGTTGTTTATCAGTTCTATCCGTCAGAATATCCAGATAAAGTTGGGAAAATGTACTTTCATAAAAAAGAGCAGATGTTTCATGAAATAGATCCTGTTCCAGTAAAATCAGATGCAACAAGCGAACATTACTTTTATTGTGCATGTTCCAGAATAGTAATATGCCTTAGAAAGGGTGGGGAATTTTTAGAAGAAATGACATACGGAGTATAGTCAAATAAACGAGTGTATAAAAAGCCGGAAAAATTCAATTTAATAAACTAGAAAAAAAGTCCATAGAATTAGAACCAGCTAAAGGTGAAGGTGCAAATTACTATTTTCTTAAAGCCGTTGGTGCTGTGCAAAAATATGTTAGAAACGCATCAAACTTAGATGAATTTCCTGAATTTCTATTTTCACAGTCATAAAATTTTTAATTAAGGAGTGTTTGGAACAATGGGAAGATATCCACTGATTGCAATAATCAAAGAGAATGAGAATAAAGCAAATGTAATTTACAGTTTTGGTCCAGATATTCATTCTTGTGAGAGATATCCACAACTTTATAGGAGATGGAGTTTTAAAGTTTTAAAGAATGAAACTAACCCCGATGAAGCATTTGTTTTACTCAATGATATGCCTAAGGAACATGTTTCCTTATTATATAAATGTATTCATAAAGTATATGTTCACGTAAAAGAAAATGGTGGCATGGAAAATATGAATAATATAGAATTTCCAGAATACCTTGAGTTTATCGTGTAAACTTTATAAACATAAGCTACTAAAAGAACTGGCGATAAGTACAAGTAGTGAATATTTAGTAGAAATATTAAATGATCGTGGTATCGCAGATGTATGAAATAGTAATAGAGAGAATATCGGTAAGTAAGTATGAGGAAATAAGAAAATCGACTCCTGATATTAAAGCTATAGCTAAAAATACTGGAATACATGAAAGACATATAAGGAGGCCTTTATATATGGCGGTATGTTTAGTAATGACGAAAGAATTTGAAGATGGAGAAATAGTTGTTTATCAATATTATCCCTCTGAATCACCCAATAAAGTCGGAAAAATGTATTTTAATAAAAAGGAAAGAATGTTTTATGATTTAGAACAAGCTCCAGTGAACTCAGAAACAATGAGACAACATTATTTTGATTGTGCATGTACTAGAATTGTCCGATGTCTGAAAAGGAATGAAGGCTTTCCTGATCGCATGGCATATGAAGCATAATAAAGTGAACAAATATAAAGGTTGGGTTCACCTGATAAATATTTTAAAATCTCTTTAGATAAAGCGTTTGCTTAATTAAGGAGTGAATTGAATTGGGAAGATATCCAACGATTATAATAACGAAAGAATTAGACAATAGCGAATATGCAATTTACAGTTTTGGTCCTAGTATTGATATGTGTGATTAATTCCCAGAAATGTACGAAAGATGGAGTTTTAAGATTTCGAAAGATAAGTAAACTAAAAAACTTGATTTTATAGGAGGGGGAGGTTGCTATAAAGAGTAGAGCTGAGGTTTTTATAGACGGATTGGAAGAATTATTTGGAAAAGCGGATGTTATTAGGGAAATGAATCTTGAAAATGGAGATACACCTATCCACGTTTTCTTTTATCGTGATTTACCAGAAACCGGCATGATGACATCTATTACGTATGGGCTATCAGAAGGACATCATCCAGATTGGAAGAATGGGAGACCAGAAATCATTTTAACGCTGGAAACGCAAGATGAAAGTTGGGGATTAGCGACAGCCTATTTTGCATCACAGTTTAAGGGAGAGAAAAGTTTTTCTTACGGTTCGTTGTTTACTTTTGATAAACAGATTTCAGCTGAATCTGAGATGGTAGGATTTTTTGTTTTTGCTCCGGCAATCTTAAGTAAAGAGTATGCAGAAATTAAAACATATGATGGATCAATACATTTAGTCGGTATGTACCCAATTTATAAAGAGGAAATTCAACTATATCAGACGATTGGGTTAAAGAGCTTTTGGCATATGGAAGGGTTTGATCTATATGACACAAAAAGGAAAAATTTAGGATTAGGAATATAAAATGCCATAATCAAGAATAGTAATTTGCTAATTATATATTTCTAAGTGTGGAAGATTCCTCCTGAATTAATTGATTAGCCATTAATATATGAAGAAATAATGAGTAAGGTAATATAAGTGAATGATAAAAAAGCCTTTATCGGTGACAATATAATAAAATCTTCAATTAATTAGTAAAAAAATAACCCATAACTATATGAAAAGAATATGTGAAGTGACCTTATTGCCATTAACTTAAGAAATTCTTTATCAAACACCTAAATCAACAGTTTCGCTCCAGTAGGCTTCACCGTCTCTATCGATTTTTATCATAATATCCTCCATTCTGCTGCTATCGCCTCAAACTCACGTTTCAATTAGCTTTTTATGTCCATCTAAATGTTTTCCTATCGACTTATAATTCTTTCTTCCTATAACTATATATGGATTGAGCGGAATTATAAACGTAAGACTTTGTTACCTCCTCAATGAGTATTGTGTAATCCGCTCATAAAAATAGGCTCTATTCTTAAAGAATGCTACTAATGGAGCAACAAATATATTGAAAATCCCACCCAAGATAATAGTATAATCATTGGGGAGGGAGATTATGAAGAAAATAGGGATTGTCATTTGCATCGTCACCTTGTTTATTATTCTATTCATTGGGAGTATAGGCGGCTTTATCTATTTTTTATATAAAAGTCAAAGTAACGATAAAATAGAAACGTACATAAAAAATAAATATGGAATAGATGTAATTGTATCAAGCCGAGGTGCTATTCATGAAGGGAATATGGGTCATACTTGGCATACTGTTCAAGTAAAAAACAACAAAAATATTCAGTTCCGTGTGGAAGTAGATGGGCTATTTTATTCATCAATTCTTGGTGATGAATACGAAGATGGGTTACATACTTATGAAGCATATAAATCATTTAAACCGATTTTGGGGCAAATTGGAAAACTAGGGTATGAGCCTGCTCAAGGTGAAAATGTGCTGCAGTATAGAATTGATGAAAGAAGTTCAGTTGATGAAAAGCCAACATCCGAGTTGTTTTTAACACTAAAAACAATTCCAAAACTAGATTTTAGCCAATTTGAAACAAACGAACTAGATCGTTTATTTGCACTCATACAACTCGTTCAAAAAAACAACCAACTAATCACTGGAATTGAAATATTAGATAACGAAAGTCGTCTTACTGACTTTCGTTTGGAAGACATTCAAAATATTACTACAAAAGAACAACTTTTATTAGTCATGAAAAATAAGTCTGAAGAGTATTGGACGTATCTTATTAGAAAGCAATTGGATGGGAAAACCAATGGTGTTGAAAATGAACATTTAGCATTCAAAGAGATATCTTGTTCCCATGTTGAAGACAGTGATTGTGAGGCTTATGCTGTTACTTTGCAGTTTAGCAATGATATGCTGCAGTTTAAGAAAAACCCGCAGCTGATTGATGATATATATAATGTTTTTTCTTTTTTACAATCTGAAATACCAAATAAAACATTTCGTATGAAATTCCTTAACAAAGGAAAAACATCATACCAACGAAATTTTTCCTTTGAATATTTAACCACGAGAGAAAAAGTTGAATTTATCGTGAAAAAATATTTACAAGAAGAATAGTCATGAAAGGGTCGAGTTCTTAATGACTACGAAATTGCCCCATCATATTTTATAAACAAAAATTAAAAATTGTAGTACTTAATGATTCCGTTCACTTAGACTCATTCTTACTAAAACAATTATTTTTAAAATCATAAGAGAATAGATCTGTAATTAACCATTATTATTTCGAATGTATTAATTTGTTAGACCTAGGTAATTATGAATTGAATGAAATCAAAGGCATACCAGATTTAGACACGCATCGTGTTGGACAAAAAGCATTCATGCTGTCACTATAAAACTTACAAACCTAAAGCATTTGCTCATCTACCATAGACAAGCAAGTGCTTTTTTATATTTAAATTGACATGTGAATTTGTGGAATATATGGTAACTATAGTGCTTAATTCTGGTTGTTTTAAATATTTAAGGGGGAAATAACCATTTTTTCGTTATAAAAGAGGGGAGAATAAAAGATGTTAACTAACAAAAATGCAGACAAAGTATTCGATAAACTAATGGTAGAAGGTGAGACTTATGTTCATTACTTCTACGTAATGAACATGGCATCTCATTCTCAATACTTAGTTTTTGGCTTGGGTGCACTCGCTTTAAATAAACATTACCTTGTAGGATTCACAAATAAGAGAGTCATACTAATAGAGTTAAGTCCTACAACTGGTGATCCTACTGAAAATATTATTTATTTAGAATTAGATAAAGTAGAGAAAGTAAGTGTAAAGAGAGGTATGATTAAATCCAATGTCACTATAAAGTTAATAGAGGACAAAGGGGTACTCGAAATGAAGCCGAACAGTTTTACAGTTGGCTTATCAAACCACAAAAAGAGCTTAGTAGAGTTAGAAAAATTGTATGGTTAATGAAAAGTGATGGACGGCGACATCTAAGATTTCTAATTAAACGAATAGGTATGAGAGAGGGATTACATTGCTACCAACAGCATTAGATTATGCAGTTAGAAGTTTATTCTTTGTTCTTCAAACGTTTATTATAGCATTAGCATTAAAATATTGGATTCAAAAAAAATACATAAACGAGTCAGCGTTAATTTGGATATTTACGATCGTGGCAATGATTGGTGTAGTGGTAGTTATATCTTTAAACAAATCTCTAGATTTAACTCAAACAACTTTAGGTATTTTAAGTTTTAGCATGATGCTAAATCAATTTCTTTTTGGATACTACATAATATCATGGGCAATAAAACGTTTTAAAGACTTTAAACTATTTAATAAGATACTTAAATTTGTAAACATAGTGAATGTGGTAATGATAACCATTATTTATATTGGTTACTTATTGTTTTTTGTTTTAAGTTGGTTTGAGTCTAGTTTGAATTCAGGCTTATAGCGGGTTGAATTTTTATTTTTAAGCAATAAAATACAATGGATAATTATAGGTGATAATATCTAAAATTCATTGTTTCATAGAATTTCTCTTTCTTCTGGCAAGTTGCTTTTTTTCAAACGAGACAAGAAATAATCTTGCCTCATGCTCAACTTTACAAGTATAGAAGATTTTTTGACTACGAAATAGGTGAATGATACGATGAATGAGGATGGGGAATAAAAACAAAAAAGGTA
>Ga0102589_1004313_pt1 | contig 13582 bp, 15 predicted proteins | sample AraplaMF_Col_mLB_FD_76858 | JGI IMG/M metagenome (GOLD analysis project Ga0102589, IMG submission 76858) | Arabidopsis root microbial communities from the University of North Carolina, USA - plate scrape MF_Col_mLB | ecosystem: Host-associated > Plants > Roots > Endosphere | place: USA... | reverse complement strand
GGTTCAGAGTTTGAAAACCCTAGATTTCTCCGTGAAAAAGAAAAACAACTAAAGAAAGCACAGCGAAACCTTTCTAAGAAGAAAAAAGGTTCTGCTAACTTCATAAAACAGGCCGAGCGTGTTCGCAAGCTACATGAGAAAGTAGCGAATCAGCGCAGAGATTTTCTTCATAAACTCAGTTACAATCTAGCGAAAGAGTATTCCGTTATCGTTGTAGAAAATTTGAACATTCGTAACATGGTTAGAAATAGGAAGTTATCGAAGTCTATTTCTGATGCTGGGTGGGGAATGTTTCGAAACATGCTTGCTTACAAATGCGAAAATCATGGCGGTGTACTCATTAAGGTAGAACCAAAGTATACTTCACAAGACTGTTCTGTTTGTGGGAATCGTGTGAAGAAGTCTCTCTCTATTCGAACTCACATTTGTACAAAATGTGGAACGGTATTGGATAGAGACTATAATGCGAGCTGGAACATCTTACAAAAAGGATTAGAAGAATTGCTTGCCACAAACTAGAGTCTACAAACTGTAGGGCAAGGTTATGTCCGAACAGTATAATCTACGCCTGTGGAGACTGTGTAAGACGCAGTGGGACCCCCTACTATGCAACGGTCTATGAAACAGGAAGCCCCTTCTTCAATCAGACCGTAAGGTGGATAAGGAGGGGTTATTCACCGAGTCAATATAGAACCACGTAAGAGTGAATAACAGGAGGAAAACAGAATGACAACAGTTTTATTTGTAAAAGCAAACAATCGTCCAGCGAACCAAGCGGTGAGTGTGCAATTATACGAGGTTTTTTTAGCGAGCTATAAAGAATCACATCCAAATGATACAGTGGTAGAGCTTGATTTATACAATGAGGAATTGCCGTATGTAGGCGTAGATATGATTAACGGTACATTTAAGGCGGGGAGAGGACTTGATTTAACAGAAAAGGAAGCAAAAGCAGTAGCTGTTGCTGATAAATATTTAGATCAATTCCTTGCAGCTGATAAAGTTGTATTTGGTTTCCCATTATGGAATTTAACAATCCCAGCTGTACTACACACATATATTGATTACTTAAACCGCGCGGGCAAAACATTTAAATATACGCCAGAAGGTCCAGTAGGTCTGATTGGAGATAAGAAAATTGCATTATTAAACGCAAGTGGCGGTGTATATTCGAAAGGACCAGCAGCTGAAATGGAAATGGCTGTTAAATATGTAGCAAGTATGATGGGCTTCTTCGGTGCAAAAGATATCGAGAAAGTAGTGATTGAAGGCCACAACCAATTTCCTGATAAGGCAGAAGAAATTATTGCTGCAGGGCTTGAAAAGGCTGTTAAAGTAGCAAGTACGTTCTAATTAACAAAACACTATGGCAGTACCACCAGGTGGTACTGCTTTTTTATTCGCTTATCTGTAAAATATGAAACGATAGAAAGAAGGATTACATTATAATGGAACGTTTATGGACAAAAAACTATATAATGCTGACAATTACAGCGTTATTACTATTTAGTGGCTTTTATTTACTCATGCCAACACTACCTATGTTTATTAAACAATTAGGTGGAAGTGAATCTCAAGTTGGATTTATTATTGGAGTGTTTACCATATCGGCAGTCATTTTACGTCCGATTGTTGGAGGATTAATGGATCGATATGGCAGGCGTGTATTTATAATAAGCGGACTATTATTTTTTGCAATGACAATGTATTTTTACGATTGGATAACAGGAGTTATATTTTTAGTGGTATTACGTATCCTCCATGGAATGAGCTGGGCAATTGCTACAACTTCGATCGGAACGGCTGTGACTGATGTTATTCCACCATCTCGTCGCGGAGAAGGAATGGGATGGTATGGACTTGCAATGACTTTAGGCATGGCTTTAGGACCAATATTAGGTCTTTGGGTAGCAAAATCATTTTCATTTCATTATCTATTTCTTCTATGTACAGCATTAGCACTTATTGCATTCATACTTGCATTTGGTACGAAAATTCCAGTAGTTCAAAGTACAGAAAAAAAACCAATATCATTTTTTGAAAAAACTGTTTTGCCAATCGCTGTTGTTACATTTTTTCTATCCCTTACTTTTGGTGGCATTACAACATTTTTACCACTGTTTGCGGCAAAAATTCAAGTTAATGCTGGTACTTTTTTCTTAGTGTATGCTGTTACACTTACAGTAATTAGACCACTTGCCGGGAAGATATCCGATAAACATGGAGAAGGAGTTATTATTGTTCCTGCACTTTGTACACTGATAGTCGCACTATTCGTCCTAACAATGACAAAAGGGCTTGTTGGACTCGTTATTACAGCTATTTTGTACGGAATTGGATTTGGAGCAGCGCAACCTGCTCTTCAAATAGTAACGTTACGATTAGCTTCACCAGAGAAAAGAGGAGTAGCGAACGCTACATTTTTTACTGCTTTTGATTTAGGAATTGGTTTAGGATCTATTATTCTAGGATTTGTTTCACAAATCATGGGATATCAAATGCTATTTACTGTTTGTGCTGTATCTGGGTTTATTAGTCTGCTAATTTTTATTTTGTTTGTAAAAAAGACATTACTATAATGTTTTAATTTATGAAAAAGCCCATTAGAAAATGGGCTTTTTTCTTAGAGGTTAATGTTAACTAACCACTAAGACGGTTTGATGGAACATTTATTGTAACACGATAGTGTTTATCTGAAAATGGAAATAACATATGCAATATTGCATTTTATCCAAATATTTCTTCATGCTATATTAATAGAGAACCTGTGGGGGGGGAAGAGTGTATGCAAAAACTTTTTAAGGGGAGTTTAGTGGCATTAGCGATGGTAACGTGTATGTCTCTAGTACGTAACGAGGTCGCAAAGAATCCCGAAGAAGAAACTGAAGAAGTGGATTTAATGTCTATCTTGCCTTTTGAGTATTAATAAAAAAGAAACAATCGCTTATAACAAAAGTGATTGTTTCTTTTTTATTGATTATATATATCTGAGATAATTGAATATGAATTTATTATGAAAAAGCCTCATTAATCCACGTTTAGCGTAATTAACGTATCCACTCTTCAAGGATCATTACGGTTTTATTTGTTGCATCCATCTCTATTTTCATACCAAGTGGAACGGTTAACATCGGGTGTGTATGGCAACAATCAAAGTCCGCAATAAAGGGTATGTTAATGCCGTCCAAAACTTCTAATAAAATCTCATATGGTTTTTTGTTTGTACCACTATCATGAAATTGCTCATGTTTTCCAAGAATCAAACCAGAAATTTTATGAAATACGCCATTGAGTTTTAGTAATGAAAAACTTCTTTCAATAGTAGCAGCATCTTTTGTCGTATCCTCGATAAAAAGGATATCTCCGCCTTTTATTTCTGGCATATACTCGCTGCCCCAAATGCCAGTTAAAGTATCTAAATTTCCTCCAATTAACCTTCCTGTTGCTTTTCCGCTATTTACACAAATCCAATCATTCTTTATACGTTGTTTTTCCTTCGTTTTTTCTTCCCAATTGATAAACTCATCCGTCCAATACGGCGGCTTTTTAATCGCATATGGTAATGTTTGTTTCTCTTCTAACATGTCACTAAAATATTCGTATGTAAAGTGAACAAATGGTTCAAACTCACCAAATGAAGGGATTAATGCAGGGCCATAAAATGTATGGATTCCAGTTTTGGCGTATATCCCAAGTAAGATTGCAGTAACATCGGAATAACCGATCATGATTTTCGGTTTTTTTATAAAAGCTTCATAATCAATATAAGGCAATATTGAATTAGAATTCATCCCACCAATGGTTGACATGATACATTTGATGTTAGGGTTTCGTATTAACTCGTTCAGTTCTTCTGCCCGTTCTTTAATGCTTCCAGAGCGATAGTTGTCATGTTTTCCAGTTAAATTTCCTTCTATTATTTTGAACCCCTTGTTCTCTAGGAATTTTTTTGCCCGCTCAAATCTTTTCGGTGCAGTATAAGTTGCGGGTGATGAAGGGGAGTAAATCCCAATTAAATCTCCTTTTTGTAATCTGCTAAGTTTCATAGTTTTCTCTCTCCCCTAAAAAGTGTTTTCTGTACAACGGTTCCTTCTTTTTGATTATTTTTTGAAAATTCCTTTTTATCCAATGTATAATAAATGAAAAAGTGCTGCAATATGAGATTCGTAACTATTCCGAGATCATCACGCCAATGATTAAAGGATTGGCTGAAAGTGGTGATTTATTTTTCAAACTTTATTTGCAAAGTAAAGTAGAAATCACTGATTCTCACGTTTCACCGCTGCTATCAGATCAGTTAAGCAACATGCCGCCAACATTAATTGTAACTGCCGAATTTGATTATTTAAAAGTAGAGTGCGAAGCATACGCAGCAAAACTTGCACGAAGCGGCGTTCCTACAAAGCTGATTCAATACAACGGTACAAACCATGTATTTATGGACAAAATCGGTTTATATCCGCAAGCAGAAGATTTGATGAGTGAAATTGCGAAAGAAATGAAAAGAGTGTTTGTTTAATTAGAAAGAAGCTGGCTTCAAAAGGCACATAAATTCCTTTTGAAGCCAGTCTGTTTTGTTATCGACCGTTCTTTGCAATATATCGGCGCTTCGAAACGATTCAAAGACCATTCGACGATATTCGACATATGAATAGCACTAGATCATACCGAAAAGAAGAAGAAAAATTATGGGATCATGATCTCTCTTCTTTTTTATGTTTCCATTGTTTATGACAGTCAAAACATTGAGAAAAGGCGTTATCGCTACATTGTTCTGGATCACGTTCACATGGGTTAAAGCTAGGATTAGGTAGAACCTCGTACGGTCTCATCATATCGTAATCTTCATGTTCAAGAATGTGGCAGTGCCACGGATAGATTCCTGTAAATGGCCCAAAACGTGCAATAATTCGGGTTACTTCTCCGGGATTAGCACGAACCGTATCTTTCCATCCTCTCTCGTTTGGATCGGGTGGTATAGGCGGTCCGACTTTGAGATTAGAACCATTTGGATCGCCAGTAAATACGGCGCGATTCAAAATTTGAAAATGGACAAGGTGCAAGTGAATTGGGTGAGTGTCTGGTGTCGTATTGTACAGCTCCCAAATCTCTATCGTTCCATTATACGGTGTTTCTGTAATTGGTTCACTCCACTCCATGTTATTTAATAATGGCATAGGGCGCCCAAAATTATCGGTAGCTTCAAGTAAAGTGTTTTTTCGTGTTATTACAGCATACTGCGGGTTCAGGTGTTCCAAACAACTCAACTTTTTTGGAATTTTGCTTTTGTCAGTTCTGCAGCATGTTTGTTTCACGCGAAATTGCATAATCTGCCTCAAATCTTCAGAGGGACTTTCGCCGTCAGGGAATGGGGTTGGTGCGTCATTTGTTAAAATAATACTCTGACCGTTATGGTTTGAAAAATCAACAATGACATCGGCGCGTTCCGCAGGTGCAAGGATGATTTCGGATACTTGGACTGGTTGTTCCAAAAATCCTCCATCCGTACCAATTTGGATAAACTTTTGCCCAGAGCTCAGCCGCACACGATAAAAACGAGAATTGGAGCCGTTTAGGATGCGGAACCGGTATTTACGTGGCTCCACCTCAAGATAAGGCCATACTTTTCCGTTTACTAAAATTGTGTTGCCGAAAAATTCAGGTGTGACTGACGGATTTGGTAATGTAGGGTCGATTGGCGGAGGTGGCTGCGGTGCTGGTGGTGCCATATTTCCTGGTTGGGATGGATAGAATAGTTCACCATTGGCATAGAACGAACGATCTTGGATGACGAGTGGAATTTCAAATTTTCCACTCGGAAGATTCAATTGTTTCTCTTCTTCATCTCTGAGAAGATAGAAGCCTGCAAGACCGGCATAAACGTTCAAACGGGTGATTCCAAGGGCGTGATCATGATACCAAAGTGTTGCCGGACGTTGACAGTTTGGATAATAGTAGACTTCAGTCACAAATTTCGGCCCAACATTTCTAAAATCTCTTGTGAACCATGCTTCAGGATATCCGTCATCTTCTGGACGAACCCGAGCGCCATGTAAATGGACAACGGTCCTAACAGAAGGCATGGACGATTGCGCACCATGAACCGTTTGGTCGACAGGCAGCAGGTGTTCAAAGGGCAATTTATTTTTCCATTTCACAAGAATAGGGTGATTTCTTTCTACTTCGAATGTAGGGCCCGGGTACATACCGTTGTACCCCCAGACGGTAGTTGACGACAAATCACGATGTAATTTTTGTTTGACTTGCTTCATTGTTACTTCATAGAATGGGATTCCATTATAGCTACTTTCTGGTTTTAAGACAGGAGGAATGGGTAAGGCATCGACAAATTTTTTTAAAGACAATTCAGTGCCTCCTTTTAAACAATTAAATGTTGTATGTCATATATCATATGAATTTCATTTATGATGGTATAGACGAAATTTTTCATTTTAGAGGATATTTTGTTTTGTTAGCTTGATAGTGATGGGCATGCGTGTCAGGCCTTATAGAATATTATTCGAACATTTTGTGAAAAACAACAAAAAACACCACAAACTACTAGGAGTAGGTATTAATTTCCTGGTGTCCATTCGAAACGCTATGTTACACTAAGGGAGCTTTAACGATCCATTCTAAAAACAGTAATGAAATGGGGTATTTACTTGAACTTTCCACAGTTAAAAATCGGTCATATGATGCCAAAGGTTCCAATTATGCAGGGAGGTATGGGCGTAGGTATTTCATTAAGCAAACTTGCATCTGCTGTTGCAAATGCTGGAGGAATTGGAATTATATCAGGAACTGGAATTTCTATCGACGAAATGAGACTACATATAAGGAAGGCGAAGGAAAAGGTCCAGAATGCCGGCTATATTGGAGTAAACGTTCTTTTCGCGATGAATGATTTTGCTGAAAAAATGAAAGCGGCCATTGAAGAAAAAGTTGATTTCATCATATCAGGTGCTGGGATTTCAAGAGATATGTATACTTGGGGCAAAAAGGCCGGCATACCAGTTATTTCAATTGTTTCTTCAGCAAAGCTTGCTAAATTATCTGAACGTCTGGGTGCATCTGCAGTTGTTGTAGAAGGTCATGAAGCCGGGGGACACCTCGGAACCGAAAGACCTTTATTCGATATATTACCTGAAGTAGTTGCAGCGGTTAAAATCCCGGTAATTGCTGCTGGAGGAATTATGACCGGAAAAGATCTTGCTCGTGCCTTAAGTCTGGGTGCCTCTGGAGTACAGATGGGGACGAGATTTGTTGCAAGTGATGAGTGTGACGCACCCTTATCATTTAAAGAAAAGTATGTACATGCTCGAACGAAAGATACTATGCTGCTCAAAACAACTGTAGGTCTCCAAGGTCGTGCAATTAAGAATAACTTCACTGAGTTGATAGCTGATGATAAAAAGATAAAAATAAAGAAGTGCATGAATTGCCTAAAAAATTGTTCTTATCGTTTTTGTACGCTAGATTCTTTGATAACATCAATGGATGGTGATTGTGAGAATGGTCTTGTTTTTGCTGGCGCAAGAGTGCATGAAATCAAGGAAATTCTACCAGTTAAAACAATCATCAACAATATCATGACAGAATATAAAGCCTGTATGTAAGTAAGAATTAATGTCGATCCTCTTATATTCATCTGAAGAAGGTACTAGAAAATCTTATAACAAATGCTATAAAATATTCACCGAATTCAATGAATATAAATATCGATTTAGTAGAAGAGCAAGATCAATATGTTTTTAGCATAGAAAATGAAGGTGCTCATATACCAGATGAGGATGTAAAGAATATTTTTAAAGAGTTTTACAGGGTTGATAAATTAAGAAATAAAAAAACAGGTGGAAATGGTTTAGGCTTGGTAATAGTAAAAGTTATATTGGAAGCCCACCATATTCAATATGATATAGAGAATAATAAAAAAGGCGTAAAATTTACAATTTATTTACCTGGAAATGAGTGAATTATTTTAGTATTAATTATAATGAACCGTATCACAAGTGATAGCAAAGCGGAAGTTTGAGTTAGACGTCGTAGAAGAGTGGTTTTAAGAGTCATGAAAACAAGCCTAACGTATTTAGTTAAGCTTGTTTTTTGTATAATGTATTAAAGATTTCTAATATAATTATGTACAAGAAGAAAGTAATTAATTAAAGTGGCATATTAAGTAGTAAAAATTAAGTAGCGCGGAGAATCATATTATATGATATTAACGATATTTTTCCGTATAAATAATAATTAGTACTATATTTTTAATATTAAAGAGCAATCGCATGAGTGGTTACTCTTTTATTTAGAATTTTTAAATGCGGTAAATAACTTGTTGAAGGGTTATTTAGGTTCTATAATTTTTGCAGATAAGGGGAATGATAATTTGTTTAGTACGAGGGAGTATGGCATTATATTATGGTTAAGCATTATCATTATTTTTGCTCTATTTAAAAATGGAAAGCAGATTGGGCTTAGTTTGTTGATTGCTTACTTATTTCTCATAGTTTATTTGTTATTTTATTTAAAAATAATGGAATTAGAAATGATAAAGGATTATGTTATTTGGATATCCTCAGCCTTTTTTCCTGCGATGTATAAAGTTGTTATACATCGGAATGTTAGTATATTTAAAATGTTTAAGGACTTATTCAAATTTAGTATATTCTATATGTTTATTATAAGCGAGTACACCTTTAACTTTTGGTTAGAGTCAATAATAATAGTCCCGATTTCTTTTATATTAATACTTATATCATCTTTTATAGATATTGAAAATAAAGCAGAATATAAGCAGCTTAAGAAAGTAATAAATGTTTTATTGGCACTTCTAGGATTTATTATCCTATATTATGCTATGATTTCATTTATCGGTTCTATTAAAGATGTAGAAAAGATCATTTTTTGGAAAAAATTATTTTTTGAAATTATTATATTCTGTTTACATATACCTATTTTATACTTTAGTCAGATTGTTTCGGTCACCGAGCAAATTATATTAAAAACGAATTTAATATGGGATTCTAAAAAGAAGAATAAGGCAATGATTTTGCTATTATTAAAATCTAGATTTAAGAAAGAAAGATTAAATGATTTTTATGAAATAATCTTAGCCAATAATCGTGTGAATAATATGAGAGAGTTAAAAGAATTAATTAATAATTAAGTTTCATGCTATGCAAAGTCCATTTAAATATTTGTAGAATGTATGCTATTTCTCTTCAGGATATGTAATGACTATCAAAAGATGCCAAAACTATGGGCTATAAGCTTGTTTCCAGTTCTGATTATCATCCAGCTAATTTTAGTCCTGTTTGGACAACGACCGGATAGCCTTATTCGTGTGTTCCTTGAAACAAGTTCTTTCAACTATTCGAATATCCCTGCGCCAAAACCAGAAATAGTGCCAGGTGACGGGCATTATTTGTGTACGGTCTCTGCTAAAGGACATAAAAAATTGGTCAAGCCAGTCAGGGCAGGTATCAGAGGTGGGGCAAGAATTCCTGTGAACCGCCAGCTATTAATTGCCAATGCATTTGAGAACATTCTTGAACAATATGTTCCAAACTTGCATAGAGCCATTCGTAACTTCTATGACAAGTATGGCTACCCAATCAGCAGGCACATCAATTCAAAATGGTCCGCAGAAATCGTCTATCTTATAATGAACCCTTTGGAATGGTTATTCCTTGTTGTGTTGTATACGGTAGACAAAAAACCAGAAAACAGAATTCATATGCAGTATAGTGAGTTGAGGAAGTGAAATAATCAAGGGCGGTTGATATGGTGACAAAAGGTGATTCTTCAAAAAAGTAAAACGGGTCATTTATCCCGTATTAACGGGCAGTAAGACCCCCACTGACGGAAGTTTCACTTTATCGGCGCTTTTTGAAATATATCGGCGGAAATAGTACATTTATCGGCGCTTTTCATAATATATCGGCGCTTCGACACGATATAAAGATACCTTGACAATATTCGACATCTTGGTTAGTTCAAATACAAAAGAACTTCATCCTAGAAAGGATAACGATTTTGGATGAAGAGATGATTGATCTCGGTTTATTTTTAAGTGTAGTACAAGTTATTTAAATGATCAGTTTGTGCAATTTTTAAATATGAGGGTAGACGAATAGCCCGTGAAGAAAGTCTTCATGGGCTATTTACTTATAAAGATTGGAACAGATAGTTTATTTCTCTTTCAGTTCTTGCTGCTTCCCTAATAGTAAATTCCTGAGCACGTGCGCTCGGTAACTCTCCAACTTCCGCCCCTCATAATAATTTACGCCAAGCTTCTTCAACTCATACACGTACCAGCCTTTAGTTCCGTAATACATGACGAACCTTCTCCTTTTAAATTTTTTACAGTATATGCTCGAGTAGGAAAAGGAAAGCTTGTTTTACTTGCGAAAAATGTGGATTTTTCTGCATGCTATAATAATAGAAAAATATAGGAGGGATTCTAATGCCAATCTACAACAAATTAGTACGCGATTGTATCCCAAAAATGATTGAAAAGGCATGTACAACTAGAATTTTAGAGAATACATAGAAGAAATATGTAAAAAAACACAAGAAGAGTTAGCGGAGTACGTAGAAGCAGAAACACAGGAACATAAAATAGAGGAACTAGCGGATTTACTTGAGCTTGTTAACGCACTAGCACAGCATGAAGGCGTAACGCTTGAAGACGTGGAAAAAGTCCGCGTAGAAAAAGCTGAAAAGCGCGGTGGATTTGGGAAGAGAGTTTTCTTAATTGAAGTAAGTGATAATGAGGCAGAGTGATTACGTTAGGAAAAGAAAAAAGGCATTACTTATATAAGTGATGCCAAGTTATTTGTTAATTTTAAGCAATACACGAGTTCATCGTGATGACCTTTTTCAATCTCGCCAGTTGCCTCAAAACCGATTTTTTCATAAATTCGTTTTGCGCGTTCGTTATCGTGGATTACCGATAAATAAATTTCTTTACATTTGTATTGTGCGCTCATTTGGTCAATTACTATTTGTAATGCAGGAACGCCATACCCTTTCCCTTGATATTGATGCCCTAACATCATGCTGATTAATTCGTATCTTTCATGTTCTTTTCGGTAGCCATAGGAGGCAAATCCGATTAAAGTGTGATCGTCATAAATAGCTTTTGGGACAAAATTATAAGTTTGACAGACCCCAAGGAAAAAAGTGTTAGAACCGACCCATCTTTCGAATATTTGAATGCGTTCTTCTTGGTCTTTATCCGATTTCAAACTAATAATATCCCAAAAGTTTTCTTCTGTTACCGCTCCTAATTTTAGATTCATTCTTTTCTCCTTTTTTAACTTACTTTTCAAAGGGAAAAGCTCCTCCCGTACAAGAAGGAGCTTCCTTTTATTAAGCCGACTGTCTCCTTGCCTTCTCAAGTAGACTAGCTAAAATATGCGTACGAAATGACTCTAGTTTTCTTCCTTCATAAGTACGGATACCTAATTTTTTTAATTCGTGTACGTACCAACCTTTGCTACCGAAATGCATATAATCGCTTCCTCTCTTGTTTGGAGTAATTCTGATTGTCTTTTTTGTGGAATGATGAATTTCCATAGGAAAGTGGTTAACTTCTTTGTCAAAGACATATATACTAGAAGTAGTATATGTTGAGGTGGACTGAACAGCGTGATTATTGAAAAACACGAAATTCAAATTGATCAGATTACGAGTGGGAAGGTCAATATTATTACGTTTTATCGTAATAAGAAGCAAATTGACCACCAATTTTTACAATTGCAGGAGCCTTCTCTAACTGCGAATTATTTTTTTCATTTTCATCTAGATGCGGAAAGCTTGCGTCTCTTGCATGAAGAGTTTCCAAGTATTTATCCGTACAATCCAAAAGAGAGCATTCAGCAGTGGACGGATAAAATGAAGGATGAGTTAAAGCACCTTATTCAAACAGGTATGTGGAATAAGCGTGTTCGATTTGGTAATCGAATTGTAGAAGTTGTGTTTCTGTGGTGTGAAGAAGATATACTATGAAAAAGAAGCGGTGTAACGCTTCTTTTTTAACGCTGGAATAAGACAAGCTTTCCGCTTGAAGATGTGCAGCGGTGCGTGTGACCATACAATTGTTTGTCTTGTAAAAGGGCTTCGCCTTTTGATTTTGCTTCTGCTTCTGTCGTAGCCTCAAATGACTCGTCTAGTACTTTTGAACCGTCTTTTTCGAAAACTGTTAGTGTGTATACGCCCATGAAAATTCCCTCCAAAAAATAATCAGAATGTTATAACTATTGTGTCACAAAATACGCAATTATGCAAAAGAAATATGTGACAATATTTGTAAAGATTAAGATGACTTTTGTATCTATTTTTTTGGGGGGAGAAAAAGGGTTAGGTTCTTTTTGGGTTTTTTCCGACAAAATATGACATAACAAAGACATTTCCTTTGTTGTGATATTTTTGCATAATTAGAGAAACATGGAATTATGAAAGTTGAATTCACTAAAAAGAATAATAAATGAAGATTTGTTAGAAACGATAAAAACCGTCAGCTAACAACTTTAGATTGGTTTTCAATAGCGAAAAGTTATGCGACATTTAGCGATGTGAGGAAGGAATTTGATAAAGTACCATAGGTTGAAATAGAAAGTAAGGGTAGGGATAAGCCAGATGATAAAAAGCATCTGGCTTATTTTTGTTTAGATGTGGGGTGCATTATTTCTGAAGTTATAGTAGTAACTGTTTTTTAGAAACGGGAGATATAGAACTATTTTCAACAAGATAAATGAGGTTTTGCTCTGAAGCGAAACCTCTCTTTATCTTGGATTTTTATATGGTAGTTGAGTAGTTACGTTAAATTTATGTTTAACAGTTTAGAAGTAAAAAGGTATAATCTTAAAGGATGTCTTTACAAACAGGGGAAAATTTTCATGAAAAAGGGGTAATGAGATTAGATGATAATAGGGATCATATGTTTAATTTTAGGAATAGATTTAATTTGGTGGAGTAACGGGAATTTATGGTTATTGATACCTGGCATTCTATTTACAGCTGTGGGTGCTATATTAAGCGTGACGTTTATTTGGTTGAAGAAAGAAGTAAGAAAATCAGAGAAGAATAGTTAGAAGTTATATAAATGCAAAAGTGAAACCTCCATTAGTGGAAGTTTTTTTGAAAGAATAGTTTTGTAAATGCCGTACCGTAGTCTAGTAAACAATTACTTCGAAGTGATAAAAAATCCTGAGAAATTTCTCAGGATTCTTTTTTATCCCGCATTTATATATCTTTAGCGTAATGCCGAACTTCCATATCAAAACAGTTTCTATTTGTTCTCTAAAGCAATTTCTTCTTATTTCAAGAAATGTAATATGATTTAACTCAAATCTTTAAGTAGATTATTTTCCCATGGAACAATACTTAATAGAGTTTTTTTATAATTAAACAAGTGCAATACGTAATTAATATTATACTTATCTTTATTTATAAATTCTATATCATTTGCGTTAAAGTGGCTGCCGATACGAAAGGCGTTAAAATACTCGTGCCAATCTGAATAAGAATGTTGTGAAAGTCGTGCAGCCTGTATCATAAAGTTCTTTGCTTCCTGTTT
>Ga0102589_1004312_pt1 | contig 13585 bp, 18 predicted proteins | sample AraplaMF_Col_mLB_FD_76858 | JGI IMG/M metagenome (GOLD analysis project Ga0102589, IMG submission 76858) | Arabidopsis root microbial communities from the University of North Carolina, USA - plate scrape MF_Col_mLB | ecosystem: Host-associated > Plants > Roots > Endosphere | place: USA... | reverse complement strand
ATCTCATCAGGAATTGCCTCATATTTCTTCTCATTATATATAAAAAAGAATTTATTTGAATCAACAGAAATACCTATCAATTGTCCATCTTCACTAAATCCTCCCACACCTTGCCTAACTAACTGTACTTTATTTTTTTCAACTATTGAATATCCACTAGGTTCTAATATAATATATGTGCCAGTCTTAGAGTAATTATTCAGTATTATCATAGGTTACACCTCCTAATGTACTAATCCTAATAGTGTATTTATTGCATCTTTTTGCATTGATTTTTCAATTATAATTTTCCATACTTGTTCATCTCATTCATAAATTCCTTTATCAATGTATGAATCTTTTATCTTATTAAACATACTCTCAGCTGTTGTTCCTATTGGATTACCGTATTTTTAATATTTCTTTCCTCTAAACCAGCTCTCTCCTCTGCAGTCATATTTCCCCTTGCTGTAATTTTTGCCGATTACACGCTTCTACAACTTGCACCATAAAAAAGCAGCAGAGATTTCTAGTATTTATCTCTGCTACTTTTTTCATTAACTTCCAAAACAAACTAATTTTCATTCCTCATAATCGTACAAATACTTTTCAGATAAGATTATCTAATGAGAGCCTCTTATTTCTTTCATAACTTTTTGAATTATCTTACTTATGTCTCAACTCACTCAAATTCGTCTAAACTATTCAGAGTTTTATCACTTATGTCAGAAGGTTCAAATTCCTCCCAATTGTTTAATTGAAACGATACTCCATCTACATTTACAAAGCCACTTCTCTTATAGAAATAACCACCGCGTTCATAAAGTTTTATTACTGGCTCAAATAGATCTTTGTTTTCAATAGCGATTTGATTTCCCTCATCTATAAGTGCATTTAGTTCAAGGAAACTTGTAACTATTGCCTTTTGATAACTATTCTTCACTTCATTAATTAATTCAATTCCTTCTATATTTACTTGCGGTGATGTGATTGAATTAGAAATACTTATAAAGGGGTAAACACATTTACCTGGATATGTCCGGAAAAATATCGCAGTTCTTCTTAAATACTCTTTGCACAATTGGACATTCGATTTTCTTTCTATTTCCCCAATACGACTCCAATCAATTGCTGAAATCCGCTTAATTGCTCGGTTTAAATTCCCCAAATATTTTCACCCTTTACATTCATCGCCCATTATAATGTCATCTCGCCTAAGCTTGTTTTTCTCATCCTATTTTTATGCACGATAGTTCACCCATCATGAATTTTCAATTTTTATATAATCAGCTAATGTACTCAATCTCTTATAAATATCACTGTTCTGCTGAGGGATTATAATCAACCTCTGCATTTTTTAAGCCTTCTATTACTTTATTTATTCGTCTCGATAAGTCCTTTATTTCTTCTGATGTTAATTCATCTTCTGCTTCCTGTGGATTAAACAAACTTAAACTCTTTGTTATACCTTCAACGTAACCAACGAAAACTTTATCATAAGTAATTAAAATCTCTCCTATAGCAACATCAACGATAATATCCTCTATTTTACCTAAGTTATTGAAATCGTCTACTATTCTTGCTATTGTGTGTCTATGCCCTCTATTTTGAGATAAAAATTCTTTATATACCCCTTGAATTGTTTCAAACAACTCGTTGTATGTCCAGTCTTCCATTAAAAATCTCTCCATTACCCATTAATTTGGTTTTAATCTTTCCCCATTATTATGTATTATCTCTAATTGTTATTACTTCCTACAATTTCTTTGCATGAGAAAAAGAGATAATGTTTCTTATTTGAAACACTACCTCTTTTCATTGTTATAACATACATTTACTTTTAGTTACAATTAACTATTTTATCAAACAACACTTTTATGTTGTTACTTTATTATATAATGCATTCAATATTATAAAACTATTTATGCGTATTTTTTAATTCCATCCTTTAATACCTAATTTAGGGTTAATCATCTTATCTGCATCATGTTCTTCAATAAAAAAATAAATTAAATCTACAAAAAGCCTTAAGTCTTTCTTGTCTACAATATAATACCACTCTTGCATATGATCTCCACCTATACAATACTTAAGTCCTCTTTCAGAAACTTCATCATCAAATCCCCACATTCCCATTGGCATGATAATGTTATACCCATTATAATTCAACCAAATATTTACTTTATCTTCATTTACTTTTATCTTCAATTGACACTCATCACTGGTATACCATAAAAAATCTTTTTTATCTTCTATTTTCCAAATCATTTCAACTTTCCCCCATGATATATATCATATAATCCAACACAAGCATCCATACCTGGATTACTACTTACAGATGCATTAACAACTTCCTCCCATGAACCATATTTTTCAAAAAGGGACTCTGGTGTTGGACCTTCTGCATTATTATAAGTTTGTAAATTACTCTTTCTTACTAATCCATATCCCTCCATATCACCTTTTTCAATATAGCTATTTAACCTATTTGCATTGCGTTCATTAACCATCTTTCTTGCAATATCTTCTGTAGAATATCCCTGACTATAAAGATTATCCAACATTTTCTCATTAGCCTCGTGATATGCTTGTCTTGTCTGTTTGGCAATTTCAACTTGATCAGAATCGCTCCAATCTATTTTATTTGCATATTTACCTATACGAGTTGAATCAGGATTAGGTGAAAAACCATAAACTGCATCTGGATTTTCAAGTATATCTTTTACCGCCTTTGGGTTATCCATAGGATTATTCTTATAGGTAAATTTAGCATCTCCCGTACCCTTAGCAAGCGAAGCCTCAATCCCCTGAATCTCATCATTAATTTTCTTACTACTCTCTGCATGGCGCGTATTAACCCACTCAGTAACCTTTCCTGGACCGCCTTGTTTCCCTGCTACTACACCGTCTCCAACTATTTCATGACCCTTGTTGAAGAAGGCAAGTGTATTCTCCATTCCTTGGGTCATTTTTCCGCCAAGCTGATACATTTTTTCATTTCCGTATTTTTCTGCTTTTAGGCCTGCTAGTCTCACGCGGTCAAGCGCAATATTTTTGTTGTCTCGCAATGATTGTACTATATTTGGATTAAAACTAGTTTCTCCAGTTCGCAGTTTCGCTAATAATCCAAGGTTAGTTGTTACTTTGATCCTTTTTACAACTTTGTTTCTACTATCGTCGTACACTGTACATAACCATTATAATCCATAAAAACAGCACCAAAGATGTAACACTTAGTGCATTTATAAAATTGTAATGAATCCTTTAAATTAAACTCTATGCTTAAACGCAAAAAAGCACTTGTTGTCTTTAGTAGACAATCAAGTGCTTTAAGTTCATGTATATCCGTATGGTCCTATGGACGCAATTTCATGAAGTTCTTACTTTTTACAATAGATTTCAAAGAGGAAGTGTCCGTATGATAACACTTGTATCAAGTCGTTTCATGCCATTTTAAAGAAAGGAGAAGTATATCGTACACAATACGTCACATTTGAACAGGCAAATCTGGCACTATTTCAATATATTGAAGGGTTTTATAACCGCAAGCGAATTCATAGTAGCATTGGTTATAAAACTCCTCAAGCAATAGAAGATCTAGCTAAAAAGGTAGCTTAGATTTAACTTTCTCGTGTCCAAAATATTGACTCAAATCCACTCCTTGCTTTTTCAAGTTCTTTTAAGATTTCTTCTTTTTCTAACTCCTTAAATCTAGAAATCTTCTCTTCTAAACCATACTCTATTAATTTAAAAAACTCTTTATATTTTAAACATGATATCTCTTCTGGATAACCAGGAAATCCCATACTTAATACAACTTCATCCATCTCACACCTTTCAGAATCACCGTCATCATAGGTACTGTAAGTAGCTATCATACAAACATCATCAAAAACAACATCTTCTTTTGTTAAAATTACATTTATACATTTTATTATTCTTGATTTATTAATAAAAATCCCTCTAATAAAATTCTTATTCCATTCATCACCCATAATCTTTTTCTCGCTCATAAACATTCTCCTAACTACATATCTTAATCAAAACTTGTTACTGGGTGGAAATTTGCAATTTCCCCGTCCCTAAAATATCCCATAAACTTCATTCCGTTTGATGCTTCACCACAAATTAAGTGCCCATCTAAATATCCATATTCAGCGAATGATTTTCAAGTTTCTTCTCTAACAATCTTTCCACATTTTGCACCCGTTCTGCCAGCAAATCCTACGTCTTTTTCAAACTACCACCAAACAAATAATATTTTTTAGGAAGTAATTTATCAATCCTTCGGTACATATACTACAAAATTATCCAAATTCAAGAACAAGTGTAGCATAGACCCTTTTACAATCTTTAAATTATCATCACATCAATGACTACTAAAGAAAATAAAACCGAAACAATACAAGAGCACTGAAAAAAACATTCATACGGAAAAAGAACTATTCCCATCTTCAATTATATGTGTGTTGAATTGCCCTACTATTATTATCATTACACTTATTCCTCCCTTTATTGCTTTTAAGCATAAAAAAAGACTAACAAAGAAATCATCATCTAATGTTAGTTCATATTTTAGGTTGTATCTAGATCGCAGTTTGATTACATGTAAAAAAGTTCATTCCTTCTTATCGTTTAAGTTAGAATAAGCCTTTGAAAATTTATCAAGTAATTAGCAAATTGTTGAGCGTTTGGTTTTTTGGTTATATTTCACAATCTTATCACAAAGGCTGTAAACGTAAATTATAATCAGTTCAATTATTCTCAATATCAATATTGTCTAAATTTTCATCTGAAATATCAGCAGCTTGTAACTTTACATATCGTTCCCGCCAATTGTCTATAGGAAATGCTCCAAATCCATAGTCTAAATAGATACCCTTATCAATTCTAAGAGTGCCTCCCCTTTCAAAGTACTTTATTAATGGCTCATAAACGTCTTGAAAATCACCGTTAATGATCTTTCCATTCTAAGTAACGCAGACAAATTGTTTTACATAATAAATTTGGTTTACCTGGCTCAGTAAAAATACTTGTAATAACATCCTCGAAATCCAGATTAATATCTAACACTTTTGCGGGGCTAAAAAATGGTCCACATTCAAATGGATAAACTTCTAAAAACAACGAGCTCCTTCTCAAATACTCAGTGATTAAAAGTTCACTAGATTTCTTTTTCACTTCAGAGGCTCCACATGTAACCTGAGAAATACGAGTTATTGCCTGTTTCATTACATCATTCATATCATTCACTCCATTTGAGATTATAAAATTGAGCGACACTTTCCTCATATTAACTCTGCCTTTTTTTCTGTCGCTGTATCAATCTTTAATTTTACCTTCACAGGGGGTCCCTCGTATCGTTTCGGGGCTTTCCCCGCCTCCTCTATAAGTACGTTCTGCCCACTCTTCAAATTCAAGTTTGAAAAAAACTATGCCGTTTTTTTCTCAAGCCACTGTCCTAACCAATATCCATTTCGCATAACATCTTCACCAAAGTTTTGTAAAAGACGTAATGGCCATCCGTACCTTGGATGTTCTAAAGTAAATGTAGATACTTCCCAATTCTATTGAAAGAATCCCCGATAATCCTGATGATTTTGAGATTATAGTAAATAGTAAAGGATAGCCCGCAATGTTTTTTCGAAAGCTGGCTATCCTTTTACTTAATTCATATAAGTTTCCGATTAAACTGCGTATGCTTCTTTTTTGGAACTTACACAGTTTAATTTACACTCTCATTGAATATTTTTTACAATTTTTAACTTAGTTTTGCATTTTTCATGCTCCGCAATCCAAAACCACTTGTATACGCTGTGCCAACTTTTCTTTTTCATCATCAGATAGCTGTTCACCTTGAATATTGTCTAATGTAAACTTCTTCAATTCGTTTATAAAACTCATGTCTTCTATTTGTGGCATCAAATTATATCGTAATAAATTTTCAGCTAAGGTTGTATACACTATAATTTTTTCACTTGCTGTATTTTTGCAGTCACGCTCAAAACGCTTGAATACTTTAGCAACTACCTCATTTTCATCTGTATCATTAGAGTTGATTTCATCAAAAAATTTATTAACTTCGTCTGTTAATTCTTCATAGTACCAACATACTCTTGGATAATAGTCTGACGGCTTTGCTTCTAATTGTTTAAGTACCTGCCCCTTACGAAAGAGGAAATCATTGTACTGTTCCTGTGTAAGTTTATGCTCCTGTTCTATTAACATAAAGTTAATATTTGATATCGTTTCAATCATATAATTTTTGAATGTATTGGAAATTTTAGAATGCGAAACTAGAATTTCTGCAAATATTACACTGATAATTAATTTATCTGTCTCGCTTTTTTTCATTAACATATCATACTCATTAAATGTTCGTGCAACTGCCTCCTTTCTGCTCATTTTTTCATCTTCTACATATTCACTATACGTCTCATATATATATTCTGAATACTCGTCACAGCTATAAGCCATTTATAAAACCTCCGAATTTTATTATTTTGAATTTTCAAGCAGAATAGGTATATCACCATTATGAAGTACTTCAACTTTAATATTAGGATAGTCTTTTTGAAATTGCTGAATGATTTTATTGCAACTACCACATGTATCCTTTTCGGTGAACAATCTGATAGTTCCCGTCACATCTTTATTACCACCTAATCTATTTGCTACGTCATTTAGTATTTTATACTCTGTATCTGCATCTCTAAGGTAAATATTCCCTGCATTGTCAGGTGCTTCAGTTGCCTTGTATACCGGGTTCTCGGGTTTGAATGAAAACTCCTCTGTTCCTGGAATTCCTTTTGCTGAGTTATGAATGCCACTATGTGCATAGAAATCTGTCTTATCAACACCTGTAACATTTACTTCTGCATATGCAAAATTACCCCGTTCTTTATATTTATTAGATAATCCTCCTCTTGCTTCAGCCACCTTATCAATAATATGTTTATCAGCTTCTGGATCAATCAATTTGGTAGGGAATCTACCTCCACTATCACCCGTACCCTTAGCAAGCGAAGCCTCAATCCCCTGAATCTCATCATTAATTTTCTTACTACTCTCTGCATGGCGTGCATGAACCCACTCGGCAAGCTTCCCTGGACCAACTTGCTTCCCTATCACTGTACCGTCTTCAGCTACTTCAACGCCTTTGAAGGAAGCTGTTACATAATCTACACCCTCGGCCATTTTTCCGCCATACTTAATTACTTTTCCAGCAACACTGAGGACTTTTCTAACCGGAATAATGTTCAAAAGCGTCCAACTTGCCGCAATAAGTCTTTCTTTTGTGGATAGCTCTTTTCCTGTCCGTTGGTCTGTACCTGTAACTGCTCTAATCGCATCGTTTACATCAATAAACTCATCAGCTTGCAAATACTTTTAAACAATATTTCGTAATTTTTTTAGATGACTTATATTTCCTTCTTTTAATTATATCTCGTTTTTTATTTCAACAAAAAACTGGAAGATTATTCACATCTTCCAGTTCAGATCATATAGACAAAAACTTCAACAAATAACGTTATAAAGTGGAGATGTTCCTTTACCAGTAATCGAGAAACTCGCAATATTGCATAATAACGATATTTATTCTATTTATAAAACTATACACTAAGTTATTAATTTAATTAATCTTCAGAATCCTCATTATTCATAATATATTCGATATCTTCATCCGTAAATTCATTTCCTTTAAATACCGGATGCCCGTTTGGATCAAGCATCCCCATCACTTTTTTATCTTTATCAGACACAATCAATGTATAGTCCTCCATAAGAAAGGGGGTTCTGGTAAATCTACTAATACTCTCCATGCCGGTCTCACATCATTATTATTTCTATTCTCTTTATCAATTTTGAATGTATAAGCCTCATCAAAGAAAAGTTGGTGGATGTCTTCATTAACCACTCCATCTAAGTTACTTTTCTTATGATATTGTTTCGCAATTGCTATTGCTTCCTCAGGTTTTAATACCACATCTACAGTAATTTCATTTATTTTTCTATAATGCCTAGAGAAATCTTCTTTCTTTAACTTAATATAATCTTGAAATTCTTCATTAGACAATTGTTTAAACTCTTCATCAGATATGTTTTTATACTTATCTAAAGACATAAAAAATCCCCTCCATAATAAACAGTACAGTAACTTTCTTTCAACTGTCTACTATGAGGGGATAATACCATAATACCGAAGTCATCTTTTTAACACATACTCTTAAAAATCTTTTCATTTATTAATTTTATTAATGATAGTATTTATACCTTCAAAATAATATATTTATTTTCTTGGTTTTTAATTTTCTTTTTCCTCATCACCGAATATTTCTTCAAATTCTTCATCAGTCATAGTTTCTAAATGAGGAGAAAAAATATGACCATTAGGGTCGATAATATATTTAACGGCTGCTTCTTTGTCTGAAATAACAATCGTGTATTCATTCTCTGCAAAAAAATCATTTGGTTCTATGCTTACTATAACCAACCACACTGGTCCATTGACACTATCAAACTCACTATAAAATTTTATTGTACGTTCCAAGTTTTCTAAAATATCACCTGATAAATTATATTTACTCTTATAATCTATGGCAATGTTCATAGCCATATTCAATGTTATATTTGTATCCATTAGTATCCTCCCTTATCATTCAAAGCCTTTCCACCCTGGTGGAGGCCATTCACCAGTTCTTAATTTAAATATATACTTTTGTGAAAACAAAATCTCTTCAGCAGTGTTATCGGTACCCTTACTAGCAAGGGAAGCCTCTACACCCTTTATCTTATCATCTATAATCTTATTGCTCTCTATATGATGCTTATTTACCCAGCTATGGAAATCTGTATCGCCTTGCTTAGATGTTATTAAGCTATATTCATTGATTTCATTTTTCAGTTTTAGCAGTCATGTGATCTATGTTTTTCGCCATTTTTTTCTCCAAGCTGATACAGCTTTTCATTTTCAAGTACTAAAATAAAGCTCCATGATGGTACTACCTTCATTAGCTCTCAATTCTCAAACAAATCACCCCTTTTTATACATGACTAATGTGCCTATATTTAAACAAATATTAACCATTTATTTAATAAGCAAAAAACCTTGAAAGGCATGAGCCAATCAAGGTCAAAAATAGTGATTTATAATCTTCACTTTCTTTACCAATTCCAGTAATAAATATCCAGATTCATTTGCTATCATCTCACACCTTTAAACAGTTAGCAGTTGGTCAGGTTCTGTGTGCTACACAACACTCTCCATCCGCCAAAAGTTGACGGCGGGTTGTACATTTAACTAAGTGCTACAGAGAAAGCAGATTCAAGCATAGTATCAAAATCGCAAAAAGTTTCCATATGCTCACCTGAAGGCTTATCTAGTTCAACAAAGTTTTTTTTAGAAACATTATAACAATACCAAGCTATATCTGAATCTCCAAAAAAAACCAGCTCATCTTCGTCTTTAATTGACTCCCATGTTTCATTGGCATCAAAAAAACTATCCACCTGATTTTTTGGCTTTGAATCCAAAAAATTTTGGTCAATCCCATAAATTTTAAGTCCATTAAATTCAATTCCATTAACTGTTTCTAAAAATTCATAGTATTGCTGTGGCAGTACATCTTCACCAAATTTTTCTACTACAGATTTACGAAATCTTGATAACTCGTTTTCATTGGTAGGTAAATTGAGTTTTCAGTTTCGTTTCTCTCTTATTTTGGATATCTGACTAACTTGCTCTCTCCACATATAATCACCTTCTAAAAAATATTTATTCCTTATTAGGAGGATAAATGTCTCCTTTTGGAATAGGAAAATCTACTATTTTACTGTCCCCAGGTTTCATACCCTTTGTTAATGAATTTTGTTCATTTGTAATAATCTTGTGATAGGGATGGTTTTTATTAGAACTAAGTTTTCCACATCATTGCTACCACCTTGATCCAAAGGGATTTTATGATGAGCTTGCCAATCGTCAGGAACTAGTCCGAATTCCTTCGTATCTTCAATATCATTATCTGAAATTGCAGATTTTTTTAATCCTTTTATTTTTTCAGGATTATCAGCCATAGATTTCATCAACTCTTTCCTGACCTTATTAAAATCCTTTCGCAATTGAGCTGTGTCATTTGGATTTCTTTTATTAAAAGTAACCTTTTCGGTTTTAACATTAGGAAGTTTGACTTACTAACTCCTGAGCCAGCATTCCCTATTCTCTCCGCAAGCGAAGCCTCAATCCCCTTCTCATCATTGATTTTCTTACTACTGTCTGCATGATGCTTATTGATCCATTCGGTAACCTTTCCTGGTCCACCGCCACATTGTACCGTTTCCAACTGGTTCATGGCCTTTGAAGACAGCTGCTATATATCCACACCCTCGGCCATCTTTCCGCCGATCCGATACATTTTTTGAACAATATCTATTATTAAGGTCACTAGTTTGAGAAAGCCTAAAATCTACATACTCTAACTGAACAGTTCATTTTTTTATTTTAATCAAGAAAATTATTAATACCTATAAACCTACTCATCAGATTCTAACTCTTTCTTAATATATTTTCCATGTTTATCCTATTATATTATCTCTAATTTACAAAATAAAACACCTAAACAACTTAAATTGTTTAGGTGTCTTTATTACCGCATTTACTTATTTAATATTACTCATCATCTTCATCATAAAATGTTTTTTTAGAAATTCAGTAAATAATCCCGCTATATAAAAAATATCTTCTCAAGCAGTTTCTTCTATGACATAGTATTATCTTCTTGCTTTATTTAAAATTTCACGTATAACCGTTTCCATTCCTTGAATACGATGTTCCACTATGAACGAATCCTGTTTTATAGGTTTCCCACTATATACTGGTTCAATCCTTCCTGACACTTTGAATAAAATTGTACGTAAAGATTCAAAAGAACTTAAAGATAATAAGATTATGGGTATGAAAATTTCGAAAGACAGAAAAGAGAATCCAGAGGACTAACTCCCGGATTCTCTTGTTAGAAAAATAATGTCCAGCTAAAAATTCTGCTTTCCAAGTATTTTATAGCATCAGAAAAAAGTCATATTTATGCATACCACTCAGCATCTGAAAATTGATCAGCATTTTCATTAGGTTTTACATTAAATTCATTAATGAATCTTTTTATTTCCGACATAATTATTACTTGGTCTTTACTGTCTATAATAAAACCTCTATGATTATTCCAACTCTTATCAATCTCCAAGTTTATATTTATCTCTCGCTCACACCAATCCATAAAATCATACATAATCAATGTAAAGCAAATGTTTAACTTATCAATTGCCACCCACAGTTTTGCTTTTCCATCCTCTATTTCCTGTATACGGATTCTTAAATTATTTTCCACATAACACCGTGTATTTTGATTTTGTTTTTCCTCAATCATAATCATAACCTCCTACTACTTATACAAACCTGTTAACACATCCATTGCTGGGCTTGATTTTGTGCTACTGTATATTACATCTTCCCATGAACCATATTTGTCAAAAAGTTGTTCTGGTGTAGGCCCTTCCTCTCTACCATATGTTTGACGATTCCGTGCTTTCATTGCATTGAGTCCTTCAAGATTATTGGAATCAAGATATGATTGTATTCTATCCAAATTTCGCTTTTCAACCTTCTTTCTTGCAATTTCTTCAAGCGACATTCCTTCACTTTGAAGTTTAGTAACCTCATTTGTAAGCTGATTCCTTTTTTGTTCTAATTCCTTAAGATACTTCATTCTTTCAGTTTTTGCAAAAGCAACTTCTTCTGGATTGGTCCAATCAATTCCGAATTTATCTAAAGGCGACCCTTGTTTAGGTGAATATCCATAAACAGCATCAGAGTTAGCTTCAATTTCTTTTGCTATTTTAGGATTACTTAGAGGATCTATTTTACCTGCAACACCGCTAACTTCCTTACCTAACTTCCTCTCCGCAAGCGAAGCCTCAATCCCCTGAATCTTACCATCCATAAACTTAGTACTCTCTGCATGGCGCGTATTAACCCACTCGGTAACCTTCCCTGGGCCAGCTTGCTTCCCTATCAATGTACCGTCTTCAGCTGCTTCAACGCCTTTGAGTGTAGCTGTTACATAATCTACACCCCCGGCTATTGTTTGGCCAAGTTGATACATTTTTTCTTTTTCAGATTTTTCTACTTTTAGGCTTTCTAGTCTCACGCGGTCAAGCGTAATATTTTTTCCATCTTGCAATGATTGTACTATATTTGAATGAAAAAAATTCCCCTCATTCACTTTTTGTGAATAAATCCAAGATTAGTTGTTAATTTAATCCCTTTTATATTTTTCTCTATGACCGTCATACACTGTACATAGCCGTTACAAACTATAAAAATTGCTATGAAATTTTAGCCCTTCATGCTTTTATAAAATTATAATGAACCTCTTAATTTCTATACTAAAACAAAAAAAGCACTTGTTGCCTTTACTAGACAATCAAATGCTTTAAGTTTATATGTTTTTAAGTAGGATTAAATTTGTACTGTCTTTTGATTATATGGTTACACATAGTACCCTATAATGAGTCTTTACTTTTAAATAGCATACTTTTTTGTCCGCTTCAAAAGTAAATCCTTTTTATCTGTGTATATTTAACTTTAACAACAAAAGTTTTGTCGTTCTCATGTGTAAATATATACCGAGCAGTAAGTGTTATTTTTATTTTTTGTCACAGGTTTACTCATCTTCATGAGTTTTGATTCAGATATCAGGGTATTTTAACTATAAAATTTTTTAAGTAAAAAACCTTGAAAAGCATTTAGCCAATCAAAGTATGTAAAACTTTAATTTTCTTTAATCTGATATTTCCCTTTTATTTGTTCTAATAAATTTTTAACTTCAACTTTTTTATCAGGGTATTTCTTAATATAGAAGTCACAAGCCACTCCTAAATAGTCACAAAGTTCTTCATGGTTGACAATATCCTCTTGTGTTTCATCTAATCCGTAGTAATAATAAAATAATACTTTATCCTCTCCAAAGTATTCATCATCGTCAGGATCAAATTCATCAGAATACACAACACCTAATGTATCTCTTCTTACAACATTTTCAACTAAAAATCCTTGTAAAATTTCTATGAAGTTATAATCTAGAGTTAATTCTACTAAAACATTTATTACATTTTGCTTTTTTAAATTTTTATTAGTGTAAGTATCTCTAAATAATTTTCGTTCTGATTTAAAGTTTTCGTTCATACGTATCCATCCTTTATTTATCAAATTAAATAACTGGATAAAAGTTACTAATTTCGCCTGTTTCTTTGTTTCTAAACCCTTCAAACTTAAGTCCGTTACTGGATGTTCCCCATATTTTATCTTGATATCCTAATCTATTTGTTTTTTCAGAAGACCATCTTCCATAGCTTCTTTACCAAGTTTGATAATTTGTTCATTTGAAATCACACTAGGATCATATACGGTCTTGCGTAAGGGGTCTTTTCCTTCCTTCGGTACAAATTTAAATTCCCCGGTCCCTTGACCTCTATAATCTTTTGTCTCAATTTTCAATCTATACTCTATATCATATATACCTTTAATATCTGAGTGCTCAACTCTCTTGACTTC
>Ga0102589_1004306_pt1 | contig 13597 bp, 14 predicted proteins | sample AraplaMF_Col_mLB_FD_76858 | JGI IMG/M metagenome (GOLD analysis project Ga0102589, IMG submission 76858) | Arabidopsis root microbial communities from the University of North Carolina, USA - plate scrape MF_Col_mLB | ecosystem: Host-associated > Plants > Roots > Endosphere | place: USA... | reverse complement strand
TAATTGTAGCTATGAATATTGAAAAATTACCAGACGCTTTCATGTTAATTTTAAAAAGTGCATTTGCATTAGAAGCGGCTTTTGGCGGGATTATCGGTTTAGCAATTTCTTGGGGTGTAAAACGTGGTATTTATTCAAACGAAGCAGGGCAAGGAACTGGGGCCCATGCAGCAGCAGCAGCTGAAGTATCGCATCCAGCTAAACAAGGGTTAGTACAAGCATTTTCCGTTTACATTGATACATTATTTGTTTGTTCAGCAACAGCATTTATGATGATTATTACAGGCATGTATAACGTATTTGATGCAAGCGGAAAAAACTTTATCGTCAATAAATTAAATGGTGCACAACCAGGTCCTGGTTATACACAGGCTGCGGTAGAATCTGTTTTCCCTGGATTTGGAAACGGTTTCGTGGCAATCTCTCTACTATTCTTCGCATTTACAACAATTATGGCTTATTACTACATTGCAGAAACGAATATCGCTTACTTAAATCGTGATAAAGACCGCCCTTGGATGTCTATCGTACTAAAGTTTGTATTCTTAGGAGTTGTATTCTACGGTTGTGTAAAAACAGCAGCAACAGCGTGGGCTTTAGGAGATATTGGTGTAGGAATTATGGCATGGGTTAACATTATTGCGATTCTATTATTACAAAAGCCGGCATTGATTGCATTAAAGGATTATGAAAAGCAGAAAAAAGAAGGAAAAGATCCAGTATTCGATCCGCAGAAATTAGGAATTAAAAATGCTGATTTCTGGGAGCATGAATACGGGAAAGACAAGAAAGAAGAAGTATCTTAAGATAATAGAAATGAAAGAGCAAAGGGAAATCCCTTTGCTCTTTTTTATGGACAAAATGAAGCTGAAAGTTATTTTTTTGCCTATTTTTGAATATAAAAAGAATGTACATGCTTTGTTTAGGGGAAGGGGGGAGTATGTTGATAGAGTTTCGTAATGTAAATAAATATTATGGTAACTTCCAAGTTTTGAAAAATATTAATGTGCAAGTGAAAAAGGGTGAAGTGGTAGTAGTTGTCGGGCCTTCAGGATCAGGAAAAAGTACATTGCTTCGATGTATAAATCAATTAGAGACAATTACAGACGGAGAATTGATTGTACAAAATACAGAGGTACACAATAAGAAAACGGATATGAATGAATTACGCCGAAATATTGGGATGGTCTTTCAACACTTTTATTTATACCCACATAAAACAGTGCTTCAAAATATTACATTAGCACCAATGAAAGTAAATAAAGTTTCGAAAGAGGAAGCTGAGAAAACAGCGATGTTTTATTTAGAAAAAGTAGGGATTCCTGAGAAAGCTGGAGTATATCCGCATCAATTATCCGGTGGACAACAGCAAAGGGTAGCGATTGCAAGAGGGCTTGCAATGCAGCCAAAAATTATGTTGTTTGATGAGCCAACGTCTGCCCTTGATCCAGAGATGATCGGAGAAGTGCTTGATGTTATGAAAGCGTTGGCTAAAGAAGGAATGACGATGGTTGTTGTCACACATGAGATGGGATTTGCACGTGAGGTAGCAGATAGGGTTTTATTTATGGATGACGGTCAAATTATCGAAGATACAACACCAGCACAATTTTTTGCAAATCCTGAACAAGAAAGAGCACGTCTATTTTTAAGCCGGGTATTAAATCATTAAAGGAGGAATTTCATGTTTAAGATGAAAAAGTTGTTTACCCTAATCGTATTCTCATGTTTATTCGTACTTATTGTTGCTGGATGCGGGGGTAAAAAAGAAGAGGCGAAAGAAACGAATACGAAGCAAGGCGGAGCTGTTGAGCAAATTAAGAAGCGCGGGAAATTAGTAGTTGGGGTGAAGAATGATACGAATTTATTTGGGCTAAAGAATCCTTCAACAGGACAGGTAGAAGGATTCGATGTTGATATTGCGAAGGCTCTTGCGAAAAAAATTCTTGGTGATGAAAAGAAAATGGAGCTGAAAGAAGTAACGTCTAAAACGCGTATTCCGATGCTGAAAAATGGTGATATTGATGCAATTATCGCGACAATGACAATTACGGAAGAGCGTAAAAAAGAAGTGGATTTTTCAGATGTATACTTTAAAGCGGGGCAATCGTTACTTGTGAAAAAAGGGAGCGATATTAAAAGTATTGATGATGTGAAAAAAGGTGTGAAAGTGTTAGCTGTAAAAGGTTCAACGTCTACAAATAATATACGTCAAAAATCACCAGAATCGACTGTATTAGAATTTGAAAATTACAGTGAGGCGTTTACAGCGTTAAAAGCAGGAAAAGGTGATGTTTTAACGACAGATAATGCAATTCTTTATGGAATGGCAAAACAAGATTCTAATTATGAAGTTGTAGGGAAAATTTTCACGGATGAACCGTACGGAATTGCCGTACAAAAAGGTGCAGATGATTTAACAAAAGAGATTAATAGTTTATTAAAAGATATGAAAGCTAATGGAGAATACGATAAATTGTATGAAAAATGGATCGGTCAAAAGCAAGAAAAATAAAGTGAAACTGATCGGAATAAAAAGTAAGAATGAGAGGATGAGGGATACTCATCCTCTTCTTATAAAGAAAGAGGGGAGAATATGTGCCTGACTTTTCTATTTTGACGAATAATATTGATATGTATTTAGAAGGATTTAAATATACGGTGATGTCTAGTGTAGTTGCATTAATAGGAAGTTTTATTTTAGGAGTAATTTTGGCGGTAATGCGTATTGCACCTATTCGTATTTTAAATTGGATGGGATCTGTTTATGTAGAGTTTGTTCGAAATATTCCACTCGTATTAATTGCATTCATTTTTTATTTTGCGTTGCCGGTAATAGGAATTACTTTCAACGGTTTTGTAGCAGGGACAGTTGCGCTTACAGTTTATACAGCGGCTTTTATTGCGGAAGTAATTCGTGCTGGTATTTTATCAGTCGCGAAAGGTCAAATGGAAGCAGCACGTTCTTCAGGATTAACTTATACGCAAGCGATGTATTATGTCGTCTTACCTCAAGCGATGAAAATCGTAATTCCTCCTCTAGGAAATCAATTTCTCAATTTAGTAAAAAACTCTTCAATACTCGGAATTATTGCTGGAACGGATTTAATGTATCAAGGAGATTTAATTTCAACGAAGACGTTTGTTACGTTTGATGTATATATATTTGTAGGGATGTTTTATTTAGTATTAACAATTCCGCTAAGTATGCTGGTGCGTTATTTGGAAAGACGCTTGGCAAAGGAGGGGGTGTAGATGGATTTTCAAGGTGCTATTATAGGAGATCATATACTCTTTTTATTAAAAGGGTTGCTTATCACGCTAGAAGTCGCTCTTGTAGCGATTGTACTTAGTTTTATTATCGGTAGTGTAATAGGAACGTTGCGCTATGCAAAAATACCCGTCATCTCACAAATACTAGGCTTTATCGTTGAAGTTATTCGGAATTTACCACTTCTTTTAATTATATTTTTTACGTATTTTGCACTTCCAGAGGCAGGTTTGAAGTTAGAAATTATAACTGCCGCAATTGTTGCTTTAACGATATTTGAAGCAGCGATGATATCTGAAATTGTTAGAAGTGGCTTATTATCTATCGAAAGAGGACAAATTGAAGCGGCGCGCTCTTCAGGATTAACATATGTCCAGACGCTTTGGCACATTATTTTACCGCAAGCACTTAGAAGAATGGTTCCTCCGCTTGTTAGTCAATTTATTTCATTGTTAAAGGATACGTCATTAGCGGTTGTTATATCATTGCCAGAGCTTATGCATAATGCTCAAATTATTAGCGGACAGAACGTAAATTATATGATTCCAACATTTATACTAGCAGCTTGTATGTATTTCGTTGTAAATTACGGTTTATCAATTTTATCTAGAAGATTAGAAATACGTTAACTCTTACAATAAATGTAAGAGTTTTTCCTTATAAATCCTTTTTTACCTCAAATTAGCATCATAAACTCTTAATAATTGGATTTTTATATTATTTTATCAGAAAAGTTTTAATTTTATATAGAAATTGTAACCGCTTTCGTGTATATTTTTATTATCAGAAAATTTTAACAAGATATAGGGGTACTTGTAGGGGAGGATTAAGATGCAGCAAACAACGAATGAGCAATTACATCGTACGATGAAGAGTAGACATTTATTTATGATCGCACTAGGTGGTGTAATCGGAACTGGTTTTTTTCTAGGTTCAGGTTACACCATTAATCAGGCTGGACCAGGGGGAGCCATCCTTTCATATTTAGTGGGCGGATTTATTATGTATTTAACAATGCTTTGTCTTGGAGAGTTAACGGTAGCAATGCCAGTTTCAGGATCTTTCCAAAAGTATGCGACGAAGTTTATTGGACCAGGAACTGGATTTATGATCGGTTGGCTATACTGGATTGGATGGGCAGTAACAGTAGGATTAGAATTAACATCGATCGGTTTAATGATGAAAAGATGGTTTCCGAATGTTGATGTTTGGGTATGGTGTCTCGTATTCGGTGTTATTTTATATGCTTCAAATGCAATATCAGCGAAGAGTTATGCTGAATTAGAGTTTTGGTTCTCTAGTATTAAAGTAGTTACAATTATTGCATTCATTCTACTTGGTGGTAGTGCATTACTAGGATTTTTACCATACGACGGAAAAGAAGCAGCTCCTCTTTTCTCTAACTTTGTAAGTGATGGTGGGCTATTCCCGAATGGACTAGCTGCAGTGCTTCTTACGATGATTACAGTTAACTTTTCCTTCCAAGGAACAGAGTTAATCGGGATTGCAGCAGGAGAGAGTAAGGAGCCTGAAAAAACAATTCCACGCGCAATTCGTAATACAGTATGGCGCATTATGTTATTCTTCATTTTAACAATGACAATTTTAGTAGGGTTAATTTCTTGGAAAGAAGCAGGGGTAATTGAAAGTCCATTCGTAGTTGTATTTGATAAAATCGGTATTCCATATGCAGCTGATATTATGAACTTCGTTATTATTACTGCTTTATTATCTGTAGCGAACTCAGGGTTATATGCAGCAACGCGTATACTATGGTCACTTGCAAATGAAGGAATGGCACCAACTTCTTTCAAGAAGGTAAATAAGCGTGGTATTCCAATTACAGCGCTAGTCGTAACGATTGCTGTTGCGGCATTATCGTTATTAACAAGCTTCCTTGCAGAAGATACAGTATATATGTACTTATTATCTATAGCTGGTTTATCTGCTGTTTCAAGTTGGATCATTATTGCTTTATCACAACTTCGCTTTAGAAGTCAGTATTTAAAAGGCGGAGGAAAATTAGAGGACTTAAAGTATAGAACACCACTATACCCGCTTGTTCCAATTTTAGCTTTAATTACAAATAGTATCGTTGTTATTAGTTTAGCGTTTATTCCAGAACAAAGAATGGCGTTATATTGTGGTATTCCATTTATCATTTTCTGCTACATATATTATTATATGAGTAAGAAACGGAAGAAACCGATGAAAGTGGAGATGGAGAAAACAAATGAAACTAACAATCAAACACGATGATATAGAGGCAGATTTATCGTATGGTCAATTAGCGATTGGAAAAGAAAACGGGTATTCACCGTTACAATTACTTGTTTCTTCTATCGCAGGATGTAGTGCAATTGTCTTTCGAACAATTTTAGAAAAGAAACGTATTACATACGATACGTTTACAATTGAGACTGAAATTGGTAGAAATGAAGCTTTAGCAAAACCAGTTGAAAGTGTTCATTTGCACTATAAAATTAAAGCACAAAACATTACAGAAGAGCAGTTGGACAAGGCACTGCAACTAGCAGTGAAAAATTGTACGATTGTTCAATCGGTAAAAGATAGTATAAAAGTTACGGAAACAATTGAACTAATAAAGTGAAACATAAAAACGTGAGAATACGGCTCTCACGTTTTTATGTTTTTAATAAAGGGGGAAATATGATGGAATGTTTAGGTTGTAAATTAGCAAACGAAGAGGAAAAAATATATAAAGTATATGAAGATGACTATGTAACATGCTTTTTAGATCATGAACCTTTCTATTCAGGTCATACTTTAATTGTACCAAAGCAGCATGTTGTAGAAGTGGACGAATTAGATGATGTTATAGCGAAATCAATTATGGATGCTTCTAAGCTGATTGCAAAAGCGATTAAGCTATTATATAAACCTGACGGAATTACAATTTGTCAAAATGGTGGAGTATTTAACGAGTTAACACATTATCATATGCATGTCGTACCAAGATATAAAGAGCGCTCATTTGCTGAGTTTTATACGGTACACCCTGGAGAGAAACAGAATTATAACTTGGAAGAGACAAAGCATTTGTTAAAAGAAGCGATAGAGCAAATGCTGTTTACTGACAAGGCGTAAGAGGGATAATTTTAAAGGAGCAGTCAGGAAAATTCGAATAAATAAAAGCCCAATTTCTCAGTTACAATAGAGAAATTGGGCTTTTGTTTATTCTATTATTAAATTTTATCTATAAAAAGATTTTGCAGTGTCACAAAGTATATTGCTCATTCGTTATATAGAGTGAGAGGAGGAATTATATGAAAGTTACAAACAACGATTATGAAAAGATGGAAGAGCTATACGAGTTGTACGAGCAAAAAATTTATTATGTAGCCTATTCCATTTTAAATAATATTCAGCAGGCTGAAGATGCAGTTCAAGAGACGTTTATTACTCTTTATAAGAACTTGGAAAAGCTTCATAGCTTGAGCACTGAAGAGCTTAAACGCTACATTTTGAGGATAGCGAAAAACAAGGCGATTGATAGTTACCGAAAAAATAAACGACATGAAACATTTTTAGAAGAATATGAAAGAGAATTAACAGAAGCAGTAGATGAAAATATTGAAGAGTGGGAAAAACGTAAAATGTCTGAGGTTCAAATTGATACATTGCTAAAAGAGTTAAATGAATCTAACAGACAGGTGTTTAAGTACAAAGTCTTCTATAACTTAACGTATCAAGAAATTTCAAGTGTAATGGGGATTACGGAGGCTAATGTCCGCAAGCAGTTTGAACGCGCTCGAAAACGAGTCCAAAATATGATAGGAGGTATACAACATGACGAATTCAAAGAACTCCAAAGAAATATATGAACTTGCTGAAAAAATTGCTTTAGATGATTTTGATAAATCCGAAGAACAACATGAATTTTCACATACATATACGCGCAAAAAGAAACTGTTTATGGAGGAAATGAAGCTGAAGGGCGAGCGACCACAGAAAAAGAGTAAAAGACATCGTATGTTAATCGCTGCTGCCTGCTTATTGATTGGTATGCCGACAACCGTTTTTGGTGCAGTAAAAGTCTATAATATGATTGTTCAAAAACAAAATTATGAAGTAAATGTGTCGGTAACAAATAAGGACACGAAAAAGGCTGATAAGTGGTATAAGCTGAAAATTGATAAATTACCAGAAAATATGGAAGCAATTGATGACTCTGCTATGAAATATTCATTTAAAGATAACGACGCAAATGGAGGCTTTTCATTTAGTCTTTGGAGAGTAGGGGAAAATGCGGACTTTCAAACTTTATATTCAAAAAGCTACGAAGAAAAAGAGATAGGTGGCAAGAAAGCAGTAATTGTTCATAAAGAAACTGGAAACAACAATGTAATGTTTGATAGGAAGGTCTTTCTCTTTTTTGAGAAAGAAGGGATTATGTTAGAAAGTTTTATTGGATCAGATATAAATGAAGAACAAATGATAGATGTGTTAGGGAATATTTCACTTGAGCCCACGTCAAAAGAAAAGGCATCACATATATCAAATTATGATAAAAAGTATTTTAGCCAAGCAGATGAACCGAAAAAAACTAAAGTGATTCCTTTGAAAAAAGATAGTAAACGACTATTTCATATAGGGCAAAAGGTTCCAGTAACGATATCTATGGATAACAGCAAAATTGAATATGTGATAGAAAAGGTTGAAGTTTTTGATTCGATTAAAGATTTTAAACAAGAGAACTTTAATGAACTTGGCCTAGGGATATTAAGCAAGAAGAAGGCTTTAGATCAGACGGGGAAATTGCTATCGTACAGACGGGATGTATATAAATTAGGGAATGGTAAAGATTCAATTGATACATTAGTAGATTCGAAATTAGTTAATGTTAAATTTGTCTACTTAACAACAACAGTGAGAAATATTGGTAAACAGGCGACAGAAGAAATCTATATGCATCCATCCATAAAGCAGCTTAAATTTGAAGGGAATGCATGGAAATACGCTAAAGAAGAGGGAATGGAAGCAACGCGTATTATGACGGGAGAAGTTGATTATTTAGAGCCTCACGGAGATGGGAAAAGCTTCTACAATATTGGTAGTATCCGACCAGGAGAAACGGTAAAAGTTAACTTAGGTTATTTTGTAGATGAAGATAAACTAGATTCAATCTTTTTGGATGCTTTCCATTACAGAGGGAATGGAAGTACTGAAAATATGAATGCGTCATATCGTTGGTGGATTGATATTCGTCAACAGTCAAAACAATAGGAACAAATAAACAAAAAGCTGCTTATATCTAGCAGCTTTTTTCGTCTTCATACATATGTAAAACTTCTTTTGCACGTATACGTAAACCATCTATCAAGTCTTTCGGTTTTAAAACTCTTGCATCTTTCCCGAGTCTATAAAATAAAGGAGTAATAAAATTAATTTCACCTTTATCAATTGTTGAATGTATATACCCTGTCCCGTCTTCGTTTACTACCACGAATTCTTCAAGGTAAGGAACACTTTTACATTGGCGCACGCCTTCTGCTGTTAATGAGACATGTAACTGGGTAGGAGTGTGTACTACGTTAGAGCTAGAGTCGAACCATTTTTCTAAATTCATGAACGTATCTTTATTTTCTTCTGTTGATAATATAGAAAGAATACGATCAACGCGATACAGTAATACTTTTTTTCTGCTGAAGTCATAGGATGGTAAGTACCATAGACCATCATGAGCGTATACACCGATAGGATGAACATGTTTTGTTTTTATTCCCGACTTAGATTCGTATTGAAAGTGTAAATCTTTATTTTCAATAGCCGAGGTTAGCACTTCGTTTAAAAGAGGTGTATCAATTGTTCTCTTTGGATTCCAAAAAGCAATATAAGAGCGTATTTTATCAACTTTTGCTTTCGCATCATGTTGTAGAGAGCTATACAGTTTATGCGTAACGGAATTGATTTCTGTGTTAAATGGTAAGTCCCGATAGTAACTTAAAGATTGAAAAGCAAAAAAGATGGATACTGCTTCTTCTTCGGTAAATAAAATAGGGGGAATGACTTTATTCGTTAATACTTTATATCCTCCGTTACGACCCTGTTCTGCATAAATAGGTAATCCCATATCACTTAAATCTAAAATATATCTATGGACAGTACGAACGGAAATATTAAATTCATCAGCTATTTCCTGAGCTGTAAATGTTCTTTTCGCAGAAGCGAATATAAGAATGTCTAGTAAACGTTTTGCTTTTGACAACTATCTCACTCGTTTCTTTTTTAACATGACATGAATTGTCATGTTTTAAGGTTAGTATAGTGTGTATAAGGTCAATTTATCAATATACGTTGTAAGGAGGAAAAGAGATGTCACGTGAAGTTGTTTTATTTATAGCCGCTAGTTTGGATGGATATATTGCGAAAGAGAATGATGATTTAGAGTGGTTAATGGAAACCGAAGGAGAGGGAGATAACGGTTACACAGAAATGTATGAAACGATTGATACAATAATTATGGGAAAAAGAACGTACGATTATGTAGTAGAGCATACGGAAACATTCCCTTACTTAGATAAAGCATGTTATGTTTTTTCTCGTTCAGAAAAAGGTTCAGACGGAAACGTGGAGTTTGTAAATGAAGATGTAGTGGAGTTTACTAAAAGGTTAAAAGCACAAGAAGGATCTAAAATATGGATGGTCGGTGGAGGAAGTTTATTGAGTGAGTTCTTTAAAAATAATCTAATTGATGAATATATCGTTACGATTACACCACATATATTAGGTTCTGGAGTTCCATTATTTCAAGACAAGAATCCAGAAATTAATTTAACTTTAACCGATACGAAACGTTTTGGGCAATTTGTAAATTTATATTATAAAGTAAAATGATAAAGAAACACGACTACTATCAATAGTCGTGTTTCTTTATAGATGGTAATGAAATGATAAAGCAAGACCCGTGATCGACTTCGCTTGTGACAGTAACATTCCCGCTGTGTAGTTCTACAATTTCTTTTACGATAGATAGTCCTAAACCAGTTCCACCTGTAGCTCGTGATCTTGCTTTATCAACTCGATAAAAGCGGTCGAAAATGTGAGGGAGGTCTTCAGGAGGAATACCTTCGCCTTCATCTTCAATTGTAATGGAGATATTTTTATGTTCTTCTGTAACAGAAATGTTTATATGAGAATGTTCTTTTGAATGTCTATAAGCGTTATTTAAAATGTTTATTATAACTTGTTCAAATCGCTGTTCATCTAAGTTTACTAGCAGTGTAGGAGGACAAGAGAAAGAAACTGTAATGTATCTTTCTTTATACATGGCATTTACCTTTTCAGCTATGCGAGTAAGGAATGTGTGTAAATGAACTTTCTTTACTTGAATAGAAAAGTTATGTTGTTCCATTTGTGCAAGTGAAAATAAATCTTGAACTAAGTTCGTAATATAATCAGACTCATCTTTTATAATAGATAAATATCGCAAACGTTGCTCAGGAGATGTGGTTTCTTTTAAAGCAATGTCAGCATAACCTCTTACGTATGTTAACGGTGTTCGTAATTCATGAGCAACACTTGCTAGAAATTCACTTCGCTCTGTTTTCATATAATGTAAATCATTAGCAAGCGTTTGAATAGACGATGCTAGTTCACCAATTTCGTCATTTCGAGTAGTCGTTAACGAAACGGATAAATCGCCTTTACTCATTTTTTCAGTGGCATGTTTCATGTGTAACAATGGTTTTGTTAACAACCGTGATAATAGAAAGATGGTGATGACTGTTAATAGGAACGTAATGACTCCGGCAATAATGAATTGTTTTGTTAGCCCGTTAACCATTTCCTCGATTGATTCTGTTCCGAGAAACATATATATATAGCCTTCCGTTTTTCCAGCCACTACAATGGGGCTAACTGTACATATATAATTAGAGGTTTTCCAATGATTCTCTATAATTGCTCCGTCATGATCTGTCCGTGTTTCCATCTTTTCAATATGCTTTTTTATCGTAGTATTTATTTCATTGGATTTAGCTAGCACGTCCTTATTTGCATCTGTAATAACAACAGTGGTTTCGGCTTCGGATTCCATTAGTGCAACATGGGAGATTGTTTGCTTATCAAAATACTTTTCAAGGACATCTCGGTGACTATTTCCGCGCTTTAATAAAGCCGTCATTTCTTCATTTACTCTATTGTTGACAAGGCTATAATAAAGCAAGATAAATAGAACACTTTCGATTAACAGTGTAACAATTAAAAAATAAAATCCGAGTTGAATAGAAATTCGCTTCATCGTTTTGCTCCTTACTCTAGAGTATCAACCCATCGATACCCGACTCCGTACACAGTTTTTAAATGGTGATCAATAGGGAAATTTACTTTTCGTAATTTATCACGCAAATTACGAATATGTGAATCGACTGTTCTATCTTCCGTATTTGTATTTAGTCCCCAAATTCGTTCAATGAGCTGATCGCGGCTTAACACGTAGTTCACATGACGTAAAAATAATCCGAGTAAAGAGAATTCGATTGGCGTGAGAAGAAGTTCTTCATTATAGACAGAAACGAAATGCTTTGCCTCATCCCATAAAATGCCGTGATATTGGATTTGCGCGTGTTGATTCGTTCGCCTTAAAACAGCTTCAATTCTTGCGAAAAGCTCTTCTTCATGGAAAGGTTTCGTTACATAATCATCCGCTCCAAGTTTTAACCCTTGAATGACATCTACCGTTTGATCACGAGCCGTTACCATAATGATGGGAACGTTACTAAAGGATCGAATTCTTTTGCACGTTTCCCACCCATCCATCTTTGGCATCATAATATCGAGTAAAACAAATTTGAAGTTTCGATTTTCTATATGTGAAATAGCTTCTTCCCCGGATACTGCACATACGCAGTTATATCCGATTGGAGTAAGATAAAGCGTTAATAATTCCAGCATTCTCGGCTCATCATCTACGAGTAGTATATCGACCATAGAGTACCTCCGCATTTGTAGTTATTACTTAAATTGTAAGTCAAAATCATGAAGAAATGGTGCAGATTATCATGCATCTGCATAATTTCTTCAGAATTGCTTGTTATTGTAAAGTTGAAATTCCATTTTAGGTAATGATATTGGCTCAAAAACGATTCATACGGAGGCGGTATAGTGAAAAAGATGACCCGAATCTTTGGGATAACAATAATTACAGCAGTTGGTCTTGCTGCATGTGGGCAAACGAACACGGATCATAAAAGTCATGAATCGAAAGAAGAGAACAAAACAGAGCAAAAGGAAATGAAAATGAATCAGGAGGTAACTGCGCCGAAAGAAATGAACGAAGGTGCATCGAATGATTTATTAACGACAAGCTTAAAAAATGTAACGAGATTAAACACAAACGATCCGCTGCAAATGGCAGTATTAACTTCGCAAACGATATGGCCAGCAACGCATAAAGAAAATCGGCCAGGCGCTATTATTTTAGTACCAGTAAACGAATGGCAATTAGGTATCGCGAGTGCCGATCTTATCCATCACCCAAACAACGGGCCTATCTTATTTATAGAAAAAGAAAAGGTACCCGAAATGACGTTAAAAGAAATAAAACGATTAAATCCGCTCGGAACGAAAGATGGAACACAAATTATGGTGATGGGGGATGTCGGTGCATCTACCCTTGAGCAATTAAAAGATTATAAAGTAAAGCAAATAAAAGAAACGGATCCAGCTACATTTGCTAAAGATGTGGATAAAGAATATGCCGATATAACAGGAAGCTACCCAAATAGTGTTATTATCGGTTCGTCTGAAGAAGAAGGACGTTTATATACAACACCAGCTGTAAACTGGATTTCTCATATGCCAGAACCACTACTTTATACAGAAAAGAATAAAGTGCCAGAAGCGACGATAGAGGCATTAAAGATAAGAAAAGATAAAGCAAATATATATTTACTAGGACCAGAAAAAATCATTTCAAAAGAAGTAGAAAAAGAGTTAAGCAAATACGGGAAAGTAACGCGTATTAGTGGAGAGACTCCAGTAGAAAATTCTATTGCATTTGCAAAGTTTAAAGATGAAAAAACAAAATTTGGATGGGGGTTCACGAAACCAGGCCATGGTGTATCATTTGTTTCAAACAAAACACCAGACTTAGCAGTTGCAGGAGCACCATTTTCACATATGGGTAAACATGCACCTGTTATCTTATTAGAGGAAGGAAAAGCTTCACAACCAGTGTATGATTTCCTTGCTACTATTCAACCGAAGTTTAAAGATGACCCAACACTTGGCCCGTATAACCACGGCTTCTTATTAGGAAGTACGAGTGATATTTCATTTGAACCACAAGGTATATATGATCAG
>Ga0102589_1004304_pt1 | contig 13600 bp, 8 predicted proteins | sample AraplaMF_Col_mLB_FD_76858 | JGI IMG/M metagenome (GOLD analysis project Ga0102589, IMG submission 76858) | Arabidopsis root microbial communities from the University of North Carolina, USA - plate scrape MF_Col_mLB | ecosystem: Host-associated > Plants > Roots > Endosphere | place: USA... | reverse complement strand
GTGGTTTCCTGGAAGGATGCGGCCGAGATGAAGGACGGCGTCTGCAGCGAAGCCTTGGTGATGCCGAGCAGAACCGGCTCGCCATAGGCAGGCTTCTTGCCCTCTTCGATCAGGCGGTCGTTGTTGTCATCGAGCTCGATGCGATCAACGTTGTCACCCACGATGTACTGGCTGTCGCCAGCATCGGTGATTTCAACCTTCTGCAGCATCTGGCGAACGATCACCTCAATGTGCTTGTCGTTGATCACAACGCCCTGCAGACGATAGACTTCCTGGATTTCGTTCACGAGGTAGGAAGCCAGAGCCTCCACGCCCTTGATCGCCAGAATGTCGTGCGGCGCCGGGTTACCGTCGAGGATGTATTCACCCTTTTCGATATAGTCGCCTTCCTGAAGGTGGAAGGGCTTGCCCTTCGGGATCAGGTATTCGACCGGCTCGACGCCGTCTTCCGCCGGCTCGATCATCACGCGACGCTTGTTCTTGTAGTCGCGGCCGAGGCGGATCGTACCATCGATCTCAGCGATGATGGCGTGATCCTTCGGACGACGGGCTTCGAACAGTTCCGCAACGCGCGGCAGACCACCGGTGATGTCCTTCGTCTTGGCGCTTTCCAGCGGCGAACGTGCAAGCACGTCACCCTGGGAGACCTTTGCACCCGGCTCGACCGACAGGATGGCGTCGACCGAGAGCTGGAAGCGGGCTTCACCACCACGGGCAAGCTTCGCAACAGCGCCGGACGCGTCCTTGATGACGATCGCAGGCTTCAAGTCCGAACCGCGCGGCGTCGAACGCCAGTCAATGACCTGACGCTTGGTGATGCCGGTGGATTCGTCGGTTGCTTCCAGAACGGAGAGACCATCGACGAGGTCTTCGAAGTGAACGGTACCTTCCACTTCCGTCATCATCGGACGGGTGTAGGGGTCCCACTCTGCAAGACGCTGGCCACGCTTCACCTTGTCGCCATCATCAACGAAGATCTTCGAACCGTAAGCCACACGCTGTGTGGAACGTTCCGCGCCGCGCTCATCCAGGATCGTAACGGACATGTTACGGCCCATGGCAATGAGAACGCCTTCGGAGTTCCGCAGGATGTTGCGGTTCTTGATCTGGATCGTGCCTTCATAAGACGCTTCGAGGAACGACTGGTCGACAACGTTTGCCGTGCCACCAAGGTGGAACGTACGCATGGTAAGCTGCGTGCCCGGTTCACCGATCGACTGAGCGGCGATAACGCCAACGGCTTCGCCCATGTTGACAGGCGTACCGCGTGCAAGGTCACGACCGTAGCAGACGCCGCAGACACCGACCTGCACTTCGCAGGTGAGCGCCGAACGGATGCGAACGGACTGAATGCCAGCCTTCTCGATGGCAGCCACATCGGCTTCGTCGATCAGCGTACCGGCCTTGACGATGTTCTCGCCGGTGACCGGGTTGTCGATGTCGTCGAGAGCCGTACGACCGAGGATACGCGCGCCGAGCGAAGCAACCACCTGACCGGCATCGACGATGGCCGTCATGGTGAGGCCCTTATCGGTGCCGCAATCCCTGGAGTTGACGATGCAGTCCTGAGCGACGTCGACGAGACGACGCGTCAGGTAACCCGAGTTCGCGGTCTTCAGGGCGGTGTCTGCGAGACCCTTACGGGCACCGTGGGTCGAGTTGAAGTACTCGTTAACGGTCAGACCTTCCTTGAAGTTCGAGATGATCGGCGTCTCGATGATTTCACCCGACGGCTTCGCCATCAGGCCGCGCATGCCGCCCAGCTGACGCATCTGGTTCGGAGAACCACGAGCACCCGAGTGAGACATCATGTAGATGGAGTTCATCGGCTTCTGGCGGCCCGTTTCCGGATCGAACTCGACAGCCTTGATGCGTGCCATCATCTCCTCGGCGACCTTTTCGGTAGCCTTGCCCCAGGCGTCGACAACCTTGTTGTACTTTTCGCCCTGGGTGATGAGACCGTCATTATACTGCTGTTCGTATTCCTTCACGAGAGCTTCGGTGTCGCCAACGATCTTCACCTTGCTGTCAGGAATGACCATGTCGTCCTTGCCGAACGAAATGCCGGCGCGGCAGGCATGGGCAAAGCCGAGCTGCATGATGCGGTCACAGAAGATGACCGTGTCTTTCTGGCCGCAATGACGGTAGACCGTGTCGATCATCTTGGAGATGTTCTTCTTGGTCATTTCCTGGTTGCAGACGTCGAAAGGCACATTGACGTTCTTCGGCAGAAGTTCGCCAATCAGCATACGGCCGGGGGTCGTCTCATGGATCTTCGAAACCGGCTTGCCATCGGCATCCACGGTCTTGAAGCGACCACGGATCTTGGCATGCAGCGTCACGACCTTGTTTTCAAGCGCGTGATGCAGCTCACCGATGTCGGAGAAGGCCATGCCTTCGCCCGGCTCGTTCTGGTTCATGATCGACAGGTAATACAGGCCGAGAACCATGTCCTGCGAAGGAACGATGATCGGGTGGCCGTTTGCCGGATGCAGGATGTTGTTGGTCGACATCATCAACACGCGCGCTTCCAGCTGGGCTTCCAGCGAGAGCGGTACGTGAACAGCCATCTGGTCGCCGTCGAAGTCGGCGTTGAAGGCCGTGCAGACGAGCGGGTGCAGCTGGATGGCCTTACCTTCGACCAGCATGGGTTCGAAGGCCTGGATACCCAGACGGTGCAGCGTCGGTGCACGGTTCAGCAGAACCGGATGTTCGCGGATGACCTCGTCGAGGATATCCCAGACCTCTGGCTTTTCCTTTTCAACCAGCTTCTTGGCCTGCTTGACGGTCGAGGAGTAACCCTTGGCGTCAAGACGGGCGTAGATGAACGGCTTGAACAGTTCGAGCGCCATCTTCTTCGGCAGGCCGCACTGGTGCAGCTTCAGTTCCGGACCGGTCACGATAACCGAACGGCCGGAATAGTCGACGCGCTTGCCGAGAAGGTTCTGGCGGAAGCGGCCCTGCTTGCCCTTGAGCATGTCGGAGAGCGACTTCAGCGGGCGCTTGTTGGCGCCCGTAATGACGCGGCCGCGACGGCCGTTGTCGAACAGCGCATCGACGGATTCCTGCAACATACGCTTTTCGTTGCGGATGATGATGCCAGGCGCACGAAGCTCGATCAGGCGCTTCAGACGGTTGTTACGGTTGATGACGCGGCGATAGAGATCGTTGAGGTCGGACGTCGCAAAACGGCCGCCATCCAGCGGAACCAGCGGACGCAGGTCCGGCGGGATCACGGGAACAACCTTCATGATCATCCATTCCGGACGGTTGCCGGATTCCATGAAGTTCTCGACGATCTTCAGGCGCTTCATCAGCTTCTTCTGCTTGAGATCAGACGTGGTCTCAGCAAGTTCGGCACGCAGGTCGCCGGCGATCTTTTCGAGGTTCATCGAAGCCAGCATCTCATAGATGGCTTCAGCGCCGATCATGGCGGTGAACTGGTCTTCGCCGAACTCGTCAACGGCGATCATGTACTCTTCTTCCGACAGAAGCTGGTTCTGCTTCAGCGAAGTGAGGCCGGGCTCGGTGACGATGTAGTTCTCGAAATAGAGAACGCGTTCGACATCCTTCAGCGTCATGTCGAGCAGGGTCGAGATACGCGAAGGAAGCGACTTCAGGAACCAGATGTGGGCAACCGGCGCTGCGAGCTCGATGTGGCCCATGCGCTCACGGCGAACGCGCGACAGCGTGACTTCAACGCCGCACTTTTCGCAGATGATGCCCTTGTACTTCATGCGCTTGTACTTGCCGCACAGGCACTCGTAGTCCTTGATCGGTCCGAAGATGCGCGCGCAGAAAAGACCGTCACGTTCAGGCTTGAACGTACGGTAGTTGATGGTTTCCGGCTTCTTGATCTCGCCGTAGGACCACGACAGGATTTTTTCCGGCGAAGCAATCGAGATCCGGATGGAATCGAAATGCTGCGCAGGCACCTGAGGATTGAAAAGATTCATGACCTCTTGGTTCATGCCTTGTCTCCTTGAGAGGCTAGCTGCTGCCCCTGTTTGCATCTGGACCGGCTTCTTCCCGGGTCGCCGTCCAGAGCTCTAAATACGGATTAACCGCACAATGCGGCGAAAGTGTCCCGAGCCGGCAACGACCGCCCGGGAAACCGGCAGGCGCCCTTGCAGGCGCCCGCCTCTCTCAATTTTATTCCGCCGCGTCGGGCAGCTGGTCTTCCGGCTGGTTCTCGAGCTTCGAGTTTTCCAGCTCGACGGACAGGCCGAGCGACCGCATTTCCTTGACGAGAACGTTGAAGCTCTCGGGGATACCGGCTTCGAAGGTATCGTCGCCACGGACGATTGCTTCGTAAACCTTGGTGCGGCCGGCCACGTCGTCCGACTTGACGGTGAGCATTTCCTGCAGCGTGTAAGCCGCGCCGTATGCTTCCAGAGCCCAGACTTCCATTTCCCCGAAGCGCTGACCGCCGAACTGCGCCTTGCCGCCCAGCGGCTGCTGGGTAACGAGCGAGTAAGGACCGATCGAGCGAGCGTGGATCTTGTCGTCGACAAGGTGGTTCAGCTTGATCATGTACATGTAGCCGACGGTCACCTTACGGTCGAACGGCTCACCGGTACGGCCGTCGTAAAGAACGGACTGACCGGATTCATGCAGACCTGCCTTCTTCAGCATCGCGGCAACGTCAGGCTCATGCGCGCCGTCGAAGACCGGGGTCGCGATGGAAACACCGCGCTTGGCTTCTTCGGCAAGCTTGACGAGCGAGTCGTCGTCGAAACGCTGAACCTCGTCATTCGCTTCAGACGCGTAGATTTCCGTCAGCTCGCTGCGAAGCTCGCTGATGTCCATCGTCTTGCGATACTCTTCGAGCATCTCGCCGATCTTCTTGCCCATGCCTGCGCATGCCCATGCGAGGTGGGTTTCGAGGATCTGGCCGACGTTCATGCGTGAAGGCACGCCGAGCGGATTCAAGCAGATGTCGACATGCGTGCCGTCTTCGAGGAACGGCATGTCTTCGACCGGAACGATACGCGAAACGACGCCCTTGTTACCGTGACGGCCGGCCATCTTGTCGCCCGGCTGGATCTTGCGCTTAACCGCAACGAAGACCTTGACCATCTTCATCACGCCCGGAGGCATTTCATCGCCGCGCTGGACCTTTTCGACCTTGTCCATGAAGCGCTGTTCAAGGCGCGACTTGGACTCGTCGTACTGGCCGCGGAGTGCTTCGATCTCAGCCTGAGCCTTCTCGTCCTCGACGGCGAACATCCACCACTGCGAGCGGGGATATTCGGAGACGACGGCGTTGGAGAGCTCGACGCCCTTCTTGAAGCCCTTCGGACCGGCAATCGAAACCTGGCCACGCAGCATGTCGATCAGACGGCCGTAAACGTTACGGTCGAGGATCGCCTGCTCGTCGTCGCGGTCCTTTGCCAGACGCTCGATCTCTTCGCGCTCGATAGCCATCGCGCGCTCGTCCTTCTCCACACCGTGACGGTTGAAGACGCGGACTTCGACGACCGTACCGAACGTGCCCGGAGGCATGCGCATGGAGGTGTCGCGAACGTCGGAAGCCTTTTCACCGAAGATGGCGCGCAGAAGCTTTTCTTCCGGCGTCATCGGGCTTTCGCCCTTCGGCGTGATCTTGCCGACGAGGATGTCGCCCGGCTGAACTTCCGCACCGATGTAAACGATACCGGCTTCGTCGAGGTTCTTCAGCGCTTCTTCCGAAACGTTCGGAATGTCGCGCGTGATTTCTTCCGGACCAAGCTTCGTGTCACGGGCCATCACTTCGAATTCTTCGATGTGGATGGAGGTGAACACGTCGTCGGAAACGATACGTTCCGACATCAGGATCGAGTCTTCGTAGTTGTAGCCGTTCCAGGGCATGAACGCGACGAGCGCGTTGCGGCCGAGAGCCAGGTCACCGAGGTCGGTCGACGGGCCATCCGCGATGATATCACCCTTGGAGATGATGTCGCCGACGGCGACCAGCGGACGCTGGTTGACGCAGGTGTTCTGGTTCGAACGCTGGAACTTCTGCAGACGGTAGATGTCAACGCCGGACTTGCCTGCATCGAGGTCTTCCGTAGCGCGGATAACGATACGCGTCGCGTCGACCTGATCGACGACACCGCCGCGGCGAGCCGCGATGGCAGCGCCGGAGTCACGCGCAACAATCGGTTCCATGCCGGTGCCCACAAAAGGCGCCTCGGCGCGCAGAAGCGGAACGGCCTGACGCTGCATGTTCGAGCCCATGAGAGCGCGGTTGGCGTCGTCGTTTTCCAGGAACGGAATGAGAGCCGCTGCGACCGAAACGAGCTGCTTCGGTGAAACGTCCATCAGGTTGATGTTGTCCCGCGGTGCGAGCATGACTTCGCCCGAGTGACGGCAGACGACGAACTCTTCCGAGAAAGAACCGTCTTCATTAAGCGGCGCGTTGGCCTGCGCGACGTAATACTTCGCTTCTTCCATCGCGGAGAGGTAGATAACGTCGTTGGTGACCTTGCCCTCGGTGATCTTGCGGTACGGGCTCTCGATGAAGCCGTACTTGTTGACGCGGGCAAAGGTTGCAAGCGAGTTGATCAGACCGATGTTCGGGCCTTCCGGCGTCTCGATCGGGCAAATACGGCCGTAATGGGTGGGGTGAACGTCGCGGACTTCGAAGCCGGCGCGCTCACGGGTCAGACCACCCGGTCCAAGAGCCGAAAGACGGCGCTTGTGGGTGATTTCCGAAAGCGGGTTCACCTGGTCCATGAACTGCGACAGCTGCGAGGAACCGAAGAACTCGCGAACGGCAGCAGCTGCCGGCTTCGCGTTGATCAGGTCCTGCGGCATCACGGTGTCGATTTCGATCGAGGACATACGTTCCTTGATCGCACGTTCCATGCGCAGAAGGCCCAGACGATACTGGTTTTCCATCAGCTCGCCGACCGAACGGACACGGCGGTTGCCGAGGTTGTCGATGTCGTCGATTTCGCCCTTGCCGTCGCGCAGCTCGACCAGCATCTTGACGACCGCGAGGATGTCTTCCTTGCGCAGGGTGCGCACGGTGTCTTCCGCGTCGAGGTCGAGACGCATGTTCATCTTCACGCGGCCAACGGCCGACAGATCGTAACGCTCTGCATCGAAGAACAGCGAGTTGAACATCGCTTCCGCCGAATCCATGGTCGGCGGCTCACCCGGACGCATGACGCGGTAGATGTCGAACAGCGCTTCCTGACGGTTCTCGTTCTTGTCCGCAGACAGCGTGTTGCGGATATAGGCGCCAACATTGACGTGGTCGATGTTGAGAACCGGAATCTCGTCAAAACCGGACTGCAGGATCAGTCCGAGCGTCTTCTCGTCGATTTCGTCGCCAGCTTCGAGGTAGATTTCACCCGTCTCGTAGTTGACGATATCTTCGGCGAGATAATTGCCGTACAGGTCTTCGTCGGTCGCCTTCAGCGCCTTGAGGCCCTTTTCGGAGAGCTGGCGGATCACGCGCGGCGTCAGCTTCTTGCCGGCCTCGACAACGACTTCGCCGGTATCGGCGTCGATCATGTCGGTGACGACCTTGGCGTTCTTCAGCGCTTCGGGCTGGAACGGAATGCGCCAGCCGTCGCCGTCGCGCTCATAGGAAGCCTTGGTATAGAAGGTCGACAGAATGTCTTCGCCGTCCATGCCAAGCGCCATCAGGAGCGAGGTTACGGGCAGCTTGCGGCGGCGGTCGATACGCGCATAGACGATGTCCTTGGCGTCGAATTCGATATCGAGCCAGGAACCGCGATAAGGGATCACGCGCGCAGCGAAGAGCAGCTTGCCGGAAGAGTGGCTCTTGCCCTTGTCGTGGTCGAAGAACACGCCCGGCGAGCGGTGCATCTGCGAAACGATGACGCGCTCGGTGCCGTTGACGATGAACGTGCCGTTATTGGTCATGAGCGGCATGTCGCCCATGTAAACGGACTGTTCCTTGATGTCCTTGATGGACTTCGCACCCGTATCTTCATCGATATCGAACACGATGAGGCGCAGCGTCACTTTCAGCGGCGCTGCATAGGTCAGATCGCGCTGACGGCATTCCTCGACGTCGAACTTCGGCGCTTCGAATTCGTAGGATACGAATTCAAGCATGGACGCGCCCGAGAAATCGGTGATCGGGAATACGGATTTGAATACGGCATTCAATCCCTCGTCGGGACGGCCACCCTTGGGCTCGTCAACCATGAGAAACTGGTCATACGAAGCCTTCTGAACCTCGATGAGGTTCGGCATTTCCGCTACTTCTGGAATTTTGCCGAAAAACTTGCGTACGCGCCTGCGACCGTTAAACGAAAGGGTCTGAGCCATCGTCGCTCCTTTAAAATTGCATCCGGGCCTGCAACGGACGGGAACCGATGGCCAGTCGATCCCGTCAAGCAATGGGTGTCATCAATCTCGTTCCACATCCCGGATCGATCAGGCCGGATTGCCTAGATGAGCCGGTTCGGAACCATTCTCTTGAAGAACCCATTACCCAAAAGCCGTTTTCAAGCGGCTTTTGGGTAATAAGTTTCAGAAACGATGACGACGGAAAGGGGCATTAAACCCCTTCCCGCCAGCAATCGCAAGATTACTTAACGTCAACCTTGGCGCCTGCGTCTTCAAGCTTCTTCTTGAGATCAGCAGCTTCAGCCTTGGAAACGGCTTCCTTGACCGGCTTCGGAGCGCCTTCAACGAGGTCCTTGGCTTCCTTGAGGCCGAGGCCGGTGATGCCGCGAACTTCCTTGATGACGTTGATCTTGTTGGCGCCAGCGTCAACCAGGATAACGTCAAACTCGGTCTTTTCTTCTTCCGGAGCAGCAGCAGCAGCAGCGCCGCCAGCAGCAGCAACGGCTACCGGAGCAGCAGCGGAAACGCCCCACTTTTCTTCGAGAAGCTTGGACAGTTCTGCAGCTTCCAGAACGGTCAGCGAGGAGAGGTCTTCTACGATCTTTGCGAGATCAGCCATTTTGATAGTTCCTTTTGTTCAGTTCGAACCAGTTTGAATATTTACAGCGAAAAACCGCCTTAAGCGGCTTCGTCCTTCTTGGCGTAAGCCGAGAACACCCGTGCCAGCTGGCTTGCAGGTGCTGCGACAACCGTAGCGACGCGCGTTGCCGGGGCATTGAGCAGGCCCAGCAGCTTTGCACGCAGCTCGTCGAGCGAAGGCAGGGTCGCAAGCGACTTGACTGCTTCGGCGTTGAGCGTGGTTGCGCCCATGGCGCCGCCCAAAACAACGACCTTGTCGTTGGTCTTGGCGAAATCCATGACGACTTTCGGAGCGATCATCGGGTCAGTGCTGTATGCAATCAGCGTCTGGCCCTTGAAGAGATCTGTCATCCCTTCCGACTCCGTACCCTGAAGAGCGATCTTGGCCAGGCGGTTCTTCGCGACCTTGACGGTGCCTCCGGCAGCGCGCATCTTCGAACGGAAGTCGTTCATCTGCGCAACGGTGACACCAGCATAGTGGGCCACGACAACCGAACCGGAAGCCTTGAAGACTTCGTTCAGCTCCGTGACGAATTCGCGTTTTTCCGCTCTTTCCACTGTCTGTCTCCAGTAGACGGGACCACATGATTGTGAACCCGTCGGGTTTGCCTTTGCCCCAAGGGACCTTTTTACAAAGATCCCGAGCGACGCTCGAGGATCCTGTCCCCCGCTCTGTCGCCGCAAACGGCTTCAGGCACAGGCACACCAGGTTCGAACCGGACAGTCAGGCATCGACAGATGCCTCAAATCCAGCCTCACCCGTCTCATGCGGGTTGAATGATTAAGGCCAAATCCCGAAAGACAAGGCCACCCGCAATCTCGGACAGGAGTTCCGGGTTTCCCCGGAAATCTCCGGCTCCCTGGGAGCCGGAAATTCTTTTATTCACACCTCCGTCAGGAAGCGCGAGAATTGATTAAGCCGTAACCGACGAAGGGTCGATCTTGACGCCTGGACCCATGGTCGAGGAAATCGCGACGCGCTTGACGTAGTTGCCCTTGGCACCCGTCGGCTTTGCCTTGATGACAGCGTCGGCAAAAGCCTTGATGTTTTCTTCAAGAGCCTTGGCGTCAAACGAAGCCTTGCCAACGCCAGCGTGTACGATACCGGCCTTTTCGACGCGGAATTCGACAGCGCCGCCCTTGGATGCCTTGACAGCACCGGCAACGTCCATGGTCACGGTTCCGACCTTCGGGTTCGGCATCATGCCGCGCGGGCCGAGTACCTTGCCGAGACGGCCGACGAGCGGCATCATGTCCGGGGTCGCGATGCAACGATCAAAGTCGATCTTGCCGCCCTGGACGATTTCAACCAGTTCTTCCGCACCAACAACGTCAGCGCCGGCAGCCTTGGCTTCGTCAGCCTTGGCGCCACGGGCGAAAACGGCGACGCGAACGTCACGGCCGGTGCCGTTCGGCAGGTTGACAACGCCACGAACCATCTGGTCCGCATGGCGCGGGTCAACGCCAAGGTTCATCGAAACTTCAACGGTTTCGTCGAACTTGGCGACAGCACGTTCCTTGACCATCGAGATGGCGTCGGTGAGAACGTAGAGCTTGTTGGGATCCACACCTTCGCGGATCTTCTGAATGCGCTTTGCTACCTTGGCCATGATCAACCTACCACTTCCAGGCCCATGGCGCGGGCGGAGCCCTCAACCATTGCCATTGCGCCTTCGATGTCGGCTGCGTTCAGATCCTTCATCTTGGCTTCAGCGATCGTCTTGACCTGAGCCTTGGTGATGGAGCCGACCTTGGCGCCCTTGCCAGGCGTCTTGGAGCCAGAGGTGATCTTCGCTTCCTTCTTCAGCCAGTAGGTCATCGGCGGCTGCTTCATGACGAAGGTGAAGGACTTGTCCTGGTAGTAGGTGATGACGACCGGGATCGGCATACCCTTTTCCATTTCCTGCGTGGCGGCATTGAACGCCTTGCAGAATTCCATGATGTTAATGCCACGCTGACCAAGTGCCGGACCGATCGGCGGGGACGGATTGGCCGACCCAGCCTTTACCTGCAACTTGAGCTGGCCTGCAACTTTCTTAGCCATATCTCTCTGCCTTTCAATTCAAACCGGTTGCCCGGCTTCTCTTAAGCCGGATTGCTCCGGCGGCTGCGGTTGCGTGGTGCGGCGCCCTGCCCCGGCTTAAAGAGCCAGTTTACCTTCCACGCGCTTGGGGCTTCGCCCCGCCAATCAGACCTTCTCGACCTGATTGTATTCCAGCTCGACCGGCGTCGCGCGGCCGAAAATCGAAACTTCCACCTTCAGGCGCGAACGCTCTTCGTCGACATCCTGAACCACGCCGTTGAACGACGCGAACGGACCGTCGGAAACGCGAACCTGTTCGCCAATCTCGAACGAAACCGACGACTTCGGACGCTCGACACCTTCCTGAACCTGACCGAGAATACGCTCGGCTTCATAATCCGGGATCGGAACAGGCTTGCTGTCCGAACCGAGGAAACCGGTAACCTTCGGCGTGTTCTTGATGAGGTGGTAGGCCTCATCCGTCAGGTTGGCGCGCACCAGCACGTAACCTGGAAAGAACTTGCGCTCGCTATCGACCTTGCGACCGCGACGCACCTCGACAACCTTTTCGGTCGGCACGAGGATTTTTTCAAAAAGATGATCCAGACCCTTTTGACGGGCTTTTTCTTCGATCGACTCAGCGACCTTCTTTTCAAAATTCGAATAAGCGTGAACGATGTACCAGCGCGCTGCCATTTTTTTCTCCGTTCGATCCTTCTACCGGGCCTTTGAGCGTGCCGTTACCGGCCGACGTTCAACACCAGGCTGAGCAGCCAGCCGATGAGCTGGTCCGCAGCAAAGAAGAACAGAGCCGCAAAAATGACCATCACCAGCACCATTGCCGTCGAAATCATGGTCTCGCGGCGCGACGGCCAAGTGATCTTTGACGCTTCGGCGCGAACCTGCTGCAGAAACGTAAACGGGTTGGTTTTGGATGCCATTGACTGCCCACGCAATTACGGCGCGTAAAGCCGAACTAATCAGCCCCACGCACCGCGTGTCTGTTTTGACCCTACATAAACACCGATTCCGCTTTTAACAAGAGGAAATCGACATTCGGCGAAATTCGCCGGTAAACCGGCCCCATCTGCCATGCAGCGAAAACCGCGCTTGCGAATGGAAAGTGGCAGGGGCAGAGGGGCTCGAACCCCCGACCTGCGGTTTTGGAGACCGCCGCTCTACCAACTGAGCTATACCCCTTCGTCACCTGAATCGACCGCGAAATCGCTTGGCCAATTCGGTATGCGCTCCTTTAAGGTGCAGGGAAAAGAATGGCAAGAGCTTTTTGTCACTTGTCCGAAGTTTATCCCCGCCACGCTTTGCCCTCTTCAGGCAACGCCATGCCGGCTCAGGGTTCGACCTGGGAACGATCGACTGGATAAGCGGCCCCGGCACCGCGCTTGCGTTTGGCATGGGCGATCCGGCGCGCGACCGAGCGCTTCCACTTCTTCAGCGTCGCGAGGGAAAAGAACCGTTGCGCCTGCAGCATCCACCCGGCAATGCCGCGCGGTGTCTTGGAGCCGTAATTGCTTCTGCCATAACCGAGATGGGTGACCTTCGTATCGGAAAGCCACGCCATGATCACCCCTTGATCCTTGTAATAGAGGCTGATCTCGGCTTCGCTGGCGAAACCGGCATAGCCATGCGGAAGCTTTCGATAATCGGCCAGCCGCTTCAGCGTCGGATTGAAGGTAAAGCTGTGCCAAACCCGGTGAGCGGCCGGCGGAATATTCCAGTATCCGCGATCGCCCGGCCTCGCCGATATCTTCTTGATGGCAGCAGGCATGTCCTCATCAGTCCGCAACTGGACAAGCCCGACCTCGGGCTCACGCTTCAATACTTCAAGGCCCCGCGCAACAATTCCCTCGACCGGAAAAGTCCAGTCATCTTCAAGGTGAAGGATGTAAGGTGTCTGAACCTGCGAATAGGCCTTATCGATGGAGCGGTGCTGGCCAAGATTGACGCCGTTCAGGATAACCCTGAGCGGCTGATCAGGGTAACGGGCGGGAATATCCAGTACCGTGGCATCGTCCGAATCCTCGATGACGATGAACTCATGCAGGGGATAATCATTCGTCGCAAAAAAAGCGTCCAGCGTTGCGACCAAAAGGTCCGGACGACGATGACTCGTCAGAACCGCGGTTAAATCAGACATTGGAATACGCCCCTCCCAAGCGACGCACGCCGCACTTACACGCAATCGAGACGCCAGTCCTGTGGCGACCCAAAGCCAGTTGAACCCGGCCGATTTCGGCGGAACCTAAAAATTTTTGGTGTCATTATCAAGTATAAAAGCCCAGCCAGGAGAGCATACAAACAAAAACGGCGGCACCCATGGCGCCGCCGTTTTTTGTTTTATTCCACATCCGGTCGCCCGGCTTAAAGATTACTCGACGATCGAAGCAACGATGCCTGCGCCGCGTGCAAATCGCGCTTGCGCGCCATTTGCACATCTTGACTGCCGTCGGCAGGCTTACGGCATCGTTAGCGATCGTTATTCAACGATCGAAGCGACGATGCCTGCGCCGACGGTACGGCCGCCTTCGCGGATAGCGAAGCGCAGCTTTTCTTCCATCGCGATCGGAACGATCAGCTCGACGTCAACCGTGACGTTGTCGCCAGGCATAA
>Ga0102589_1004303_pt1 | contig 13602 bp, 9 predicted proteins | sample AraplaMF_Col_mLB_FD_76858 | JGI IMG/M metagenome (GOLD analysis project Ga0102589, IMG submission 76858) | Arabidopsis root microbial communities from the University of North Carolina, USA - plate scrape MF_Col_mLB | ecosystem: Host-associated > Plants > Roots > Endosphere | place: USA... | reverse complement strand
ATTTAATTGAGAGTGCAATGAATAATCAGAAAGCCAAAATGATATTAACAAATTATAAAATACCGAACGAACTCTTCCTTGCTTATCAAGCAAAACACAAGAGTTCACCTGAGATTATTGAATTGATGAAAACAATAAAAGAAGTATGTGAATCACGCTAATCACTTAAATTAAGAAGTATCTAAAAAGTAGATTAGGAATAAAATTGTAACCTCAATGAAGACTGTTTTTTCATGCGTCAAAAAACACTTTTTATATTCAATGTAGAAAGTGTTTTTTTGTTTGCTAAATAACTAAGTAAAGGGGTTTTTCTTTATATTTGTTTAACAGTGAACCTATATGGTAGTGTTAAGAAAAAACGCAGTGATTTTAATATTGAAAAAATTTGTTAACAATATTTGTTTGTTTAACGAACTTTACATGGAGGGTAATTTAGAAAATGCTTTTTATAATCATTTTATTGGTAGTCATTATGATTGCCTATCTGTTTATGAATAACTATCCGCATTTCGGTAAGACATACTCAAAAGAAAAAAAACAAACCTTTCAACAGTTAGAGAACTATCAGAATGGAAAATTTCAAAATCAAATACCAACTAGTATGAATACAGATTTGAGAACCACTTATACAATGTTAAGAGATTTTGTAAAGGGCAATCCTAACAGAAAACCAAGCGTACCAATTCCAATGACAGATTTGAAGAAGTTCATTTTGTCAGATCAAAATGAAGCAAAAATAACTTGGTTTGGACATTCAGCTGTACAGATCGAAATCGATCAAAAGAATATTTTAGTTGATCCAATGTTTGGTAATGTCCCTTCTCCATTTCCTCAGTTTGGAGGAAAACGATATAGTGGAGGTTTACCGTTCGAAATAGCTGATTTACCAGTTATTGATGCAGTTATTTTGTCACATGATCATTATGATCATTTGGATTATGGAACAATCCAAAAAATAAAGCATAAAGTAAAACATTTCATTGTTCCGCTAGGTGTAAGAGGTCATCTTGAAAGATGGGGTGTTGAAACAGATAAAATATCAGAACACAATTGGTGGGATGAATTTTCATTTGAAGGCTTAACAATTGCTTGTACACCTGCAAGACATTTTTCAGGGAGAAGTCTAACTGATCGCAATGCTTCATTATGGTGTTCTTGGATTATTATGAGCAATCAGCATAAAATCTTTTTCAGTGGTGACAGTGGTTATGCATCGCATTTTAAGGAAATTGGTGAAAAATATGGCCCATTTGACGTTGCATTAATGGAATGTGGCCAATATGATGAACGCTGGTCTGCGATCCATATGTTGCCTGAGGAAACAGTCCAGGCTTTTATTGATGTAAGGGGAGAAGTACTGATACCAATTCATTGGGGTGCATTTACGCTAGCATTTCACGATTGGTATGACCCAATTGAAAGAGTGTTGAAAGCTGCTAAGCAAAATAACTTGAACATAGCTACGCCTAAAATAGGTGAATTGATGAATATTAGTAAAAAAGAATTTCCGACTTCAATTTGGTGGAAATGAATACTCTTCATGAAGGATGTTCTGTCAGTATATAGAATTATTACTACATTATAGTAGAAAGAAGTGATGATGATGGGCGTTTTAAAGGAAAGTGCGCAAATTGTACAAGACGTGATTATTCAATCAGGGTATAACAACCAAGTGATTGAATTACCGCAGAGTGCCAGAACTGCACAAGAAGCAGCAGATGCATTAAATTGCAAAGTGGCTCAAATTGCCAAATCAATTATCTTTCGATTAGTGGAGAGTAATCAACCTGTATTAGTGATTGCAAGTGGTGTAAACCGAGTAAATGAACAACAAATCGAATTGTTGTTGAATCAAAAATTGGGGAAAGCAGATGCAGAATTTGTTCGTGAACACACTGGTTTTGTAATAGGTGGTGTGTCACCAATAGGGCATAAAAATACACTCATAACGTTTATTGACGAAGACTTATTACAATACGATGAAATTTGGGCTGCAGCGGGTCATCCAAAAGCAATCTTTCAACTAACACCAAATGAACTTCTTGAGATGACGAAAGGGACAGTAGTAAATATAAAATAATTAGATTTTATTAGACATATAAATGTATGGATACGAAATTAGTATTTTCGCGACATGACATATTTATATGTCTTTTTTATTGATGAAAATAACGATTTTTATGAAAGAGAGTGGAAGCTAGATATGGAAAACTTTATTTGTACTACTTGTGGAGTCCAATATGAAGGTTCAATGAATCATCCGAATAGTTGTTTAATCTGTAATGAAGAACGCCAATATGTAAACCAAAATGGTCAATCTTGGACCACATTAGAATCTATGAGAATGGGAACCTATCAAAATAACATTATTCTTGAGGAGGAAGGTTTATTTAGTATAAAAACGACCCCTAAATTTGGAATCGGTCAAACAGCCTATTTGATTCAAATGGATGGATTTAATATTTTATGGGATTGTATCACCTTACTCGATGATCAAACAATAGAAGCGATTAATCTGTTAGGCGGAATTGATGCAATAGCTTTATCCCATCCGCATTATTATTCAAGTCAAATCGAGTGGGCTGAAGCATTTGATGTCCCTATTTATATACATGAAGATGACAGAGAGTGGGTTGTGAGGAATAGTGACCGAATTATTTTTTGGTCTGGAGAAACACATGAATTACATAAAGAAATTGTACTTCATCGCTTAGGAGGTCATTTTAAGGGTGGTGCAGTTTTAGAATGGAAAAATGGAAATAATCATAAAGGGATTTTATTAACAGGAGATATTATACAAGTCGTAGCTGATCCGAATTGGGTCAGTTTTATGTACAGTTATCCAAATCTCATTCCACTACCAGCAAGCAAGGTTCAAGACATTTCAAATGCAGTTAATGAGCTAACATTTGATAGAATATATAATGCATTTCAAGGGGTCGTAAAAGACAATGCAAAAAATGTTGTAAGAAAATCTGCCCTCAGATATATAGATGCATTAAATGGTAAACTATTTAACACTTAAGATTCTTAAATGAACAAAAGGACCATACTGAATGGTCCTTTTGTGTTAAGAAATACTTAATGATTTATTGATAACTGTTGTTCATTCTCAATCTTATTTTGTTTGAATGTAGATGCTAACAATATAATAGTAGAAACAGATGCAATCCAAACTAATATGACCATTGAATGGCTGAATGATAATTCCTTCTCAAAATAGAAGATTTCTCTTAAACCATCAGCTCCAAATCGCATTGGAACCCATGAATAAATCCAATCATGTGTGAATTTTGGTAAAAGTTCTGGTGCCATCCCAATAATTGATCCCGCAAAGAAGAAAATTAGAGCGAATAGACCAACTCCTCCAAAACCAACCCAAGACATAACTGCAGATATTAATATATGGAAACTAAAGTATGCAATCGTTAAATATAATGCAGTATCTATAAAGTTAGGTATTGTAAAGCCAATCCAATCAGCCATGAGTGTGATTCCGAACCCAGCAACAAATGCTAAAATAATGGCTAAAGCTATTTGTTCAAGTATCACTTTAAATTTATTAACTGATGTTGTCATATTTGTTTTCTTTTTCCCTAAAAAGATAATGACTGCTCCAATTAGGCTAGACATCCATAAAGGGGTAATTAAAATGACTGGTGCATTTCCATTCGCTGTATGTGTGCCGATTTCATTTACATTTTCGATTTTATTTACGATTGGACTTGCTAAAACACTAGCTTGTTTTGCTGATATTAAACTGTTATTTTTCTCTAATTCGCTTAAAACTTCTGTACGTATATTCATACTTAATTGGTTCACTACATTGTTTAGAATTTGACCTGCCATTGTAGATGCATTGGCATTCATCCCTTGGTTTAACAATACTTTTATCTCAATAGGGGATGGATTAACTGTTTTTAATGTAGCTTGTTTTTGACTTAGATCCTTTGGAAGAATCAGTGCTGCATAATACTTTTTATCATCTAATCCTTTTCTTACTTTTTTCTCATTAGACACTTGAATCCAATTAACAGCACTCTCCTTTTGGGAGTCTGTTACTTCATTTATTTTTGAAACCATGATCTTACCTAGATTAATCTCACCTTTTGTTGGAACTGTTATTCCTTCATCTTCATTTACAATAGCTATGGGCAGGTTTTTTGGTGTAGGGTTAACAGATGAAGCTAAAGTAAGTGAAAAGATAACGACAACAACTAATACTAGAATTGGAGCAAGTAACGCTTGTTTTTGTTTTAGTAAATTCATTTTTATGCCTCCTTATTGCTTTGGTAAATTACTAAACACCGTGTTGACTATTCTTATGAAGAAATATTACAATGGATTCTAATCAATCACAATAACCAATTAAATAGAAAATGTTCAATAATGAACACTTTCTAACAATATGTCTAGTGAAATGAAAAAATGTAAAGGATGCTAATAATGACGCAATCATTACGTGAAATAAAGGTAGCAAAAACAAAACAATTAATCAGAGATACATTGGTAGAATTAATTGAAGAAAAAGGATTTGAATCAATTTCAGTAAGAGATATAACAATGAATGCTGGTTTAAATCGAGGGACTTTTTACCTTCATTATCAAGATAAGTATGATCTAATGGATAAAAATCAAACTGAAATACTGGTTGGTTTAAAAAATGCAATGAAGGATATGAATCCATCGGACCTTTTTGAGCATTACTCAAATGATTTAAAATATCCACCAATCATAAAGGTATTTGAATATTTAACAGAAAATGCTCGTTTTATTAAAGTGCTTATTAGTTCAAAAGGTGACCCGGCATTTCCAAAGAAAATGAAGAATATCTTAAAAACTGCGTTATATGAGAAGTTAGTAAAGTTAATTGGTACTGAAAATTCGCTCACGATACCGTATGAATATTCTACTGCTTTTATTTCTTCAGCCTTTTTTGGAGTAATTGAACAATGGTTAGAAAGAGATGTCCCTCATACACCGGAGGAAATGGCAATTGTGCATTTGAAGATTGTTAGATTTATGGGACAAATCCTTGGTGGAATCGTTAAATAAACGGAATAGAATACAAACAAAAAAGGAATGCGTTTGGATTGTATTCCAGGGTGCTCGCTTTATATCAAAAAAGAAGAAGACTAAATCATATGCGATTTAGTCTTCTAATTACTTGTCTAATTGTAAATTTTTAAACAAACCTTTTACTACATTATGATCTTGTTTCAGAAATGGCAGTACGCACTTTTTCAAATGAGGCTTTGGCTTTGTGTTCGTTTAGAATCATGACGTTTACATACAAAGCATCGATAATACTTAATTGTGCAATTCTAGATGCAAGTGCTTCGGGACGGTATTCTGTTTCTTCAGATGATGTATAGAGTGCTACGTCTACATTTTGACTTAATGCTGATTTCGGGAAACCAGTAATTCCAATCGTTTTTGCACCTGAGTCTTTTAGTACTTGAAGTATACGAATTGTATCTTTGTTTGATCCTGAATGGGAGATGACGATTGCTAGGTCATCTTTTGTAAGCTGTGAAGCTGCCATTAATTGAAAATGTGAATCTGTATATGAATTTGCTTTTATGCCAGTTCGAATGAATTTATGGAATGCGTCCATAGCAATAACAGATGATCCACCTATTCCATAAAGCTCTACACGGTTTGCAGAAAGAATTAATTCAACGGCTTTTTTAAATGAAGTTCCTTCCAAAATTTGTGCTGTATTTTCTAATGTTCTTATATTAGATTTGAATATTTTATTAGCAATTGTAATTTCATTGTCGTTTTCATTGATCTCTTCATGAATTTGTTGGATAGGTGTCATAATCTCAGTCGCAAGTGCAATTTTTAGAGCTTGATAACCTTTAAAACCAATTCGTTTGCAAAATCTGAAAACGGTTGCATCTGCGACGTTTAAAATTTCAGCAATTTCAGTAATGGTACTGTGAATGATCTGTTTTGGATTTTGTAGTATATAATCTGCAATCTTTTTTTCTTTGTCACTTAATCGTGCATAGTATGAACGGATTTTGCCTAAACTGTTGGTTTGTTCCATCGTTTTACACCCTTCAAATTGTTTATTAGATAACATTGAATTTAAAATGATTTTAGCTTAATAGGTTTCACTTCATAGCAAAACAACTCTTTCATCTTATTATATAGGAAAGAATCAGATTTTTTAAATGATATGAAAGCCCTTTCTTGAGGAAAATTTCTTTAATGCTCTAAAGTAACGAAAAAAATTTTTTTAACTAGATCTTATATGATGGATAAAAATCTTATTTATTATGAGTTAGCTTAGGCAAAGAATATACTTAATCTAAAGATAGGTCAAAGATAAATGCTTGAGCATTACAATGGTTCTAAATATATTTGTATAATGTCTGACAAGTTTAATGACTAAATGATTACAAAAAATAGTCTAAAAGAAAGAGTCCCTTTTTGGGACTCTTTGTCTATTTTTAACAAATATTATTTCTCTTAGGTACATCTTCTTAATTCGTAATAGTATTAAAGGATATTAATTTTCAAGAAAGAATACATAGTATAGATAAAGAGATATAGATAATGTTTAAGGGGGGCGAATAATGTTAGAAGGTGAAATCATTAAATTTTATCGAGAAAAAATGGGTCTTACTCAAGCAATGCTTGGCGAAGGGATATGTACAACGACGCACGTTAGCAAAATTGAACGAGGAAAAACTGCATATTCACCCGACATTATTACCTTATTTTCAGAAAGACTAGGAATTGATATACATCAAGAAATTCAATCGTTCCATCTAATAGAAAATTTACTTCATCAATGGCATGATGCATTGATTATGAAAAAAGGACAACAAATAGAAGCTTTTAAAACGGAACTTGATCAAATGCCATTTATTGCTTATACACAATATGCAGCACATTATTTTTTATTAAAAGCTCGATACTACTTTCATCATCAAAATTTAGAATTAGCATTTCAAACAATTAATGTTGTGCAAAAAGAATATACTGAGTTATCTGCATTTGAAAAAAACTTATTATATCACTTACTGGGAATGTATTATATTCAAATTAATGCGAGTTCAAGTAATGAAGATCATCAAAAAGCGATACAAATTTTAAAAAAAATCAATATAGATGAATACAGAAATGAAGAGTACTATTACCATTTAGGGATAGCTTATCATTATGGAAAATCCAAGATATTGGCTTATAAATATACAGAATTGGCATTAGCATATTTTAAAAGAACGAATAACTACTTATTAGCGATTAGTGCTGAAACAGTCATGTTACTTCAATATGGTAGTGAGGTTGAAATGGATTTTATTGAAACCGTTAAAAGGTATACAGACTTAATACATAATTGTGAAATATTAGGCGCACGTGATCGTAAGGCAATCCTATTGAATAATCTTGGTGTTAAGTACTTTATAAGACAAGAATATGATAAGGCACAAGAATACTTTGAGAAAAGTATGATTGAAACAGAAAATCAGCAATCTATTAATTATTTAAGACGTTTTTGTAACTTTCTAGAAGCAAGTACGGAAGGTGCATTATTACAAAAAGACATTCTGATAAAGAAGCTCAAAATAGGTGCTACTTTAGCAAAAATGTTAAAAAGTCCAGTTCATACTATATTAATTAAATTATTCAAATTGAAAGCTGAAAAAAACGAAAATAAGTACTATCAATTTTTAGTTGATGAAGCACTACCATATTTTTATTCAACTAATAATAATTTTTATATCGAGCAATACGGAAAACAGCTTTATTTATATTATATTGAGACAAACCAATATCAAAAAGCAACTGAATTAGCCCAATCTGTTATTGTGTAAAGTATACGAATTTCTGAATGATATACATAGATGTTTAGTCATAACTAGACATCTATGTATTTATTTATTTATTTATTTATTTTGCCACTAAAAAATTTCAACACATTGCATTATATTAATTCAGTATAAAACAAATAGAAACATTTAAAAATTGGTTTATTTACGATGAATCCTTATGGGAGATTATGTTGATTCGTGTCGAAAACGGTTAAAACTTTGATAGAATCCTAGATAAATAACCCAATTGATAATGCCCATCTTATTTTTCATAATAAAACTAAGACAAATGAAGTTTGTTCAATGATATTGAAGTTCATAAGAAAGTCATTGATTTCAAATTCATCGTTCGTTCAAAGTTTTTAGTAGATCTTAGACAATGATAAATGGGAGGAAGAAAAATGGGGAAAAGTGTAGAGAAAAAGAAGTTATTAAAAAGCCTTACCGTATTAGCCCTATCATCAAGTATTGTGTTAACTCCACTTGGTCAAACAATGGAGGTTACAAAAGCAGCAAGTTACACGAAGTCTGAAGATATACTAGCAAATTTAACAGCAGAACAAAGAAATGCTTTACATCAACTGTCGGTTAATGAGGGTTCTGATCAACAGATTTCTTCAGACATAGATTTGACATCTTCAAATCAAATAAATGTAATCGTTGAATTTACAAATAAACCTGCGAAAGTAGCACAAATTGAAGCAAGTGTAGAAGGGAAAACATTAACTGCAAAGGATGCATCAAAACTAGTTGATGAAGATCATTCTACTTTTGAGAATGAAGTTGGACAAGTATTAACAGATGATAAACAGAAAAAAATAAATTATAAGATTCATCGTTCATACAAGCATGCATTTAGTGGAGTCTCAATGAGTCTACCAGCCAATCAAGTTGAAAATCTTTTAAAATCAAAAGCAGTTAAGAAGGTATGGAGTAATGAGAAGTTTACAATTGATCCACCTATTGAGAACCAAGAAAATGAGCAATTAAAAGCTGATGAATTTAATGTAGCAAACTATTCACCATATGATAGTTTAGATCGTTTACATGCAGAAGGATACACAGGTAAAGGAGTTAAAATTGGTATTTTAGATACTGGAATGGATTATAACCATCCAGATTTAAAGGATGGATATAAGGGCGGATTTGATTTTGTTGATAACGATCATGATCCGATGGAAACAACATATGAGGATTGGAAGAAATCAGGTCAACCAGAAGTAAACGGGGGAACTTATTATACGGAGCATGGTACACATGTAGCGGGAATTATCGGTGGACGTGGAGTAGTAGATAGCGAGTATTCATCTATTGGTGCAGCACCAGAGGCAGATCTTTATGCATACCGTGTATTGGGTCCTTATGGTAGTGGAACGAGTGAAGGCATTATTGCCGGAATTGATAAGGCAGTACAAGATGGAATGGATGTTATTAATATGTCTCTTGGCGCAACATTAAATGATCCACTCTATGCAACTTCAATTGCAGTAAATAACGCTGTTTTAAGTGGTGTTACAACTGTTGTTGCAGCGGGTAATAACGGTGATAAAATGTGGACACTTGGTTCTCCAGGCTCTGCAGCATTAGCATTAACTGTAGGTGCTTCATCTGTTGCAATTGATATTTATCAATATAATGGTTCTTTTGATGGGAAAAATTATAAGTTAAGACAATTAACGAAAAATTATAAAGATGATCTATCAGCTTTAAAAGAGAAAAAGATTCAAATAGTTGACGTTGGCCTTGGAGATCCAAACGGATATGCAGGTCAAGACGTAAAGGGAAAATTTGTATTTATGAATCGCGGCGTTTATACATTAGATTCTAAAGTTGCATATGCAAAAGCTCAAGGTGCTGCAGGTGTGATTATGGCGAATGATGAAGAGAACAAAGCAGAAGGCGCAATTCAAACGTTTTTAGGTGAATCGATGAATGCAATTCCTTCGTTTTCAGTAACATTTGAAGAAGGACAAGCAATTTCAACTGCGATTAAGGCCGGTAAAACAGAATTTACATTTGGTGATTTTAGTAAAATTCAAACAGCATCAGATGAATTGGCAGCATTTAGTTCAAGAGGTCCTTCTAAAGTGAATTATGATATTAAACCAGAAGTAACTGCTCCTGGTGTTTCAATTCTTGCGACAGTTCCATTTTATATAAACGATAAAACGGTCGATGGTTCGAAACCAGAAGATTATCAGTATGCATATGCACGACTTTCAGGTACTTCAATGGCTACGCCTTATGTAGCAGGTGTATCGGCGTTATTACTTCAATCAAATAAAGATCTTGAACCAGCTGATGTGAAATCAATTTTAATGAATACAGCTGACCCTTTATCTAAGGATTATAGTGTGTTTGAGGTAGGAAGTGGTCGAGTTGATGCATATGAAGCAATTCATTCAAACGTAGAATTACAAGTTGTTGATCAGACACCGACTATGATAAATGGAAAACAAAAAATGATAAAAGAATTAACAGGTGGAATTAGCTTTGGTTCTTTTGGATTTGATGATCAAGATGTAAAGGAATCACGAAATGTTACGTTAAAAAATCGTAGTGAAAAAGCGAAAACATTTAACGTAGATGTTAAATTCCAGACGGGCACTCGGGGATCATTAGATGCAGCAAAAAACAATGTAATATTAGATGGGCCTACTTCAGTGAAGGTAAGTGGAATTAGCTCTAAAACGATTAACTTCAAACTAAATATTCCTAAAACAGCAGAAAAAGGATCGTATGAAGGGTATATTACGTTCACGAATCAAGCAGATTCTACAGAACAATATCAAATTCCATTCGGTGGAAGAGTAGTGAATGAAGGAATTGATTACATTAAAGCAGATCCTTCATTTTCAACTGATACTTCTTGGCCAACTAATGCGTTTCCGTTTCTTGGATTTGAATTCTCTTTAAGATCTGAAATGAAGACTTTGGATGTGTTATTACATGACCCAACTACAGGAGAAGACCTTGGTTTAGTAGGTTCATTTACACCGATTACATTAAATGAAAACCAAGAGTATTTTATTGGAAGAGGATTTAATTCAATTTACTTCCCGTTCACAGGTGATTCAAAAAATCCAATTAGCAATGAACCGAGCTTTGCAAAACCAGGCCATTATCAATTAAGATTGGTTGGAACTAATAATCAAGGGAAATCATTTTCAAAAGTATCGGATTTCATCTTTGATTTAGGAGCTCCAACGATGAAGACTAGTTTTGATTCTTTAGACCAAAAGGTTATTGAATATAAAGATAGTCAATTTGATGCAAATGGTGAATTTTTATATGACTTTGATATTAACTTAAATGATCCTGAGACAGAAGAAGCTGCTCGTTTAGGTCTTCAGGTTGATCAATCAAGCAATTCAGTTGTTTCGTTTTATAACAGTCCATTTCCAGCGAATCCAATCAAGACTGATAAAAACGGTAATTACACTGATCAAATTTTAGTTCGAAAACAATCTGCGCCATTACAAGTTCAGTTTTATGGTTTTGATGCAGCGCGAAACTTTACTGCTAACGCATCTAATATGTTAAGAGTTGTGTTTGTTGATCAAAATTTACCTTATTACTATTTAAAACCAAATAAACAATACGTTAATACAGGTGATACTGTTAACTATACTGTTCGTTCTAATAATGTGAAAAATTTAAAAACGACTAACATTACGATTCGAAAAGATGATTATGCATCAATTGAAAATATAGTGGTCAATGATGAGGTTAAAAAGTACGGTAATGCTGAGGTTAGTGTAAAGAAAACAGCAACTAGTTATAGCCTTACATTTACTTATTTAGGAAATAAAGAATTACCAGAAGATTTACCGTTATTTAATTTTGATCTAAAAACATCTAATAAATTTACAAAGGAAAGTCCTTACTGGTATGGAATGAGTGCCTCTACGATAGATCAAGCAAATGTAGAGACGAAAGATGTCTACGCTTTTATGGAAAATTTTAAAATTAAGCCAACCTTTTCAAGAATACAAGGAGCATTACAAGTTGAAGGTGGAAAGGATCCGGTTACAGGTGAAATGAATTATGCAATTGACTTTAGTAAAGCTAATGCAAAAGTAACAGTTACATCCTACGACGGAAAAACGGTTGTTGATGTGCCAATCATCGACAAATATGGTTCATATAATGCTGATGGAATCAAACCTGATAAGAATGCCTATACATTAACGGTAAATGTACCTGGTCATTTTACGATGAATCAAAAGGTTGTATTATCTGAAGAAGTACGTGGAGAAACAATCGGTAAGTGGTATAGATATAGCTTATCAACTGCAGCGGCGGGCGATATCAATAAAGATGATGTCATTGATGTTTTAGATGCGATCGAATTACAAGATTTCTGGGGAACTAACAAAGCATCTGCTGATTTAAATTTTGATAAAGTTGTAGACTCTAAGGATATGAATTACATTACGAAAAACTTTGGCTTACAAAACCCAACTGTGAATAAAGCGCCAAAAGCTAAGAATTCCTATAAAGGAAAAACATTGGATAGTATTTTAAAAGAGTTAGGAATGAAGTAAGACAGGGGAAATAGTATTGATATTTTAACAAGATAGGTAATTAGACTTGAAAAGGGAAACCGCATGATTGGTTTCTCTTTTTTTTATAATAAATTGGGCTATTTTGGGTTTTTTTTATTATTTTTTATAAGAGATAATACCGAATTTTGAAAAACAGATAAGTGAAACATTGCTATTTTAGGGAATCATTAACCCAATTGACCATAATTTGGATATTCTTGATAATTAAAATAGACAAAGTAAGCTTTAGTGAATAGAAAGAAAATGATTGCTGAAGGGTTTGTTAACTTAAGTATTCAAAAAACGATCATCATTAAACTTTACTTTTAGTTGAGAGATTTTTAGGAGGATGAACAATGGGGAAAAGAGTAGAAAAGAATAAGTTTTTAAAAAGCTTTACGGTTTTAGCTCTATCATCTAGTTTTGTTATGGCTCCACTATCACAAGTAACAAATGTGTCAATCGCGGCAAGTAAAACAAAGACAGAAACAATTCTTGCTAATTTAACATCACAGCAAAGGGCTGCACTGAAAGAACTTTCAACAAACGTACAGACAGGACTACAAATTTCTGAGGAAATTGATCAAACGACTACAAGACAAACATCAGTTATTGTGGAGTTTTCTAATAAACCAGCAAAAGTTGCCCAAGTCGAAGCTAAGGTTGAAGGAAAGTCATTAACAGAAGTAGAAGCATCAAAATTAGCTGATCAAGATCATGCAACTTTTAGTAAAGATGTAGGACAAGTATTAACGGATGAAAATAATAAGAAGGTAGATTTTAAGATTAAACGTTCTTATAAACACGCTTTTAATGGTGTTGCAATGAATCTACCAGCAAACCAAATTAAGAACCTATTAAAATCAAAAGCTGTTAAAACAGTTTGGAGCAATGAAAAGTTTACGGTTGATCCTCCTAAAAATCTGGAAAAAACTGAAGAATTAAAAGCCGATGAATTTAATATTGAGAACTATACACCATATGATGGATTAGATAAGTTACATGCTGAGGGCTTAACTGGAAAAGGGATTAAAATTGGTATTCTCGATACAGGTATTGATTACAACCACCCAGACTTAAAAGATGCATATAAAGGCGGATATGACTTTGTAGATGATGATAGCGATCCAATGGAAACTACATATACGGATTGTGTAAAGGCTGGAAAACCAGGATTTGAAAATGGTGCAGACTACTACACTGAACATGGTACACACGTTGCAGGG
>Ga0102589_1004295_pt1 | contig 13610 bp, 13 predicted proteins | sample AraplaMF_Col_mLB_FD_76858 | JGI IMG/M metagenome (GOLD analysis project Ga0102589, IMG submission 76858) | Arabidopsis root microbial communities from the University of North Carolina, USA - plate scrape MF_Col_mLB | ecosystem: Host-associated > Plants > Roots > Endosphere | place: USA... | reverse complement strand
TGGTGGCGCTGATCTGGAAATGGCTGCTGCAAAGCCAGGGCGTGTTCAATGCCGGCCTGGTGGCCATGGGTGGCTCGCCCATGGACTGGCTGCTGGACAGGCACTGGGCCTTCTTCTGGGTGGTGGTGGTGTCGATCTGGGCCCACATGGGTTTTTACACGCTGATCCTGCTGGCCGGCCTGCAGGCCATCCCGAAAGATGTCTACGAAGCCGCCGAGATGGATGCCGCGCCGCCCTGGCGCGTGCTCAGGCGCATCACGCTGCCGCTGCTCATGCCCAACCTGATCGTGGTGCTGGTGCTGGTGATGATCCGCGCGGTGCAAAGCTTTGACGAAGTCTTCGTGCTCACCGGCGGGGGGCCGGGCTCGGCCACCACCTTCATCGTGCAGTACATCTACCAGACCGGTTTCGCCGAGCAGATCCATCTCTATGGCCTGGCGGCCGCGGCTTCGCTGATCCTGGCGGCCGGACTGATGGCCCTGACGCTTGCGCAGTTGCGGCTGTCCAAGGCCAGCGAAGCCGGCAAGACAAAGAAATAAGCAGAGAACAGGACAAGGGTCATGGCAAATTTCTTTACCCGTACCAAGGGCCATAAATACGGTGGCACCCACCTGCATTGGACCGACTGGGTTTCCTACGCCTACCTGCTGGCCGGCCTGATCGTGATGTTCGGCCCGGTGCTCTGGCTCGTGGCATCGTCCTTCAAGACCGAAAGCGCGCTGAGCCAGTTCCCGCCCACTTTTTTGCCCTACACCCAGAAGGAAGTGGTGGTGGCCGGCTACGACAAACCGCTGCCGTTGTATCAGGCCAAGGATGAGCAGGGCAAGACCCGCGAGCTGGCCCAGGTGCGGCGCATAGGCCTTGTCGCCACCATGGTCGACCCCGCGGCGCCGCAGACCGAGTTGCGCGTCAACATCAACGATCGCAAGCCGGTCAACGAACTCAAATTCGCCGGCAGCAATTACACCGAAATCTTCGGCAAGTTCGCCTTCGGCACCTATTTGTGGAACAGCGTGTTCATCACCGTGGTGGCGACCCTGCTCACGCTGCTGTTCAACTCCATGGCGGCCTTTGCGCTGTCCAAATACCAGTTCACCGGGCAGAAGACGGTGTTTGTGCTGATCATCGCCACGCTGATGATTCCGCCCACCATCATCCTGGTGCCGGCCTTCCTGGTGATCTCGGAACTGAATCTGCTCAACAACCTCTGGGGCGTGATCCTGCCCGCGGTGGCCACGCCCACCGGCGTGTTCCTGCTGCGCCAGTACATGCTCACCATTCCCGACGAGCTGCTGGAGGCCGCGCGCATGGACAACGCCAGCGAGTGGCGCATCTACTGGAAGATCATCCTGCCGCTGGCCGCGCCGGCCATGGCGGTGCTGGCGATTTTCTCTTTCATGTGGCGCTGGAACGATTTCCTCTGGCCCTTGATCGTGCTGTCCAAGTCGGAGCACTTCACCCTGCAACTCGCGCTCAACGCCTTCCAGGGCGAACTCAACACCCAGTGGCACTACCTGCTGGCGATGACCGTGATCACCCTGATCCCGATCACCCTGGTCTTTGCCTTCCTGCAGAAATACATCGCGACCGGCATCGCCAGCGCCGGCGTCAAATAAACCGAGGACTCTCCCGTGGCCACTCTTGAACTCGCCAGCGTCGTCAAAACCTTCGACAAAGCCACCATCATCCATGGCGTGGACCTGACCGTCTCTGACGGTGAATTTGTGGTCTTTGTCGGCCCTTCGGGCTGTGGCAAATCCACGCTGCTGCGCATCATCTCGGGGCTGGAGCCCGCCAGCAGCGGCGATATCCGCATCGACGGCCAGCGCGTCAATGAGGTCAGCGCGGCGCACCGCGGCTGCTCCATGGTGTTCCAGTCCTATGCGCTGTACCCGCACATGAGCGTTTACGACAACATGGCCTTCGGCCTGGAAAACCTGGGCGTGGCCAAAGCCGTCATCGAAAGCAAGGTCAACGCCGCCGCCACCATGCTGCAGCTCGCACCGCTGCTGCAGCGCAAGCCCACCCAGCTTTCGGGCGGGCAGCGCCAGCGCGTGGCCATAGGCCGCTCCATCGTGCGCGAGCCCAAGCTGTTTCTGTTCGACGAGCCGCTGTCCAACCTCGACGCGGAACTGCGCGTCTCCATGCGCGCCGAAATCCGCGACCTGCATGCCCGCCTGGGTGCGACCATGATTTACGTGACCCACGACCAGGTCGAGGCCATGACCATGGCCGACAAGATCGTGGTGCTGCGCGCCGGCCGCATCGAGCAGGTCGGCTCGCCGCTGGAGTTGTACAACCGGCCCTGCAACCAGTTTGTGGCGGGATTTATCGGCAGCCCGCGCATGAACTTCGTGCCGGCGGCGCAAATGCCCGGTGCCAAGGCCGGCGCCCAGACCGTGGGCATCAGGCCCGAGCACGCGCAGCTGTCAAGCGACGGCCCGCTGCAGCTGCTGGTGTCCCAGGTCGAACAGCTCGGCAGTACCAGCATCCTGCACGGCAAGGTGGTGGCCGACGCGCCTTTTGAACTGATCCTGAGCGGCCAGACGGAGATCAAGCGCGGCGATACCGTGCGGGTGAGCGCGCCCGCGGAACAGCTGCACTACTTCGACCAGAACGGCCTGCGGCTGTAAGTGCTGTTCTTGCCGCCCCGGCTCCCTACATTTCCCGACTCCTTTCGACCTCTTTCGATTTCTCTGACCATGCGCCTGGACCATCCCCCCGTATTCAAGCTCCAATCCCAGAGCGGCAATCACCTTGTGCTGGGCAGCGATGGCGCTGCCGTCGTTCATATCTGGGTGCTTGAAGAAGACATCGTGCGCGTGCTGCTGCTGCCGCAAGGCCGGCTGCAGATGCCGCGCAGCTGGACGGTGGCGCCCGGGCTTGAGGATTTGCCGGTTGAAGGCCGCGACCGTTTTGACGTGAGCGGCTTTTCGCTGCCCGCGTTTGAGCTTGAGCTCAAGCAGGACGGCACGCAGCTGCGCATCAGCACCGCCGCCGTGCGACTGACCGTCGCGCTCCAGGGCTTTTTCTGCCGCTGGGAAAGCCGGCGCCAGGGCCGCTGGCAGGTCACCGCCACCGACAGGCCGACGCAGAGCTACAACTTCGGCTGGTGGGATGAAAAGGTCTACCATTACCTGCAGCGTGAGCGCGGTGAGTCCTACTTCGGCCTGGGTGAGCGCGCGGGCGACGCCAACCGCGCCGGCCAGCGTTACCGCATGTGCAACCTGGACCCCATGGGCTACAGCGCGCGCAGCACCGACCCGCTGTACAAACACATCCCGTTTTACATCACGCGCAAGGGTGGTGAGCACGACGCCGGTTTGTGCTACGGCCTTTTTTACGACACCTTGTCCGACTGCAGCTTTGACATGGGCCGCGAGATGGACAACTACCATGGCCACTACCGTTACTTCGTGGCCGACCACGGCGACCTCGACCTGTATTACATTGCCGGCGACGGCCCGGCCGCCATCACGCGCCGCTACACCTGGCTGACTGGGCGGCCCATCTTCCCGCCGCGCTACGCGCTGGGCTATTCGGGCTCGACCATGAGCTACACCGATGCGCCGAATGCGCAGGAGCGCATGGGCGAGTTCCTGGAGCGTTGCGCGGAGCATGACATTCCCTGCGACTCCTTCCATCTGTCGTCGGGCTATACCTCGATAGGCCCGGGGCGCTACGTCTTTAACTGGAACCGCGACAAGTTTCCCGACCCGGCGCGCTTTGTGCAAAGCTACCTGGAGCACGGCGTGCGCCTGGTGCCTAACATCAAGCCCGCGCTGCTGCGCAACCACCCGCGCTTTGAGGAGGCCCAACAGGCCGGCCTGCTGGTGCAAGACCCTGACGGCCAGCCCACCGCCATCCAGTTCTGGGACGGCACCGGCGCTTACCTTGACTTCACTAACCCCAAAACCATCGCCTGGTGGAAAAAGCAGGTCACCGAGCAGTTGTTGCAATACGGTATTCCCGCCACCTGGAACGACAACAACGAATACGAAATCTGGAGCGACAAGGCGCTGGCCCACGGTTTTGGCGCGCCGCGCGCCGCGCGCGAAGTGCGACCGTTGCAGACCCTGCTGATGATGCAGGCCTCGCATGCCGCGCAGACCGAGTTCGCGCCCGCCGAGCGGCCATACCTGGTGTCGCGCTCCGGCGCCGCCGGCATGCAGCGTTATGTGCAGACCTGGTCGGGCGACAACTACACGGCCTGGGAGACGCTGCGCTACAACATCCGCATGGGCCTGGGCCTGGCGATGTCGGGCGTGTCCAACACCGGGCACGACATAGGCGGCTTCTCAGGCCCCGCGCCCGGCCCCGAGCTGTTGCTGCGCTGGGTGCAGCACGGCATCTTTTTGCCGCGCTTCAGCATCCACTCCTGGAACGACGACAAGACCGTCAACGAACCCTGGATGTACCCCGAGGCCACGCCCCAGGTGCGCGAGCTGATACGCCTGCGCTACCGGCTCATGCCCTACCTCTACGACCTGGTGTGGCGTTACCACAGCGCCTACGAGCCCATCATCCGGCCGACCTACCACGACTTCCCCGAAGACGCGCGCTGCCTGGAAGAAAACGACGACATGCTGCTGGGCGCCAATTTGCTGGTCGCATCGGTGGTCGAGCCCGGCCAGACACAGCGCCTCGTGTGGCTGCCCGGCACCGGAGGCTGGTATGAAGTGCACACGGCGCGGCGCTTCGACGCAGGCCAATCGGTGACATTGGATGCGCCCCTGGATGGCCCGCCGCCTGTGCTCGCGCGCGAAGGCTGCGCCATCCCGCTGAACTTCGGTGAAATCCACTTCGCAAACGTCCAGGACGTACGCGGCTTCCAGCTCTTTCCCCACAGAGGCGAGGGCAGTTTTGAGGCCAGCTGTTTTGAAGACGATGGCCATAGCCAGGCATGGCGTAGCGGGGCTTATGGGCAGTGGCGTTTGCGCGTTGAGTCCAGCGCGCAAGGCCTGCACATCGCGGTGTTCCGCGAAGGTGCACGGCCGCCCATGCAAGACACGCTGGTCTTGTTGCTGCCGACTGGAGAGCAACGCAAGCTCAGCTTTGCCGGCGGGGCGCTGGTGCAGGACCAGCCGGAAGGTGGATGGCGGCGGCTGACGCTGAAGTTATAGCCCCGGTGCGGTGATCACGGAGATCCACAAAGTGATGGGCCGCCCGTCAAGCCTGGGTTCCGGGGTGTTGATATGGCGTCGAAGCCTTTTTTAATGCAACGTCTTCTTCAATCCGCCCTTTGAGCTCGACGAAGTATTTTTGCATTTGGGCGATAGTGGGTGGGTCCGGCAACAAGGTGTCGTATCCCTCATCGGACTCAGGGATCGAATCCCTGCACATCCTCTGCATGGCAATGTCGAACTTCATCGGAACGCCGGCTTCTTCAAAGGCGGCATAGACGTCGGAAGGCTTGAAGTAATTGCCCTTGAGCAAAACATACATGTCCAGCCAGTCACGTGATTTGGTCCGGTTGGCGCAGGCAATGCACTTCAATTTGAATATCTCGTCCAGCGTCGCCAGCCTCGGCCTGTCGTCCAGGCCCGGTAGCAGAAGGGTGGCGACTTCTTTTTCGGGGGCGACCAAGGTCAGTTTGACCGTGCCGGCCACGATGTAGTCCTGCATGTAGTCCCAATAGTCCAGGCCCGTGTCTTCGAACTCCCTGACGCCTTCGATGCTGTCATTCGGCACGAAATGAAAACCCGCTTCGCCCGCCACTCGGCGCAAGCCCTCGATTTGCTGGCGAGGCAGCCTGGTTTGCGGAATCATGAAATCCAGGTCTTCGCTGATCCGATGGTGCAGGTGCATGGAGAGCGCCGTCCCTCCGACCAGCACAAAGCCTTTCAGCGCGCGATTTGCCTGAAGGTATTGCCAAAGGCGTTCGGTGTCAGGCCTGAGCACGGTGTATGCCTTTTTCGATGTTGAGAAGCATCTTTGCCAGCGCATCGCCGGACTCGCTGGATGGCTTGAGTTCACCGGCGGCTTGAAGCGCTTCGAACTGCTTTTGAACGAACGGGCTTCCGTATTCCAGCACCGCCTGCAGTACCGGAGCGTAGTTGCCTTTTTTGAGCGCATTCCTCACCAGCGCCTCCGGCTTCGGGGATCTGCTCGACCACGATAGCGCCCACCGTGGATCCGAGAGCGGCGGGTTGGTGGGGGGGGTGAGCTTTCGCGACGGAAGCCCGATCGCCGTCTGGCCCTGAAAGCGAAGCTGCTCTTGCTTTTCCCGGACTGTCAGTTCCAGGCCTGCCGCCTGCGCGAGCGCCGCAAGCGTTTGAACTTCCATGGACTTTCTTTTCTTGGACCTGGACAGGGTCTCGGGGGCGAGCCCCGCGATCTCGGCCAGTTTGGACTGGTCCATGCCGCCCTTTTTGGCCGCCAGCAGTACGGCTTCCAACAGAGATTGGTGAATTGCCTTGTCCATAGCACTAGGCTAAGGGGAATTGACCTAAAAGTCAATTTCGAAAATTGTCCCTTTCAAGGCCCAGGGCCTGCAGTGGAGCGGTCTGGCGTCAGGCCTCAGGCGGCGCGACCGCGGCGCCCTCTATGCCATGGCGCGCCAGGGCCTCGGCCACAAAACCGCTGGCTTTCATTTCCTCGACAAAAGCGTGCAGCTCGTCAGCGGCCGCTTCACCACGCGTTTTGGGCACGCCCATGGCTTGGCGTATCACCATGAAATGGCCGGGAAGCAGGCGCAGGCCGCCGATTTGGCGGGCATCGGCTTCCAGTTGCTGCTTGACGCCGGCTGCGACGTCGAGGTTTTGTTCCATAAAGGTGGCGACGGTCGTTGGCGAGCTTGGCGCCCTGACGATCTCGGCGTTCTTCAGTTCCCGGCTCAAAAACAGGTCATAGGCGCTGCCCAGGCCCACCGCGACACGGCGGCCGGCTTTGTCCACCTCTTCATTCGCGTGCAGTGGAGAATCTTCGCGCACCAAGTAGCAGCCCTCGATCAGCACATAGGGTGCGGTGAATGCGATCTCCTTGCCGCGCACCGGGTCGATCGCGAAGAAGCCGAAATCGGCACGCTCCTCGTTCACCGCCTGGACGGACTTGCCTGCGGTGTCCATCACCACCAGCTCCAGGGGCAGTCCCAGCCTTTCGGCGAAGGCGCGCGCCAGGTCTATGGATACGCCGAAAGGTGCGCCCGTGGCCGGGTCGGCATTGGCCAGGATGGGGTTGCCCAGGTTGATGGAGGCGCGCAGCGTTCCGGTCGGGGCGAACAGCTAGGCAAGCGAGGCGTTGGTGGCCATCGAGGTTTCCTTTTAGCTAGCGAGGATTCTGGTGATTTTCTTCGGATTGTGCAGTGTGCTGGAGGGCATACCCGCACTCCGGCAGGTCGGGCCGGTTCAGGGGCGCCAGGTTCTAGCCCGCATGGCTCTGCACTTTGTAGACCCGCCAGGAGCCGGGGCCCTGCTTGCGCAGGTAAAAGCGAACCGAGCAGTCAAAAAAATCCACGCTGACTTCCGCCGGATCAGGGTCCTGGCCGCCGGCCAGGCGGCGAAGGCGGTTGCCATGGGTCTGGAAGGGCGTGAACGAGCTTGGGTTGACGCAGCTGTGCAGGCGCGTTTTCCAGCCCGGGTCGGTGTCCACGCCTTCAATGTAGGCATGGGTCGCGGCGATGGCTTCCTCGGGCCTGTGCTCGCGCTTGGCCCAGAAAACCAGCAGGGCCGCGCCGGCGAGGACTGCGGCGAGGGTGGAAATCACGGCTTTGCGCATGGCGAGCGTAGGGCCGCTTCCGGGGCGCGGTCAGCGTAAGACATTTTTAATGTATTGGTTTGTGGCCCGATGGATGCCCGAAATTGGCTTGTTTGAGCCTGCAACAGGCCCTTTCCTGGCCGTCAGACTCGCCAGGCTCTGTTCAGGCCCGCTTCTTGAACATGGCAGACGCACCACTCGCCGCGCGAATCTCGTCAGCCGTGTGCAGCAAAGCTTCCGACAACTCCTCCATGCGCGCCTCTGTAAGGCGCACCAGCGGTCCGGCGATGGTGACCACGCCGATCGCGCCCGTGGGCGACATCACCGGCGCGGCCATGGCCGTCATCTGCGGTGCGAACACTTCGTTGATCATGCTGAAGCCGCGCTTGCGTGCCGCCTGCACATAGGCCAGAAGCGCCTTGACGGTGGTGGGGGCCTTGGGGCCGAAGTCTTTGGGCAAACCAAAGCCCTGCCTGGTAACGAGCCGCATGGCTTCCTCGTCGCTCATGGTCGACAGCCAGGCGTGGCCGGCGGCGCTGCACGACAGGCGCACCGACAGGCCCATGTCGGGGTCATAGCGCAGGCCGCGGCGTGCGCCCTGCGCCTTGGCGACAAAGGTGAGGTCGTCGCCGTCGACCACGGCCAGGCGCACCAACTCGCCCGATTCTTCGGCCAGGCTGTCGAGCAGCGGCTGCGCCACATCGACCACGCCGGATGCGCTCAAAAAGCCCAGGCCCAGCGACACGAGCTTGATGGTCAAAACGTATTCGCCCTGCTCACGCACCTGGCGCACATAGCCGCAACGGCACAACTCGGCCAGCAGGCGGTGGGTGGCGCTGAGCGGCATGTCGAGCGTGGCGGCAATCATGGACACGGTCTGCCCCTCGGGGTGCGCGGCCAGTTGCTCCAGGGTGTTAAAGCTTCGTTCGAGAAGGGTGCTCATGGGGAAACAACGTTTTTTGACAGGGGCATAGGCGGTATTTTGGCCGGGTAGCGGGGCCCGGTGGATCACAGAATGATAATGGTTTTCCATTATGGAAAGACTTTCCACTTTGAATGATGATCCAGCCTGCCCTGATGGTGGCGCGTATCGGCGCCGCCGGTCAGCCCCCTTTTCCAATATTCAACTCAGAGACAAAAGGACCTTCCATGACGTCGATGCCCTCCATCCGCTTCACACGCCGCACCCTCGCCCTGGCCGCTGCCGCCCTGCTGGGCTTTTCGAGCACCGCCATGGCCCAGGACATCCAGGAACGCACCATCAAGTTCGGCCACCTGAACAACCCCGACCACCCGACCAGCCTGGGCGTGCGCAAGTTCGCCGAGATCGTCGCCGCCAAGAGCGGCGGCAAGATCAAGGTGCAGGAGTTCGCGGCCTCCCAGCTCGGCAACGAATTGCAGCAGCAGTCCGCGCTGCAGGGCGGCGTGCAGGAAATGCTGGTGGCCTCGACGACGTCGCTGAACGGCATCGTCAAGGAATTCGGCCTGCTCGACTTTCCCTTCCTGTTTGCCAATGCAAAGCAGGCTGACGCGCTGGTCGACGGCCCGCTGGGCAAGATGCTGACCGCCAAACTGCCTGAAAAGGGCGTGATCGTGCTGGGCTTTTTCGACCTGGGCTTTCGCAACGTCACCAACAGCAAGCGCCCCATCATGAAAGGCGCCGACCTGGAAGGCCTGAAGCTGCGCGTGATCCCGAACCCGGTGTTCCTGGAAACCTTCAAGACCTTCAAGGCCAACCCGGTGCCCATGCCCTTTGCCGAGCTGTACGGCGCGCTCGAAAGCAAGGCTGTGGACGGCCAGGAAAACCCCTTCGCGGTGATTGCCTCGAGCAAGTTCTATGAGGTGCAGAAGTACGTGAGCGGCACCAACCACGTCTATGCCACCAACCCGATCCAGATCAGCAAGCGCTTCTGGGACAAGCTCTCGGCGACGGAGCACAAGATCCTGCAGGACGCCGCCATCGAAGCCCAAAACTGGCAGCGCGTGGTCAGCCGTGAAGTCTCGGCCAAGGCCCTGGGCGAGCTCACGGCCAAGGGCATGCTCTACAACGACGTGCCGCCCGCCGAGCTGGCCAAGATGCGCGCCGAAGTGCGTCCCGTGTACGAGAAGTTCTCCGCCGCCTATGACCCGGCCGTCGTGACCCTCTTCAAGTCCGAACTGGAACGGGTTTCAAAGTTCTGATGGTGAAGTTCTGAAAGCCCTGACCCCCATGAAAATACTTGTCCTCCACGGGCCGAACCTGAACCTGTTCGGCCGGCGCGAACCGCACATCTACGGCACCACCACGCTCGCACAGATCGACGCCATGCTGGCAACACTGGCCGGGGAACTGGGCGTGACGCTGGCGACGATCCAGTCGAACCACGAAGGCGCGCTGATTGATTTCCTGCACCAACACATCGACGCCGCGCAGGGCGCGCTGGTCAACCCCGCCGGGCTCACGCAGCATGGCGTGCCGCTGCACGACGCGATCAAGGCCATGCCCTTCCCGGTGGTTGAGGTGCACATGTCCAACCTCGCGACACGCGAGCCCTGGCGCCATCACTCGATCATCTCGCCGGCGGTGAAAGGAACGATCCAGGGCTTCGGTCCGCGTTCCTACCTGCAGGGCCTTCGGGTCGTGACCGACATCGCGCGCGAAGCACAGGCCCTTGCCACGCAGAACTGACATGGACACCTTCGTCGACAAGGCCTGCAAAGGCATCGAGTTCCTGATCGCGCTCGGCCTGGCCCTCATGGTCGTGCTGGTGTTCGGCAACGTCGTGTTGCGCTACGGTTTCAACTCGGGCATCACGGTGTCCGAAGAGGTATCGCGCTGGCTCTTCATCTGGGGCACTTTTCTTGGTGCGCTGGTCGCACTGCGTGAACACGGCCACCTCGGCATGGACATGGTGGTGGGGCGGCTGCCGGTCATCGGCAAAAAGATCTGCCTCGTCGTCGGCCACGTGTTGATGATCTTCATCGTGGTGTTGCTGGCCATGGGCAGCTGGGAGCAGGTCAAGATCAACTGGGACGTGACGGCGCCGACGACCGGCTGGTCCATGTCCATCGTCTACCTCTCGGGCCTGGTGTTCGGCGTGCTGGCCTGCGGCCTGCTGCTGCTGGATTTGTGGAAGGTGGTCACCGGCCGGCTGTCGGAGGATGAACTGGTCATGGTGCAGGAGTCGGAAGAGGCCGTGCAACTCAAGCAGGTGCTGGACGATGCGCGGCAGCCGGACAACACCGCGGGAGCACGGCCATGACCATCTTCATTTTCATCGGCTCGCTGCTGGCTGCCATGGCCCTGGGCATTCCCATCGCGTTTGCGCTGCTGGCCAGCGGTGTCGCCCTGATGTGGCACCTGCAATTGTTCGATGCACAAATCCTGGCGCAGAACCTGGTCGGGGGCGCCGACAGCTTCCCGCTGCTGGCCGTGCCCTTCTTCATGCTGGCCGGCGAGATCATGAACGTCGGCGGCCTGTCGCGCCGCATTGTTGACCTGGCGCTGGCACTGGTCGGCCACGTCAAGGGAGGGCTGGGCTACGTGACCATCATGGCGGGCTGCCTGCTGTCGGCGCTGTCGGGCTCGGCCGTGGCCGACGCGGCCGCGCTCACCGCCTTGCTGCTGCCGATGATGGTCAAGGCCGGGCACGACAAGAAGCGCGCCGGCGGCCTGATCGCCTCCGTGGGCGTGATCGGCCCGGTGATTCCGCCCAGCATCGGGCTGGTGATCTTCGGCGTGGCGGCCAATGTGTCGATCTCCAAGCTCTTCTTCGCGGCCGTGGTGCCGGGCCTGCTGATTGGCGGCGCGCTGTGGATCACCTGGGCCTGGCTGGTGCGGCGCGAGGCCATCGTGCCGCCGCCGCGCAAGAGCGGCGCCGAGATCATGAAGGCCTTTCGCAACGCCACCTGGGCGTTGATCCTGCCGGTCATCATCCTGGTCGGCCTGCGCATGGGCGTGTTCACGCCCACCGAGGCCGCAGTGGTGGCGGCCGTCTACGCGCTGTTTGTCTCGACCGTGATCTACCGCGAACTCAAGCTCCCGCAGCTTTACGGTGTGTTCGTCGCCTCGGCCAGGACCAGCGCCATCGTGATGTTTCTGATCGCCGCGGCCATGGTCAGCGCCTGGTTGATCACCGTCGCCAACCTGCCGGGCATGGTGGTGGACCTGCTCAAGCCCTTCATGGGCAGCCCCATTCTGCTGATGGCCGCCATCATGGTGCTGGTGATGCTGGTGGGCACGGCGATGGACATGACGCCCACCATCCTGATCCTGACGCCGGTGCTGATGCCTGTGGTCAAGGCCGCAGGCATCGATCCGGTCTACTTCGGCGTGCTGTTCATCATCAACAACTCGATCGGGCTGGTGACGCCGCCGGTGGGCACGGTGCTCAATGTGGTGGCAGGCGTCGGCAAGATCAGCATGGACGACGTCACCAAGGGTGTGATCCCGTTCATGATCGCCGAGTTTGCGGTGATGTTTTTGATGGTGGTGTTCCCCAAGCTGGTCACGGTGCCGGCAAGCTGGTTCTACTGAGGCTCTACTGAAGTTCTAAGGAGATTCGAAGACATGGCACTTTTAGGCAATGCAGCAGTCGCCATGTGGTGGGATATCCTGCCCGCGCAACGGGACGAGTTCCAGGAGTGGCACTCTCGCGAGCACTTTCCGGAACGCATGGGCATTGACGGCTTTCTGCGCGGCTCACGCTGGACGAACGTCGACGGAGGAACAGGGTTTTTTGTGATGTACGAACTGGCATCGTATGAAACCCTTACTTCTCCGGGATACCTGCAGAGCCTCAATAACCCGTCGCCGTGGTCGGCGAAGATGATGCCGCACCACCTGCACATGGTACGCAGCCAGTGCAAGCTGCTCAGCAGTTTCGGCGCCGGACTGGGCCGGGCGGTGCTGACGATTCGCCTGTCACCTGCGGATGGACAGGCAGCGCCTTTGCTGGCGTGGCTGGGAAAGCTGCTGGCGCACCAGGCGGAAAGCAGAGGCATCGTCGGGGCGCATCTGCTGCAAACCCGCACGCCGGAGGCCGCCATGACGCAAGAGCAAAAAATCCGCGGCGGAGATGCCGTCGCCGACTGGATTGTCTTGCTGTCGTCTTATGAGACGGAGGTCTTGCGACTCGCCCTGGCCAACGAGCTGTCGCCGCAGCGCCTCCAGGCTGCAGGCGCCCTTGCGGCCATGAAACACGATATCTACGCTCTCTCCTATTCGCTGGGAAAGCATGACTTGAAACCTGCCGCGCAGTAGCAGGCTATACGGCTGACTACATACTCCGCCGGTACTCCCCACCCACGTGTGTTGGATCGCACCGCCTCCGCCCCATTCAGCAGGCCACCGCCGCAGCGTCAGGGGCCAGGCGGCGACTGGCCCGTCAACCACTGGCGCAGCGATTGGATGACGGGCGCCTTGGCGCGCTCGTTCGTCGTCACCAGAAAGTAACTGCGCGGAGAAATGAAGGGCTTGTCATTTAGTTTGACCAGGCGCCCGGCTTGCAGCGCCGAGGCGCTCGCATAGTCCGGCGCCAATGCGACGCCCAGGCCGGCCTCTGCTGCCATCAACCCAAGCGACAGCAGGCCGTAGTGGGGGCCCGGCATCGGGACTTCTACTGACGCGCCCAGCTGCCGCAGGTAGGCTGCCCAGGAGTTGGGCGCCATGCTCTGGTGCAGCAAGGGCAGCGCGGCCATTTGCGCACCCGTCAGCGGCGCCACCAGCCGACTCAGCGTGGGCGCCGCAAGAGGAAAGGAGTGCAGAGGGTGCAGCAGGTCGGCCACGCAGCCGGGCTCCGGCCCTTCGCAGTGGACGATGGCCGCGTCCAGCCCCGAGTCGCGCATGCTGATGGGCCCGGTATGCGTGGCCACGTCCAGCTGGATCTGCCGGTGCGCGGTGGCGAAGGCGCACAGCCGTGGCATGGCCCACAGCG
>Ga0102589_1004294_pt1 | contig 13610 bp, 16 predicted proteins | sample AraplaMF_Col_mLB_FD_76858 | JGI IMG/M metagenome (GOLD analysis project Ga0102589, IMG submission 76858) | Arabidopsis root microbial communities from the University of North Carolina, USA - plate scrape MF_Col_mLB | ecosystem: Host-associated > Plants > Roots > Endosphere | place: USA... | reverse complement strand
TCTATAGATTTTTTCTATAGTTAAAATAAAAAAGGCGGCAACTCATAATGAATCTCTTAAAATTAGAAATTGTAGTGCTTATTAAGAAATATAAAAAACTTACGATTGTTGCAGAAAAACTTGGTGTTAAACAACCTACTATTACATTCCATATAAAAAGTTTAGAAGAGGAACTCGGTGTGCCTTTATTCGAATTACGTTCTGGAAGATATTTCTTAACAGAGGCTGGTGAGGCATTGCATCATTATGCTTGTAAAATAGATGCACTTATGAAAGAAGCTAGGCGGGTCACGCAAGAGTTTAAAGATTTTCATAAAGGTGCTATAACAATTGGCGCTAGTTATGTACCAGCAACTTATCTTTTACCAGAAATTATTCACCAATTTCAATGCGAATTCCCAAATATAAAAATAACAATTATGGTAAAAACAGCTCCTGAAATTCGAACGATGCTACAAAATCATGAAATTGATCTCGGGGTAATTTCTGCGGCACCGTTTGATGAATCACTTTTAAAAGAAACAAAAATAATACCTGATACACTTGTTCTTGCTTTCTCAAAAGAACATCATTTTTCAAAAAAAGAAAATATATCATTACAAGATATCGAAAAAGAACGTATACTATTGCATCGTAACCCATCTACAACGAGAGATTTACTTACGCAATGGATGTTAGAACATAACATTACGTTCCAATCTGAAATTGAATTAGATTCATTAGAAACGATGAAACAAATTTTAAAGTATGGTAATGGAGTTGCTTTTATTTCTAAACTCGCTATTGAACAAGAAGTACACCGAAATGAACTATGCTACATACCCATCCCTGGATTTGAGTTTCAACGTAACATTTATACGATTCATCATGAGGACAGATGGAATTCTAAAATTATTTCTTTTTTACTACATAACATCACTTCTTATGCCGCAAAAAATTAAAAGGCTGTCGTTATGCACGACAGCCTTTTAAACTATAACTCTATTTATTTTTCTTCGCTTCAATTTTTGCTTGTGCCTCTTCAGCCTTATCTAATGCTTCTGAAACTTTTTTCTCTTTTTCTTTCACATCATCTATACTATCGACAGCTTTAATGAGTTTATCGATTCCTTCTTCTTCTACTTTTCTCCGCTTTGCTACTCTTTCATTCACTTTCTCTTCTACATCTTTTGCTTTTTGAAGCATATTCTCTGCATTTGGTGTTACAGCTGTTTCAAGTGCATCATCTTTTTTCATTTGCAACACTTCATTTGCAATGTCTTTCGCTTCTAAATACTTACCATCTTTTAATGCTGTTGCTCCGTGATCCATTTTCTCGGCCATTTCTTTATATGATTTCGCTTCATTTCCTGATTTTTCTTTTTCCGCTTTATCAAACCACATCGTTGCATCACTATATTTTTCATCTTTCAATGATTGCATACCTGTATCAATATATGTGTCATAATTACTACATCCAGCCATTACGACTAACAGAAAAAGCATAACAAAACTTAATTTTTTCATGATGTTTTCTCCTTTTCTTTGCCTGCTCACTTTACTGTAACACACATGAAAAAGAGTTTCAAAAACTAAAATACTAATTCGGTCATTTTTATTATGATAAGTCAAATTTTTATTATTTTCTTATTTTTAAGCCGACACATCTACTTGTTTTTTCGCCATATGTTGCTTTACTCCAACTAATACAACTAACAATAAACCTCCACCTATCGTCATCATAACAATACTAGTTGGCAACATATCTAATAATAATCCATATACAATCATACCGAGTGGCGCGATTGCAGTAGCAATTGTTTCAAGTAGACCAAACACACGTCCTAAGTAGCTCGGATCTGTCGTTTTTTGCATATGTACTTGCATCGGAATATTTACAATCATAATTGCTATACCCGTTAACATCATAAAAGCAATATAGTAAATAAAACTTGCCACTTTTGGAATCGTAACTAACAACGGGAAGACTGTACATAAACTTAAACCTGCAAACAAAAACAGTCCTGTATAAATAGAACGAAACGGATTATTCACTTCTTTACGCACTGATAAAGCAATCGCCCCCATTAGCATCCCGACCGCTAACATTCCCTCTACAGTACCGAGTTGCCTTGAAGATAAATGCAATGTATGGACGATAATATATGGAAGTGCAACGGTTAGCCCACACGCAAAAAAGTTTACCCACAGTGCTATTTTCATTAAACCATATATTTCATGTTGTCGTTTTACATATGAAAAACCTTCTTTTATACTCGTCAAAAAGTGCTCCTTACTTTCAACCATTTCTTTTTTATATAAATCAAATACGATAAATAATTGCAAAATAACCGCTAAAAAGAACGTAATACTATTTAATAAAAAGAACGACTTAATGGAAAAGAAACCAAATACAACTCCGCCAATAATTGGCCCTAAAATATTTGATAAAGAAGCTGCCGTTTGATTTAAAGCACTCGCTTTTTGAATACGTTCCTCATTTACTAAACTCGGAATAGACGAAGTTAATGCAACAGAATAAAAACTGGCACAAATTGATAATAATGCTGCTGAAACATAAATAAAAAGAAGTGATGGTCCAAATATAGTAGCAAGAATAAACATAATAAGCATCGTTAAGCTACTTAATAAATCAGTGCCAATGACAAGCCACTTTCGATTCACACGGTCAGCTACAGCACCCGCAATCGGACCACAGATCATCCTTGGAAGTGATCCGCAAACAAGCGTAGTTGCAAAACCCATTCCTGAACCAGTTGTCTTTAAAACGTATAACCCCATCGCAAATGTATAAATTCCTGCCCCTAATAAAGAAGTCATCTTTCCAATCATCATTAAAATAATATTTCTCGTTGCAATCTTCATTCTTGTATCATGTTGTCCTATACTTATATCTCCCATAATGACTCTCTCCCCTTAAAAGTTAAATTGTGTTAAACTTATTATATAATCGAATTTCCAATTTTTACAACAAAAAGTTAAATATAATTTAACTTTTCCAATGATAAAGGAGCAATAATATGGCAACTCTCGGTGAAAAAATTAAAGCACTACGTAAAGAAAAAAAACTTACACAAACAGAGCTGGCAGGTTCGGAACTTACAAAAAGTATGCTTAGTCAAATTGAAAATGGGAAAGCTACACCTTCCATGAAAACATTACAATATATCGCTGAAAAACTAGAATGTGAAGCGAGTTTTTTATTAGAAGATGATGATGGAGAAATTGTAGAACTCATTACAAAAATGGAGCAACTCATAAAGGAAAATAAATGTGATGAAGTGTATAAGACCCTACTACCTATCGTTCAAAAAGAGCTCCCTTCTACTTTAAATATGGCTCGTATATACAAACAATTCGTAATTGCTGCGGTGATTATGAAAGATTACAATATTGAATCTTACGTAGAAAAAGCTGTTTCTATTTTCGAAAAATATAAGTTATACCGAGACAGTACGGAAACAAAATTAAAATTATCTTTTGCGATATTCACACGTAAAAAGTATGCAGAATGTTTACAACTTATATCTAATATTAGAAATGATTATGAAGAGAAACATTTAGAAATGGATCTCATTATACATATTGATTTATGTTTATATGAAGCCATCATATTACTAGCATGTGGCAATTATGAAAAATGTGAAGAAACGATATTAGAGACACTCGCATTTTCAAAAAAACATCAAGTGTATTATAAAACAGATGTATTTTACCGGATTTTATCTTATCAAAAAGTCATTACAGTTGATAAAGAACAATATTTATATTACATAAAAAAATCTGAGCAATTTGCCATTTTTACAGAAGACACTCTATCCATTGCGATGATCGATATTTTAAAAGCTTACTACTACAACACGATTACTAATGAATATACAATCGCATTAAAACATGTAGAACAATTTCGAGAAAAACTAAAAGATCAGCCCATTTTTCAAGACGACGGATTGTATTATCTTGAAAAAGGAAAATCTTTATACGGATTAAAACGTTACGAAGAAGCTTTAGAAGCATTGCAACGTGCTATTATTCCAGATTATATGAACCATCCACTTGATCAAGCGTGGCTTACAACAGCAGGTGCATATCGTGCACTTTGTTACGTCAAACTGAATGATAAAAAAAGAGCTCTTGAAGAAGCAACAAAAGCAAATGCAATAATACAATCGTATCCTGATTCTATTTTCTCTTCATTTATTAAAGAAACATTACAAATAATACAAAAACTTTAAAAATGTCTCGAAATGGTATATTATTCCTCCTTTTTTGCAAAGATAATAATGATGGGAGGAATATAAATGAATATACAACGCGCAAAAGAGCTTTCCGAGTCATCTGAAGAAGCCAATGTCAGTTTTCAAGGCATGCCTGTTATGATTCAACACGTCGATGAAAGCAACGAAACCGCCCGCATATATGAAGTAACAAATCCAAAACGCGAATTAACTGTTCCAGTTAATAGCTTAGAGGAAATATAAAAAATGCCACTTCGACTTTTGAAGTGGCATTTTTCTTATGAAACACAGATGCCACTATCATTTCTCCATCTTATAATAAGGAGATGTAAATTTTATAATCTTATTCTATATTTTGTGATATTGTATAATTTGGAAATGATTAAATCTTTATAGATAGATATTGCATACTTATAAATCTTTCATTTCCCACTTTATGCATGAAGGAGGAATTTTATGAACCTTTCTATATACGAAGGTTTAGGTATTATTTTTTTCATAATGATTATTACATATGCTCTCGCCCACAAATATTTATGGTCAAAGAAACTGCTCATTATTCTATTTCTCGTTAGTAATGCCATTTATCTTATTTGGCGAACTTTTTATTCGTTACCAACTATTAATCTTATAAGTATTATTGCCGGTATTATATTGTTAGTTACAGAGTGGGCTGGTTATTTACAGTCTATCGTTTTCAGCATCATTTCATGGAAGCCGTATAAACGGAAAGAAGTACCGTTATCTACTTTCGAAACATTACCTACTGTCGACATTTTTATCGCAACTTACAATGAGCCACTCGATTTATTAAAACGAACTGTCGCTGGTTGTACAATGATTACTTATCCGAAAGAGTTGCTTAATATTTACATTTGTGATGATGGCCGACGGGAAAGTGTTAAAGATCTTGCTAGTGAATTTTCTGTTCACTATATGACTCGTACTGAAAACAAGCATGCAAAAGCAGGAAACTTAAATCATGCCATGACCCAGTCGACAGGTGATATTATCGTTACAATGGATGCTGATATGGTACCAAGAGCTAACTTTTTAGAGCGAACGATTGGTTATTTTTCTAAAAATAATGTTGTATTTGTTCAAGCACCACAAGTGTTTTATAATGCTGATCCGTTTCAATATAATTTATTTTTTGAAGATAATATCGCCAATGAACAAGATTTCTTTATGCGTCAATTAGAAGAAGGAAAAGATCGTTTTAACGCTACGATGTATGTTGGTAGTAACGCTCTATTTCGCCGTACTGCGCTAGAAGAAATTGGAGGATTTGCAACTGGAGTTATTACTGAGGATATGGCAACTAGTATGCTACTACAAGCAAACAAATGGGAAACTATATTTGTCAATGAAACACTCGCTGTTGGATTATCTCCAGAAACATTTAGTGATTTATTGAAACAGCGTGATCGCTGGTGTAGAGGAAACATTCAAGTCGTAAAAAAATGGAATCCTTTCACTATAAAAGGATTATCTTTTATGCAGCGTCTTTTATATGCAGATGGAATCCATTATTGGTTTTTCGGCGTTTATAAAATGGTATTTTTACTAGCACCACTATTATTTTTAGTATTCGATATTTATAGTTTAGAAATTAATTTTATGCATTTATTTATGTTTTGGGCACCTGCCTTTTTAACATCACAGCTTATTTTCAAAGCTGTTTCGAATAAAAAACGAACGACAACGTGGAGTCATGTATATGAAGTTGCAATGGCTCCTTATATGGGATTTGCTATTTTATCAGAAACGTTCTTACGGAAAAAGTTTCAATTTCATGTAACGAGAAAAGGCGTCCAAAATAATACGAGACATTTTTTATGGATTGCAAGTGCCCCTCACCTCGTATTACTCATTTTAACAGTAATTGCACTTATAAGAGCTACACTTATGCTCTTATACCCTGAACAATATCATATTGAAAGAGAACGTTTATATATTAATATTTTCTGGGTACTTTACAACGGAATAGCTATTGTCACTTCACTATTTTTAGCATTTGAAAGACCGCGTTTCCGAAACTCAGAACGATTCTTCGTTAATTTATTAGGTACATTATATGCAGAAGATATGACCATTTCTTGCCGTGTTCTTGATATTAGTGAAACTGGTGCACGTTTTGAGGTAGATTCCTCCATCCCATTTGAAACTTTATCAAGTCTATCTTCCTATATATTATCTTTTGGAGAGGTAAAAAAGATTAGTAGTACGAAAAAATGGATCCGGAGACAAGAAAATTCTGTGCAAGTTGGCGTGTCATTTGATGATGTATCCCATGAGCAATATTGTAAACTCATTCTTCATCTATTTAGTAAACCTGTTAATGACCGGGTGGAAAAGGTGTACGATAAGGCATTTCTTACACTAGCAATTGCATCTTTCATAAAAAACACAAAGAAATCACCAAGGCAATTTCGCAGGCAACATATACGTGAAGAACTTATGGCTCCTGGAACATTGCATATGAACGGGATGCCAATTGAAGCGACCATTATCGACTATAGTTCCGGTGGGTGCCAAGTACAAACGAACACCCCACTCGCCATTGATCAATTTATACAAGTAACAATGAATGAGCGTAATATTCAAAAGAAAAAAGCTCAAGTATGTTGGATTCAAAAAAAGGGTCGTAAAATATATGCTGGATTAAAATTTACAGCGTAAAAAAGAAAAGAAGCCTCCTGCTTCTTTTCTTTTTTTATATGCTAAAATATGTATAAAAGGGGGAAATCATATGAAACATGCTCCACAAAAAGCGAATCATTATTATGCAGTTATATTCACTTCTCATTTATCAACTGATACGACAGATTATAGTAGCGTTGCCGACAAAATGGAGGAGCTTGCAAAACAGCAACCTGGATTTTTAGGTGTAGAAAGTGCACGTGATCATGCAGGACTCGGAATCACCATTTCTTATTGGGAATCACTTGAAGCAATTGAAAATTGGAAACAAAACGCCTTACATAAAGAAGCGAAAAAAAGAGGCCGTGAGCAATGGTATGAAAACTTCCACCTGCGTATATGCCTTGTTGAGAAAGAATTTAAGTTTCATAGAGGTACATTGTAACGATGAAGAAAAAATTAGCTCTCGTTGCTGTTCATGAAATATATGGTGTGAACGACCATATGCATCACGTTATCCACCACTTCACTTCATCTCATATAGATGTATTCTGTCCTAATCTTCTACAAGCGCAACCTGCATTTCATTACAGTGATGAGGAAAAAGCATATCATTTTTTTATGAATCATATTGGATTTGATAATGGAAAAGAGCAAATTGAAGAATTTATTACTCGTCTTTCTAGTCGTTACACACATATTGGACTTATCGGCTTTAGTGTTGGTGCTACCATCTCATGGCTATGTAGTAACAATCCGAAAATAGATTTTATTATCGGATGTTACGGTTCCCGTATACGTGACTATATTCATTTAAAACCAACATGTGCTACCTTACTTATTTTCCCTGAAAAAGAAGCTAGTTTTTCAGTATCTTCTTTCATTCAATCGTTGCAGCAACAAAAAAATCCTTTACTAGAAATACAACAACTACGCGGTGAACATGGATTTCTAAATCCGTACACTGAAAAATATAACGGGCACTCTACAAAGCTAGCGTACTCTCTAATAAATGCATTTCTTGTAAAAAACACTTTTAAAAAGGAGAGCTAAATGACCCTTACATTACTCTTACTTCTTTTCATACTCATTACCTTTATCTTAGCGCTAACTAGCATTTTTATAACCGTAAAAAAAGGGGCGTTTGAAAAACGCCCCTACTTACAATCTATTATCGTTTACATTTTATTTTTTACAAATTGGATCTTATATTTAACATCTTTTTATTCGTTACTCCCCGAGAAAGTTAGCGAGCTCATATTCCTGCCCATTTGGTTTGTTCTCTGTATTTTAGGATGTATCGTTTTCTGGCGCGAATGGAGAAACAATCGTGTGTTCTCCATATGTATCGGTTTTCTTTCTTTTATTAGTTTTCTATTTGGGTTATTGTTGTTAGTTCTTTCGGGGATGTAATTGTTGTAAAGAGGATAACATACCTCTTTACAACAATTTTTTTCGTTCCATGACGAAAGGGATTGTTAAATATAATGCATAAGCAATAACCATCCAAATGGTAAATGATATAATTTGCTGCGAGGAGAATTGTGAGAATAGAGTAGAAGAATTATATAAGATGTAAGAATCTAAAATTAAACCGGTTGCTGTACCGCATATACCTAACTTAATAAGTGCATATTTTGTAGTATCTAGTTTTTTGTATAACAACATTACAAAGTATAAAGCTATAGCTGTTCCTAATTCCAGAAACGTCAATTGTAGAAAAAATCTATTTGAAGTGTATTCTAATAAAACGGAAGAACCGAAAATAATGAAGAATGCTGAGGCAAAAAACCAAACGCCAATCGAAAATAAAATAGTGAGCCAAAATCTATTATTCACTGACATTACCTCCCTTTTGTAGCACTGTAAGCTTTTCCAAGAGCATATATAAATCACTATATACTTTGTCTGTAGAAAAAGATGGATTGAATAATGCTTGCAATGCCAACCCGTCAATTAACGCATTACATAAAACGCTCCATGTTTCAGTTGAAATTTGAGAGGTCATTGTATCTCCTATTTTTTTATGTAACACTCCTTTTAATTCTTGGTTTTCATAATGTAACAATCCACCAATTTTATCTTTCATCGCATCATTTTGTAATCCACTAGCTACTAATTGAAAAAACAAATGATGATACATTGAATCTTTCACACATCTACTTTCCGCAGACTGTAAAGCCTTCTCTAACTGTACATCCTTTCCTATTTGTTCCCATGACGCTTTACAAAACGATTCAGTTACTTCAAGTAATAATTGATCCTTCGTTTTAAAGTGATAATATACGGTACCTTGTGTAACTTGAGCACTTTCTGCAACTGCTTTTAATGTCAATTTTTCCATCCCGTGCTCTGCAATAATTGTTTTTGCTGCTTCTAGTAGCTTCTCTTTATTAACAACATTCGGTTTTGCCACTTCTACGACCTCCTTTAAGTTAGTTGGATAACTAACTTAAATTATACAGAAAAATCAGATAAAATAAAAGGAAGAAAAGCCAACAATCAACTTTTCTTCCTTCTATGTTTACCTTTATTCTTCACTGTCACTGATTCACAAGGTGTATAATATATTTGAGGTGTCGCCTTATCAACAAACATCATAAACGTGATGAAACCGATAATAAAGAAAATAAACAACGTTAACAAAATGGCTCCTATCGTTAAAAGTATCATAACACCACCCCTATATTTTTCATGTTATTACACTTTTCGCTATTATATGAGCGTAATCCTTTTTAGAAAAAGAAACGTAACAAAATAATCACAATCACTCCTGTTAATACTGTACCTAATAAACTACGAGTATATATCGCAACAAGAAATGTTGGAATTGCTGCGATAAGGTAATCCCACTGCATCGTCTCATGCATAAATAATACTTGTGCTAAAAGTGCTGCTAATATCGCAATTGGTATGTAATTTAACCATTTTAAACCCCAGTCTGGAATTTGTAGTTTGCTAAATACGAGAAGAGGTAAAATACGTGGTATGAGTGTGACAGCTCCTGCCGCTAGTAAAAGTAATAATACATCTAATCTCATTTCCATTTTTCAATCACCACTCCAATCGTCGCAGCTAATAATGTAGCAAGAATAACAGCTATACTATCTGGCATAAATAGGTGTGCAACGTATGCGATCATAATCGCTACAATTGCAACAGTAAGATGAATTGCTAGTTTCGGTTTACTACTTATGAGCTGAAGGACAAATAATCCGATAAACATTGCTGGTAATGCATAATCCATCCCGTACGTATGCGGATCTGGTATCCACTCACCAAACAGCCCGCCAATAATGGTAGCAAGAATCCAATTTAAATATGCTGTTACATTTAAGCCCATCATCCACCTGTCGCCTACATATCCTTTTTGCGCTGCATGCTGTACTGCCACGCCGAACGTTTCATCTGTAATTTGAGAACCGATAAATACGTTTTTTAATAGTGGAAGTTTCGTAAAGTATGGTGCAAGGGCAGCACTCATTAGAAGGTGGCGTAAATTAACAAAAAAGACGGTGAAAATAATTGCTGAAGCAGGAGCACCAGCTGCATACATACCAGCTAATATAAATTGGGCAGAACCTGCATAAATTAAAGTGGACATAAATGCAATTTCAATGATGGAGAAACCTGCTGTTTTTGCAATTACACCAGCTGCTATACCTATACTCAAATATCCAAATACAGTTGGTAAACAATCTTTTACTCCTTGCTGAAATGTATCATCGCTCTGCAAAGCTACATGTGCCTGAGCTTTACTCATCCGTATCATCCTCCATTCCTTCTAAAGTTCGTTTTCCTGTTACGACATGAACTAAATCTATATTTTCACGCCATAACGTATCTAACTTATCAGCTCCAAATTCCTTCGTGATTTCTTCAACCATAATATCGTGTCGCACATACTCTGTAGCAACGAGAACTAAAGCTGGGTCATACGTTGTAACCGCCCATGAAGTACTATCATTTGAGAAGTTCGCAATTAATACTTCCTCCCCATCACGCGCAATAACAGTTAAATGACCGCCCATTCTCTTTTCAACAACGTGGGGCGTCATATAATTATGGTGAAACGTCGCACCTATTTTTGTATTTGGAGCGCCGAACAGGATTGAAAATATATGTACACCTTCTTCTTCCTTTTGATGAAGATATGGCTCAATTTCATGCACTTGATCTTCCCATACAGAAATCCATAACTCTTCCTTTGCCCTATTAATTATATTGCATATTTCCTTTAAAACACGATCATTTGAGCGAATATGCGAAATTACATCTATTTGTCGCTCTTGTTCTAAACAATTTAATTTCTCATCTAAAAACTCAAAGGACTTCTCAAAGTCTTTTCGCATTCGATCCATTAACTCCGTTGCTGGTACTGGTACATATTTCACCGGTTCTGACGGAACGATATGCACCGCTCCTTTATCCATCAATTTACCGAGTACTTCATAAATCATCGAACGAGGTACCCCTGTTTGTTTACTCACTTCATACCCAGTTACTGGAGAATGTTTTAGTAGTCCAATATACGCTTTACATTCATACTGGGAAAAACCTAACTTTTGTAATTCCTTTATAATTTCATCCATCGGTAATCCCTCACATTCTATATAACTCTCATCTCAAAACGATGTATGTATATTAGTAGTTATTAGTATACCTACTAATATAAAAAAACAGACCCGCAAAGTCAATTGATAATTCTGAAATTTATATCAAAAATAAAAAGCCTTCTTATGAAAGGCTTTTTATACATATCCTGTTATTTTAACTGCAAAGATTTTGATGTATTTCCCCTTAAATGTTCGCGCAAAGTAGAACCTGTATACTCTTCTCTAAATACACCAGCCTTCACAAATAAAGGAATGACTTCACTAAAAAATAGATCTAGTGACTTTGGAGGTCCTCCTGGAATGGCAATAAATCCATCTAACGCTCCGGCCTCAAATCTATCCATAATTTGCTTCGCAACGTCTTGCGGTGTACCAACTGCAACCCAATGAGCGGAGCCAACAACTTCTGGTCGTTCTAGTATTTGTTCAACAGTTGGTTCATTTTTCATAATGAAATTTCGTAATAATTCGGCATGTGTTTTACTGCGAACCGTTTGATCCCGACTTGGCAGCATCTCTTCTGTAACCTTACTTTCCAGCGGAATCCCTCTAGCGTCTAGTCCGAGAACCATTTCAAGTAACGCATATCGCTTCTCTTTTGTGAGATGTTGATGAGCTTGCCTATGCATTTCTAACGCTTCTTCATATGTATCACCGATAAAGAAATATAATCCAGGCAATACACGTATATCATCTTGCTTTCGGCCATGCTGTTCTGCTCTTTTTCTTAAATCTTGACGCAGTTCCATTCCTGACTCTACATCTGGCGTTGCAGCAAAAATTGCATCAGCAACAGAAGCAGCAAAATTCCGGCCTGACTCTGAAGCACCAGCTTGGAATAATGGCATTTCCCCTGAAATATGCTGCGGAATATTTAGTGGACCTTTCACCTCAAAGTATTCACCATTATGTTCAATAGGCTTTACCATCTCTCTAATAACATCAGGATTATCTACTTTCAATACTTCATTAGGGTGACTACCCCAAAGCTTTCTTACTAACGCTGTACATTCTGCCGCTTTGGCGTATCGTTCTTCTGATGATGGCATCCCTTCCTCACCAAAGTTTTCAGCACCGTCAATGGATGTGACAATATTCCACCCTACTCGGCCGTTACTAATCCAGTGTAAAGATTGTAATTGCCTCGCTAATATATATGGTGGATAAAACGAAGTTGAAGCAGTCGTAACAACTCCAATTTTTTCTGTTGCATAAGCAATAGCGGTAAACAGTAAAGTCGGATCTAAAATGACATTTCCCTTATTACGAGCAATTAAATCCGGGTGCGCCACTAAATAATCTGCTTTAAAAACAAAATCTAACTTCGCCTTTTCTGCCTGTTTCGCTAACTCTACTTGTTCATCAATTCCTGAATCAAATATACTATCTTCTTTCTTTCTAGAAATTAAACATAATCCAATACAAAGATGTTTGTTTGTAGACATATACACACCATCCCCTTGTTTTTAATTCACTTAGTTAAATAAATATTACTGTCATTATGAAATTCCATTCTTATAGAAGTAGATAAATTGATAATGATTATCAATTTCATTTTATGATGTAACTGTAATAAAAGCAATAATAAAAAAAGACCCCCACTAACGGGAGTCTCCTATCTCAATATTTCATTCGCTTCTTTTTCATAAATTTTATCAAACGAAGTCATAACGCGTTGTGACGCTGAAATCATTTTTTGATCCGTCATAAGATCAGCCATCTCTTTCGTCATATCTACATTTGAATTTTCTAGCATATGATTTTTTACTGTCCCTGTTCCGTTCGGTAAATCAGCAATGTTTCCTTCTGCTAGTATAAAGCTTTTGTTCTCTCTTTGTACGAGACGATTATTCGCTTCTGCACCTACTGTTTTTGTTTGCAGGCGGGCAATATTATTTTGTGTTACTGCATCATATAACGTACCGTCTGCTTGTACAGCTACTTTTGCTCCTTCTGGAATACGAATACGTTCATTATTCTCTCCCATTACGAAAGCACCTGAAGATGTTTGTAAATAACGATCACTATTTAATGTGAAACTACCATCTCTCGTTAAAAACGTTTCATCATTTTTAGAAGTAACGAAAAATGATGTTGTGCCGGCCGCGCCGTC
>Ga0102589_1004292_pt1 | contig 13613 bp, 13 predicted proteins | sample AraplaMF_Col_mLB_FD_76858 | JGI IMG/M metagenome (GOLD analysis project Ga0102589, IMG submission 76858) | Arabidopsis root microbial communities from the University of North Carolina, USA - plate scrape MF_Col_mLB | ecosystem: Host-associated > Plants > Roots > Endosphere | place: USA... | reverse complement strand
AGACAATCCCAACTGTTATTAACGCAAAAAATGCTCTAATTAAGTAGTCTTTCAACTGAACCACTCCCGCCATTTAAGTAGTAAATGATGAATTTGGAAAAGCTTTTTGGATCTATTTTATAAAAGGGTGTTTCCTATATTTTAACATAAAAGAGATTGTAATATATTGATAAAAGTAGGAAAAGGGCGCGCTAATATTGTCGTGATTTGTCGGTAAGTCGATATATTGGAAAAATCGCTGATATATTTGATGAAACGGTCGATATAATGAAAAAATCGCTGATATAATTCGAGTTGCGGTCGATATAATTGAAAAATCGCTGATATAAATTTCATGTACCAGCATACACGACCACTCCATAGAAAAAAAGCGACTCTGAACGAGCCGCTTCCGCTTTTAAATATATTATTGATTCAAGAACGCACGTAGCATCCAAGCGTGTTTTTCTAGTTCTGTGTAGATGCCTAGTAGTAGGTCAGATGTCATTTCGTCGTCAGATTCTTGAGCGATTTCCATGCCTTTTTTTAGTTCGACTAGCATCATTTCGTAGTCTTTCATGATTGCTTCGACCATCCCTTCTGCAGTTTCTCCGTAAGCTGCTTCTTGAATGGAAGATAGTTCTAAGTATTCTTTCATTGTTGCTACTGGTTTGCCGCCAATTGCTAAAATGCGTTCTGCAATTTCATCGATGTGAGTAGCTGATTCTGTATAAAGCTCTTCGAATTTCTCGTGTAATGTGAAGAATTGAGGCCCTTTTACGTACCAATGGAAGTTGTGTAGTTTTGTAAATAAAACGCTCCAGTTTGCTACTTGTTTGTTTAATACTTCGATTACTTGTTTGTTCATTATGAGCAATCTCCTTTTGAGTGGTTATGTTATATCAATTACTAATTTATAATTATTATAATCTAGTAATTTGTATAAATCAAGCCTTTTGCTGGAATTAATTTGAACAAATTATGAACTGTTGTAAATAAAAATCCCTATTACTTTGAAGTAATAGGGATTTTTATTGATATCCAGCTCTGGTGACTAGAACAGTCGGTCATTTCGCGCCTTCCTGTTCTGAGCAAGTCACCTCCGCTTTTAGTTGTTATACAGCCTGTTGTTTTTCTACTGAATCCTGTCCATCCCAGCACTCTGTATTCTTTAAGTCAGGGATAGAACTTGCAATGAAAACAGGATCTTTTCCTTGTTTCTTTTGCTTTATATAGTCTACTAATGCCGCATAGGCGAACTTGCTAAGGAATGAGATGGCAATTAAGTTTGTAAATACCATTAGTCCCATAAAGAAATCAGCTAAACTCCAAACCGTTTGAAGGGCAGCGATAGATCCGAAGAACACCATTCCGACAACTGCAACACGATAAATCAGTAACCATGTTTTGCTTTCTTTAATGAATGCGATATTTGTTTCACCATAATAGTAGTTTCCTAGTAAAGAACTGAAAGCGAATAGGAAAATAATAATCGCTAAGAAAGTACTTGCCCACGGTCCAATTTGTGAACTTAATGCTTGTTGTGTTAATTCAATTCCTTGTAAATTTGATCCTTTGTAAAGTCCAGAACATAATACGATAAATGCTGTTGATGTACATACTAAGAATGTATCTACGAAAACACCTAATGCTTGAACAAGTCCTTGTTTTACAGGGTGAGATACATTTGATGTTGCAGCTGCGTTAGGAGAGCTACCCATACCTGCTTCTGTCGCGAATAAACCGCGCTGAATTCCGAACTTGATTGCTGCTCCAATACCACCAGCGATGGCTTGATCTAAACCGAATGCACCGTTAAATATTTCCATGAAAATGCTTGGTAACATATTGAAGTTGTTAATAACGACAAAAATAGCCACACCAATATAAACAATTGCCATTGGAGGAACGATCATTTCTGTAATACGTGAAATGCTCTTAATACCGCCAAAAATAATAACTGCAACTAATAAAGCTAATAGAGCTCCTACGATCGTTCGCTCTAGTCCAAAAGCATTTTCAAACGCTATTGTTACTGTATTTGCTTGTACTGAATTGAAAATTAATCCGTACGCAACTGTAATGAGAAGTGAAAACCAGACACCCATCCAGCGTTTGTTTAATCCTTTTTCCATGTAATATGCTGGGCCGCCACGGAATCTGTTTCCATCTTTTACTTTATAAATTTGTGCGAGAGTACATTCTACAAAACTAGTAGCTGCACCGATAATGGCGATAAACCACATCCAAAATATTGCGCCGGGTCCACCCATTGAAATGGCTAATGCTACACCAGCTAAGTTCCCGATCCCAATACGAGCTGCTGCACTTAAGCAAAATGCTTGGAATGGAGAGATGCTATCTTTTTTCTTTTCTTTTCGATTGAATCCTTTACTAATTAAACTGACCATCTCACTGAAATGCGTAATTTGGACAAACTTCAATTTAAAGGAAAAATAAAGACCGAAGCCGATTAACATTGCAATAAGAATATATGACCATAAAATATTATTCGTTACCTCAAGGAATCTGCTAAAGATATCAACCATATAATACACTTCCTTTTTTTCGTAATAAGAAAATTATATGCAAAAAATATACTGGAATCAATTTTTCTAAAAAATCATGTTACTTAAACGTACTTCGTGTTATGATTATGTTACATCGTAATATTTTTAGAATTATTTACATTTTAAAAAACTAAATTTAAAGCGAGAAAGAGGGGATAATTTGAAAGAAGAATCTTTATTGAAAGTAAGTCTTAAGAGTTTGAAAATGAGAAGTAATTTATTTTTTATCATTACATCTTTAAGTATCTTTTTAGGAGCCACTTATTATTACAATAAAAGATTTCCAAATCACAGGTATCCTGAATGGTTAGAATTTCTAAAATGGATTGGATGAACAAAAGACAGAAAAACAGAAAATTCAAATAAAAATCGTTGTGGAGGAGCTAAATATGAATATTAGAGAAAGTGAACTTCCGGGTATTGGTTACAAATTTCAAATCGTTACGAAAGGTAACGAAAAGATGGTGATTGTCATTCATGATGATGGGCGTAGAGAAATGTATCATTTTGATTCAGACCATGAAGAAAGCATCTCAAGTATTTCATTACGTGACTCAGAGGCAAGACAAATTGCAGCAATATTAGGTGGAATGGTATATAAACCTAGGGCGTTAGAAAATGTGGAGATGGTCTTTGAAGGTTTAGCGATTGAGTGGTTCAAAGTGGAGAATGCTGCTCCAGCACTTGGAAAAACAATTGGCGATCTTGAAATAAGAAAAACGTATAGTGTAACGATCATTGCAGTTATGAAAAAGAATATGAAAAAGCTATTTAATCCAGGGCCAGAAACGGTAATTGAAGAAGGCGATATGCTTGTAGTTTCTGGTGAGAGAGAAGAGATTAAAAAAATTATTAATGAATTACTTTCGAATAGGGGGACTGACTAGATGGATACTTTAATTTTTGAAGTTGGTACAGCGTTAGTATTAGTTGCAATTGCGGCAGTCATTGCTGGAAAGTTTAAATTCTCAGTAATTCCTTTTCTAATTGTTCTTGGGATGTTAGTGGGGCCACACGCGCCGACAATAGGTGTTATCGATTTCAAATTTATTGAAAGTGCAAGTGTAATTTCCTTCCTTGGACGGATTGGCGTTCTGTTCCTTCTGTTCTACCTAGGACTAGAGTTTTCGATGAAAAAACTAATTAAATCTGGACGTTCCATTGCGATTGGCGGAACAATCTATATTTTAATTAACTTTTCACTTGGATTATTATACGGATTTATAATGGGCTTCCCATTACTTGAAATCTTAATTATTGCGGGTATTATTACGATTTCTTCTAGTGCTATCGTTGCAAAAGTATTAGTTGATTTAAGAAGAACTGGTAATAATGAAACCGAATTAATTTTAGGAATTATTATGTTTGAAGATATATTCCTTGCTGTATATTTATCAGTAGTTTCTGGGTTAGTCCTTGGGGATCACGCTTCCTTCTTAGGGGCTCTCACTTCAATTGGAATTGCTTTAGGATACATGCTTCTATTCTTTATTGTAGCTAGAAAGGCTACGCCGTTATTAAATAGATTGCTCAATATTAGTTCAGATGAAATTTTCATTATTGTAGTATTTGCTTCTTTGTTCTTTATCGCTGGTTTTTCAGAAACAATTCACGTTGCCGAAGCAATTGGAGCACTTCTTTTAGGATTAGTCTTCTCTGAGACAGAGCATAGTGACAGAATTGAACATCTTGTTGTTCCATTTAGAGACTTTTTCGGAGCTATTTTCTTCTTCAGTTTCGGATTAAGTATAGACCCGTTCTCATTAGGCGGAGCAATATGGTTAACGTTAGGTGCTGTACTTCTGACGATAATCGGAAACTTTGTAGCAGGGATGATTGCAGGACGACAAGCTGGATTATCTCATAAGGCGTCAACAAATATTGGATTAACAATTGTTTCAAGAGGAGAATTCTCCATCATTATGGCTAATATCGGCATCGCCGGTGGTTTAATGTCAGTATTGAAACCATTCTCCGCACTATACGTGCTTATACTATCCATATTAGGTCCACTTCTTACGAAAGAGTCAAAGAATGTATATAAATTTTTAAATAAAATCTTTAAGTGGGATACGAAGACTAGCTAAATTTTAAACAATTGCTGTTTAAGGTCGGATTTTATATAGAGCATTATCGTGAAGGAATCTATAGTTAAATAGATTCCTTTTTTTATGGGAAATCAATAACTGGTTGTTATTTGTTAGAGAAGGAGATGTTTAATATTTTACATATTGTGGCATACATATAGGAAAAGGGTGTTTGGAAAGGGGATTATAGAGAAATGGAACTCCAGTTTCAAAATGTATATCAACAAGTTGAAAATTGGTATGTGTTGGATTCGGAGCTTCCTTGGGATGTCAAAAAGTTAAGAAATGATTTATTTTCTCTTATTGAAATAAGTACAACGCCAGTTATTTTTTGTGATACGTGTGATGCGAATCATGTACTTTTAGCATTAGGAGAAGAAGAAGAGGAATTTTTATTCCCAGTAGGTGGTTTTTATCATAAAGAAAAGCAATTAATTTTCGTTTGTATGTGGGAAGAGTATGAACAAGTGCTCAAAACGCTATTGCATGAATTTAGGCATGCGATGCAGCATAAGGACGATGTACTATATGTTGGAAATGAACTATACGAAGAAAGATGGATCGAGAAGGATGCGAGGCATTTCGCGGAGAGGAAGCTAGATGAATATAAAAATAGAAATTTAATCTGAAGCATAGTGGAGAAAGGTCGCTGTGCTTTTGTTTTGTTGCTAATTAAAAATAAGTTGTTGACCTTTATTAAGTTTAGTTCTAAACTAATAGTATCAAATGAGCGAGGTGATGGAATGAAAGCAGAGGAAAGACTTGGATTACTATTATGGTTTCGTTTATCACGCTTTTATAATAGAAGTATTCGTGAGACGAATCAGCATTTGAAAACGTGGAATGTATCTGCTGCTCAGTTTGATGTATTAGTTCAAGTTGGAGGACACGATCGTTTAACGCAGCAAGAGCTTGGAAATAAGTTATTTGTTACGAAAGGAAATGTTACTCAACTTTTAAATAAGATGGAGCAACTCGATTGGATTCAGCGTGAACAAGAAGGCACCACGAAATATATTTCCTTAACAGAAGAGGGAAAGGTTCTATATGAAGAAATAGTCCCGCCGCAAGAAACATTTCAAGCAGAACAATTTGATAAGTTAAATAGAGAAGAACAAAAACAATTATTAGAATTACTGAAGAAGTTGCAGTGATAAAAATTAAAAATAAATATCTCGATTTCGAGATAATATGAGGTGAAGGATATGTTTAGAAAAGTTGATCATAAAAATATGGGAAGAGCAAATCACGGTTGGTTAAATACACATTTTCATTTTTCCTTTGCGAATTACTATAACCCGAATAACATGAACTTTGGAGCATTGCGTGTAATTAATGATGACCTAGTAGCGGCACAAACTGGTTTTGATCTGCATCCGCACCGCGATATGGAAATCATTTCGTACGTTGTAGATGGTGCTTTAACACATGAGGATAGCATGGGGAACCGAGGGACAATTGAGCGTGGGCATGTTCAATATATGAGTGCAGGTACTGGTGTATTTCACAGTGAGCATAACTTAGGAAATGAAACATTGCGTTTATTACAAATTTGGGTTTTACCGGACCGTGATGGTCATAAACCGAACTATGGTGAGTTTAAATTTGATTGGAGTAAACGTGAAAATGAGTGGTTCCACATGGTATCTCCTTCTGATGGAGATGCACCAATTCATATTCACCAAGATGCAAATTTATATTCTTTATCATTAGAGGCTGGTAAAGAAATTCAGTTTCCTGTTCAAGAAGGACGTCAATTATACCTTGTACAAATTGAAGGTAGCAGCGTTGTGAATGGTGAAACACTCGTAACGCGTGATGCAGCGGAGGCTGTAGAAGAAGATATTCGCATTCAAGCGAAAGAAAACTCTCACTACTTAGCGATTGAAATGAAAATGGAATAAAGTGAAACTATAGCCCATGGCGGTTTTAAGTATGTGAATAGTGGAATGAAAAGTTATAGGAAAGAGGATATCGGAAACGATATCCTTTTTTGTGTGAGTTAAATTAACAGAAAAAACTTTCTCAATTTTTGGAAGCAGGTATCAGGAGAGTTATTCAGAATTTTATAAAAGTGTTAAAAACTTTTAGGGGAATGGGGAGTGTTAGATTGAAAAAGCAAGTAATTTCATCAGCATTAGCATTAACTGTTATCGCAAGTGGGTTTGGGGCATTTGGAGCAACTACGACGAAAGCAGAAGAGCAAAAAATCCAGTATCACCAAGAGTTTAAAACGCCAGCTTACATAGGTGAAGAATGGAAAGCGCCGGAAGGATTAGATAAAAAAGAGACGGTCTTTCAATATTTAGAGAGTAAAAAGGATATGTTTAAACTAGCGGGAAATATTGACAAACATTTCAATATCGTTGGTGAAGAAAAAGATGCTGAGTCTGGTACAACACATGTGAAGTTAGTTGAGAAGCATAATAACATTCCTGTGTATGGTTCAGATCAAACAGTTACGCTTGATAAAGAAAATAATGTAAAAGCATTTTTCGGACAAGTTATTCCGAGTTTAGATGATAAAAATATTCCTGCATCTGCAAGTATTAGTGCAGAACAAGCAGAAACGATTGCAAAAGCTAATATTGAGAAAGAAATTGGTAAAGTAAAGAATTATGATGGTGTGAAAAAAGATTTATATGTGTATGAAAAAGATGGTCAATACTATCTTGCGTATCTTGTAAAAGCATCGGTTTCAAAACCAGCTCCAGGATATTGGCATTACTTTGTTGATGCAACAAATGGGAATGTTATTGAGAAATATAATGCGGTAGATAACATTACTGGATTTGGTTACGGAGTATTAGGCGCTAGACAATCATTTGAAATTGCTCAAGATACGAAAACAGGAGCGTTCAACTTATTTGATGGTACACGAGGAAAAGGTGTCCATACATTTGATGCAGAGAATATGGATGAAAACTGGTTTAATTTATTCTCACAAATTCTTGGATATACAGGAGAAGAAATTGCAAGTAAATCTAAGTTCTTCGAAGATAAAGCGGCAGTTGATGCGCATGTGAATGCAGGTAAAGTATATGATTACTACAAAAAGACATTTAACCGTAACTCTTTCGATGATAAAGGTGCGAAACTTATTTCTACTGTTCACGTAGGTGAATCTTGGAATAACGCAGCTTGGAACGGTATTCAGATGATGTATGGTGATGGTGATGGCAAGACATTCATTCCATTATCTGCTGGACTTGATGTTATCGGTCACGAATTAACGCATGCTGTAACTGAGCATACAGCAAACCTTGTATATAAAAATGAATCAGGTGCGTTAAATGAATCGTTATCTGACATTATGGGTGTCATGGTTGAGAAGAAGAGCTGGGATTTAGGTGCTGATATTTATACACCTGGTAAGCCTGGTGATGCACTTCGTTCTCTGAAAGATCCAGCATCTATTCCGAACCCATTAAAACCTGGTGAAGGTTACCCAGATCATTACAATAAACGTTATACTGGAACAGCTGATAATGGCGGCGTTCATATTAACAGTAGTATTAATAATAAGGCAGCGTATTTAGTATCTGATGGCGGCACTCATTACGGTGTGAAAGTAACTGGAGTGGGCCGTGAAGCGACAGAAAAAATTTACTATCGTGCTCTTACTAAATATTTAACTGCAAACTCTGACTTTAAAATGATGCGTCAAGCAGCACTTCAATCAGCAGAAGATTTATACGGTAAAAACTCTAAAGCTGTACAAGCTGTAACAAAAGCTTATGACGCTGTAGGAGTAAAATAATAAGAGAAAAAAGACCTGACTGGATTGTCAGGTCTTTTCCTTATTTAATCACGAACACCTAATGCGATTTTTGCCATACGTGACATACGTTCTTTTGTCCATGGCGGGTTCCATACAACGTTTACTTCTATTTCATTTACTTCAGGTACATTCGTTGATAATACTTTCTTAACGTCGGATACGATTTGGCCAGCCATTGGACAACCGATAGAAGTCATCGTCATTGTAATGACAGCATTATTATTTTCATCCGCTGTAACGTCATAAACTAATCCGAGATTGATAATATCAACACCTAATTCAGGGTCAATAACAGCTTCTAAGTTCGCATATAACTTTTCTTCAAATGCTTGTTGTGACATGTGTAGCACCCCCTAAATATTAATGATATCGGTTCTCATTATAACGGATATGCGGGATAAGTGCAGGAAATGAGCTCAAAAAAAATATTCCTCTCGGAGAAACAAAAATTATAGCGGATAATGGAAAAGGGCAGATGAGTACAAGTAAATGTTATTTAAATGTATACATTTGTATATCCAAAAATTCATAAATAAATATTAGAAATCCTATTGTAATTTGAAATAACATCATGTATACTTCTAATTAGTTGATAACGATTATCACTATCAACTGAAACATTACTCTTCGTTATGTTGGTCATACCCCTTTTTGACGACGTAAGTCAGAGACGAATGTTGAAATATCTTGTGTCCTATTCTACAGAATTATGGTAATCTCCAACCTCAACTTATATGCGTAAGCATGCAAAAAAAGGATCCTATCCGTGAAGGGATCCTTTTTTGCATGTTGTCGCAATTAATGTATATAGCCCGGGTATACGTTCTTCAATTCCTTCCGGTGAAGTAGAAGGGAAGACCCACCTTTGATGAGATCCGTGTTCTTCAATTAATTTTTCAATCTTGAAATTTGCTTCTGCCATTGCTGTAATAACTTCTCCTAGTGTCCAGCGCCTAATTTTTGTTCTCGGTACAGCAGCTTTCTGCGATTCCGTAAGGAGGATACTATAAGCTACGTCATCTTCAATAAGTTCTTCATCGAAATAATTTTCATTTGCTCGAAATGATGGATGATCTACTCCTAATAATTTTGTATAAACGGGATGGTAATCACGCAGTATAAATGTCCCATCTTGTTTTAGTAAGTGGGAGATTATATGAAAGAGTGGCTTTAAGTCTAAAAAGTAATGGAGCACGCCAAGTTCCAGTAACACGATATCAAATGACTGAGATAGATTTAGATCTAGTACATCGGAAACGATATACTGAATAGAGACGCCAGCAGCCTCGGCTAGTTCGGTTGCATATTTTTCGTTACTTGCTGAAATATCTACAACTGTTACATCGGCTCCTAAAAGAGCAAGAGCAACTGCTTTGTTACCTTTTGATCCGAGTAAATTAATAATACGCTTTCCTTTTGGAGATTGTATGTAAGGTAAATAGTAGGAGACTTCATGAACAGGATCTTGCATGAGTTTTTTTGCATATTCTGTCGGTGTGCCGTGACGATTCGTCCAAGCTTCATAAGCAGCTGCATTCCAGCTTTTTTCATTAATCGTGCTTAGTTGTTTTTGATTCAATTTTATCACTCCTTTTGTGAACTTATACTTATTCGGCAGGAGGATGAGATTTCCTGTTCTTTTTGAATTGATGTTTGATTTTGTATGGTGTGATGAAGTGGAAAAGAAGAGATTTTCGAATAGTCTTCTTTTTTAAAAAATCGATATATTTGAAAAAACACCGATATAATCTCATGTACTGCATAAAGAAAAGGGGTGTTCCTGATTAATGGAACATCCCTTTTCTATTATGCTGTATATCCCTCTTTCTTATCTTTCAAAAAGAAAAGTACAGCAAGGATTACGAGAATAATAGCTGCAATATCATATGTTATTTTAAATGTATCGTTAAAGTTTAAGTACTCTACTAAAGGAGTTTTCACTGCCCCTGCATATATGCAAATAGGAATTAGGAGCAAATCGTAAAATTTCTTTTCTTTCAGGTATCGTATTAGGAAGAAGATACACATAATAGAAAACCATACTATGCTTAAAATAGTCATTTATACCTCCCAAAAAAGTTTACATCATATTGTAACTTTGTTTGTATTGTTTACGCACTATGCACACGATTATGTTTTTTTTCTTTCCTAGCAGTAAGTAGTTGTGGTGTAAAAATACCGAGTAATATAAACACAATTCCTATCCACTGCATGAGTGATACAACTTCATGAACAAGTGTAATAGAAGCGATAATTGCTGTTGGTAATTCTGCTGCACCTAATATTGTACCAAGCCCCGTTCCGACTTTCGGTACACCAATTGAAAAACAAATGACAGGTACAATAACTCCAAACAGTCCAAGAAAGAAAGCATATTTCCATAGGCCTGCTTGTAAAGCGCCGTCCGTTAAAAAGGTAGGCGGGAAAAATAAGCATACAATAAGAGTAGCACTCGTTGTCATAAGAAAGCTTTTTGTATAAGGCGGAACATCTGTAGCGACGCGTCCACTTGCAAATACATAGAATGAGAAAGAGACGGCAGCTAATAGCCCGAAGATAATACCTTTCGTCGAAAAGTTTTGTCCAAGTCCTTCAAATACTCCACCAGCAAACAATGTACCAGTAAACAAAATAATAATAGATATAACTTTTTCACGGCTTGGGAATGTGCGGTTGGCAATCGCTTCGATGACTACACCAATCCAAGTGAACTGAAAGAGTAAAACGACAGCGATAGAGGCTGGCAGTTCTTCTACAGAAATAGCATAGAAAATACCTGTCATACTCATAGTTGTGCCGACTGTTAGTAACGAAAAGAATTGTTTTTTTGATACTTTATGACGTGAAAAGAAAAGGACGAGTAAAAGTAGACCAATCCACCCGAAGACATATTGTCCTCCTAGTAGTTGGTGTGCTGAAAATCCGTCGATGAATCCGAGTTTAAAAATAGTTGAAAGTACGCCGTAGCTACAAGCGCCGAATAAAACTAGTAATGAATACTTAAATTTCTCCATGAGAAAACCTCCTTATATAAAGTGAAACTTTAATCAGTGGGGGTTTTGTTCATCCCCCACTGATTATCAGCCCTCACCAATCGGGCGTTTATGGGCAGCCTGACTCCCACCTAACTTCTTTGCTCCAGCCGAATTTTTGGGTGGGAGTTTTACTGCCCGCAAATAGCGGGATAAATAAAAAACGCCCGTTATCCTAATAAGGACAACGGGCGAACGAAACAGAGTAAGAGACTCTACAAAATTCCGCCACTCATACGAAGTATGAGTTTGGGTTATGAAATTATAGTAGTAGTTTACATTGCTTTTGGAAAGACAATTGAGCATTTTACACCTTGAGGTGTGTTTTGTATTCCATAAGGAAACTGATGTTTATCTAGTATTTGTTTTACAATATATAATCCAAGACCGCTACCTTGTACTAAACCGTTGTTTCCAGGGTTAGCGCGATAGAAAGGCTCAAATAGATGATCGAGTTTGTCCTCATCTATTTGTGAACCTGTATTTAAAACCTCTAATGCGTAACCGTTTGGTTTTTCATAAAGCTTTATATATACATGCTGATGATCGATTGTATAGTGAATTGCATTTGAAATAATATTAAAAATAGCAGTTTGAATAAATTTAGGATCAGCTAAAATTATTACATCTTGTTTAATGTTAGATTGAACAGTTAATTGCTTTACAGATATAAAATAATCTACTTTCCGCATAACGTCCTCAATGATGTTAGATAGTGAAACAACTTCTAAATTCGGTTTGAATTGAGGATTTTGTATTTTGGATAATTCTGACATCTTTTCCGTTAATATGTTAATATCTTGCATCATCTCGTAGGATCGTTTTAGATATTTGTCTCTATCTTTGTATGCACCGATTCCGTGAATCATGCCATCTAGTTGTCCCATAACGACTGCGATAGGTGTTTTTAATTCATGGGATACCATAGACATAAATTCTTTACGAGATTGTTCTAATTGTTGTTCTTTCTTGAGCTCATTTCGTAAATCTTTATTTGTTTCATGTAGATTTTTCACAATAGTTGGGACTTGTGAAGCCGCTACTTGCAAATTGAAATCTGTTTGATCTGTATTTTTGTTAGGTGATTGTTTATCTGAAAAGTCCAGATTTATAATATCTTTTAAAGTATCGCTCATATATTGAAAAGGTTTGGCAATTAGTTTGGCATAAATTAAAGAACCGAGCAGAGATAATGCAAGCATTGTTGCACCAATATTTGGAGCTAATTGTTGCAAGGCATCTGCTAAACTTGGACTATCATGTGTTTCATTTGTTTTCTTTGCTGCATTTTCTTTTGCAGCTACAGTTTGGCTAGTTTGCAAAAGATGATTAATAGCTGTAGAGAGTGTTTTGAAATCTATAATAGATGACTGGAAATTTGAGATGCTACCCTCTGAAACAACTTTATTTTGTTCATTTTTCGTAACTGAATCCGCATGTTCCGCAGTTGGAGTTTCAGTTTTTTTCGCATAATGCTCTTTATCATAGTTTAAAGCTAGAAAATAAATAATTTGATACAGGCAAAATGATAAAAGAACACAAAACAATAAGGTTTTGATGAAAATATTTTTGGTGATGTTATCCTTGCTATGCTTCGATTTTGTAGCCAATGCCTTTCACCGTTTTAATATAAGGGATCCTCAATTTTTTTCTTAAATTTTTAATATGTGTATCTATAACTCTTACATCACCATAATGTTCATAGCCCCATACCTTATTTAATAAATCACTTCTTGATAATACTTTTCCTCGATTTTGTAACAAAGTATATATAATCTCAAATTCTTTAGTTGTTAGTTCAATTTGATTGCCATGAACATAAGCCGCATACGCTGTAGAATTTAACATCAATTCATGGAATTGTAGTATAGTTGCAGTTTCGGTTTCCTTCGTTGTTGTCCTTCTTAATACAGCTTCTACGCGTTTAATAAATACCGTGTAATGGAACGGTTTCGTAATATAGTCATCAACGCCCAACTCAAACCCTTTAATTTCACTTTCTTCATTATGTAAGCCTGTTAACATAATAATTGGTATATCAGACTGTCCTCGCATAATTTTACAAATACTATAACCATCTATATCTGGTAACATTACATCAAGGAGGACAAGGTCGTATGAATTTTTTTGGAAAAGAAGAATTCCTTCCGTTCCAGCGCCAACC
>Ga0102589_1004288_pt1 | contig 13626 bp, 14 predicted proteins | sample AraplaMF_Col_mLB_FD_76858 | JGI IMG/M metagenome (GOLD analysis project Ga0102589, IMG submission 76858) | Arabidopsis root microbial communities from the University of North Carolina, USA - plate scrape MF_Col_mLB | ecosystem: Host-associated > Plants > Roots > Endosphere | place: USA... | reverse complement strand
AAAAGGATTATCATTTTTTGTTAAATGATAAAGCCATAAAGAAACAGTTGGTAAACATAAGAAATCAAATAAAACATTCGATTTAAACTCTTTAGGTATAAAGCGTATAGGGTATTGAAGTATTCGACGGTTAACTAGAAACCTGTCAACGATAGCATTTGTATATCCATTCATAAACAAGACCAACAGTGAGTCTTTGACAGGGGTTTTCTTTAAAACGAAGGGTAAGCTACCTAAAAATATGACGGTTATACACTTTAGAAATCGTCTTTCTAATTTTTTACTTTTCATATAGTTTCATCTCCTTTCTTAGTCGTAAAATTAGTATTAGCTGTTCTATGATTTACGATGCAACAGTTTTTCCTTTGTCATGCAAATGTAACAAAATAAACCATGACAATTTTTATCAAATGGTTACATTCGTTCGGTATCAAAAAACTGAATAGGAGTGTTGTCCATTGAAGAAAAAGCTAGTACCTATCATAATGGCTTTGGGAGTTTTTATCCCGAATCAGGCATTTGCTGCAACGGGAGACAGCATTATCAAGACAGGCTAATTCCTTCCTTTATGTATTTATTGTTTCATACCTTATCTTTTCGTAAATATTTAGAATATGCAATAACATTTATACTAACTTAAAAATTCTTTAATTTATTTAAGTAAATGGTTAATTATTTTTGTTATAGATACTTTAGTATTTATATCTGTTGTCGAAAAAGTTCATATTTTTCTACAAAACATATAAATGAAAAAATGAAATTTAGAGTTAGTTTATTATGTTATCGATATGTTGAAAAGTGAAACTAAACGCAATACCCATTGCAGGAACGCAAAAGAAAGCACCTTTACTTAAGGTGCTTTCTTTTTGGTTTATTTAATGCATTTTGCAGTATATTTAATGCATTTTCCATCTTTATCATATAGTTCTTATCGTTACTAGAACATTGAAACGAAATATCATTAGTTCCATTGGTACTTAGTAAACTTTTTTCTTCTAGGAGACTAGACAGTCTTTCTACAGTACCTTTACTGCCATCAATAAGTTGAATATGAGAGGGAAGCAAATCTTTTAATACAGGCTTGTAATAAGGGAAATGAGTGCAACCTAGTACAACCGTACCATATTGATTTAAATCAAATCCTTCTAGCTTTGTTCTAAAATACGTACTTAATTTGTCCCAATTAAAGTTTAGATCTTCACAGAATTCAACTAATTCTGGAAGAGGTAATGGGTCAACGATTGAATCCTTATCAATTCTAGTAATTAACTTTTTATATTTCAATTCTTTTAATGTTAAGTCCGTAGCAAAAACAAGCACTCTTTTATCCATTGAACTACTTAATTCAATAGCAGGCTTTGCAGCAGGCTCCATTCCGATTATTGGGATATCGTACGTAGACCTTAATTCGTTAATAGAGATGCTAGTAGCTGTATTACAAGCGATAACAAGTGCTTTAACCTCTTGTTTAAGAATATCTTCCACTGCAGTTTGGACATGTTTATTTACTTCTTCTTTTGTCTTGGTTCCATACGGAACATTGCGTGTATCAGCATAATATAAAAAATCTTCTTTTGGAAAATGTTTTATTGCTTCATTTAATACCGATATTCCTCCAATGCCAGAGTCAAAAAAACCAATTCTCATGTTTTTCACCTTACAATTCAAATATTTTTTCACATCATTTATTATACCTTTAGAGTAAATGATTAAATAGGAAAAGCCCAATTCTATAGATTCAAACGATAATTACTATAGAAAGAGGCTCATTTATTAATTTAACTATAGTTGAGTGTTTTTAGAATATTTTCTGCTTGTTGCATAGTAGCTTTCACTAGATCAGCTGCTGTTCTATCTCTTTCTAATAGCCTCGTACTTTGGCCACACCATAAAGACATATACTCTTTATCACCTAGCTTAGCTGCAGCTTTTCGAATATCTCCCGTAATGGTATTTTGTGTAGGAAAACATAACGGTTGAATCTTAGAAGTTTCGAACTCCTTAATAAAAGTATTGGCTATTCCTCGTGCGGGACGACCTGAAAAATGTCTAGTGAGAACCGTGCTTTCTTCATTACTTTCGTGAAGAGCCTCTTTATAACAAGGATGTGCTCCAGATTCTTGTGTCGCTAAAAAAGCAGTTCCCATTTGTACACCACTCGCGCCCAAAGCTAAAGCTGCGATTAATCCTCTTCCATCCATAATTCCACCGGTGGCAATGACGGGAACATCCACTTGATCCACTATTTGAGGTACAAGTGAGAACAGCCCAATATTAGCTCCGTAAGGATGCTCATTTACATCAAATGTTCCTCGATGACCACCTGCTTCACTTCCTTGAGCTATAATCACATCCGTCCCCTGTTCTTGTGCAGTTAGGGCTTCTTTGACTGTTGTAACCATTGTCATAACTTTTATGTCATTTTCTTTTGCTATTTTCATCGCATAAGGTGGAAGAACACCAAAAGCTGTGCTTACGATAGGTACTTGTTCTTCTACCAATACTTTAAACTGCTCTTTAAATAAATTTTTAGTTTTGACTTCTTGTTCAATACGCTTAATAGATAAAACGCCTCGCATCGTATCTAATAATTGCTGAACCTCTTCTAACCCACCCGTATTATCTGCCATTTCAGTAGCAAAAAGATTAACAGCAAAGGGCCTTTTAGTATATTTTCGAATCTCTCTCACAGCTTGTCGGATATCCTCTGGATGCATATAAGCAGCACCTAATGTTCCAAGCCCACCTGCCTCACATACGTTTACAATGAGATCTACTGTTGTAATTTTATCTCCCGCCATACCAGCCTGTATAATGGGTACCTTAATATCTAACATTTCACAAACACGATTATCTAAATTCATTTTTCTCCCCCAGGTTATGAAGTAGACTACACGAGTTGTATTAAGAATTAAATAAATGATGTGGTCTGGTAGTTAATTCATTTTTATTAAGAGCACATGTGAGACTCATAAAAATATAATTGCACTTTATAATCCTCATAAAAGATGCTCCATATTTATCATATATGTTTTTATCTATATGGTATAATTCAAAAAAAAGATATTTGTCATCTCTTTAACAGATGGCAAAGAGAAATTAGGTGTGAAGAAACATGGATATTCAATCTTTGCGTATTTTTAAGGCAGTTGCCGAGTATGGGAGTATCTCAAAAGCTGCAAAAGAGCTAAATTATGCACAGTCTAATATTACGACTCGGATGCAACAGTTAGAAAACAGCCTGCAAACGGTCTTATTTTATCGACATAACAAAGGGGTTACACTAACAGCAAAAGGAGAAGTATTAATAACTTATGCTGATAAAATTTTTCGTCTTTTAGATGAAACAAAAGAAGTAATGAGGGACCAAGAAGAGCCTCAAGGTCCCTTAGGTATCGGTTCAATGGAGACAACGGCTGCCGTTCATTTGCCTAGGTTTCTCTCTAGGTATCACTCTGCCTATCCTCAAGTAGATTTAAACTTAAAAACGGGGCCTACAAGTCAGCATATTGAAGCAGTGTTAAATTATAAATTAGACGGTGCATTTGTCTCTGGACCTCTATCTCATCCTGACCTTATTACAAAGAAAGTATTCAGTGAAGAATTAGTATTGGTAGGAAATTCGTTACTTTCTCAATCTTTAAAATCTCATAAAGTTGATGATTTGACACTGTTAGTTTTACACAAAGGTTGTTTTTATCGTGAGAAGTTAAAGCATTGGTTACATGAAGAAGGAGTGATACCTTCTAAAGTTATGGAGTTTGGTTCCTTGGATGCGCTTATGGGATGTATAGCAGCTGGCCTGGGAGTTACTTTACTACCTCTATCTATTGTACAAAGATACAGCTATCTAGAAGAGGTTACTCATTATTCTATTCCAGAAAAATTTTCGCTAGTCGACACGCTTTTTATTTATCGTACTGATGTCACTTTCTCTACGCCTCTTATTAAATTTGCAGAAATGTTTCAAGAGGAGAGGATTAGTCCTCTATAATATCCTAGAGGAGGAGAAGGGACTTTCATCCTCGTTATATGGATAAAGGTTTCCACACAACTATAGCGTGGATTCATAATTAAAAAATGTGTACGTATATGGAATAAACCCCGCCATAGTAATTGAATTTATCACATTTTATTTAATAAAAAGCCCTTTGCTTAATAAGAGCAAAGGGCTTTTACACATGTGTAAATATAGTAGTGCAGAGAGCTCTATAGACTTAAAAAATTATGAACGTGCTAGCAGACTCATTGAGAAGCCAGAGATACAAACTTCGATGGATTTTGATATCTGTTTTAAAGATACCTGTTATCTATTTTATGTATTTTATTATATATCAAAATAGAGATATGCTGAAGTAGTAACATTTTTTAAGGAGATGAGATCTTGATTAAAATTTTAGTTGGTGGAATATTATCGTTAGTTATTGCAATGGGAATTGCAAGGTTTTCCTATACGCCTATTCTACCTCTTATGCAAAGTGACATGTCATTTTCAAATAAAGTTGCCGGGTATCTTGCTACAAGCAACTATGCAGGATATCTAATTGGAGCTGTTTTAGTAGGAATCCTACCTTTAAAAAAACGTAGAAAAGCAGTCTTAAGATTAAGTCTAATTTTCAGTGTAATTACGACTGCAGGCATGGGATTATTTCAAATGTATTCAGCATGGTATACTTGTCGTTTTATATCCGGCTTTTCTAGTGCATTTGTACTTGTTTTATCTTCAAGTATTGTATTAGACAAACTTGCTGAAAAGGAAAAAACAAATTGGTCTGGGCTTTTCTATGGAGGAGTTGGAGTAGGGATTTTTCTTACTGGAATCACTATCCCTATTTTAAATCATTATTTTAAATGGGAAGGAGCATGGATTGGGCTCTCTATTCTAAGTATTATACTAACTTTCCTAGTATGGATTTGGTTGAAAGATGAGACCTCTAGTTCTACTCAGAATAAGAAGAAGGAGATACCTGCTCATGGCCCTCCAACGAAATGGATTCCTTGGTTGATTATAGCCTATGGCCTAGAGGGTCTAGGGTATATTGTAACTGGTACCTTTATTATATCTATTGCAGGACAAATACCAAATTTTAATGGCGATGCAACCTTTATATGGATGATTGTCGGTTTAGCTGCGATTCCATCTTGTATTATCTGGTCTTCACTTGCCAAAAAAATGGGGTTTGTGAAATGCTTAGTTGTTACCATGCTATTACAAGCCTTTGGCATTGTAGTTCCGGTATTATTAATGACTAAAATAGGTTTAATTGTAAGTGCACTATTGTTTGGAGCAACATTTATGGGAATTACAACACTTGCTACAACATTAGCAAGCCGAATTACTCCAAAGAATAGTAGCCGTATCATCGGTTACCTTACAGCTATTTATGCTGCTGGTCAAATGATAGGGCCCTTGCTTGCTGGCCACTTTGCATCTGCTAGTCATAATTACAACTCTGCTTTAATTGGGGCTGCAATTGTTGTATTAATTGGTGCTCTCTTTTTATTATCCGGGATTCGATTTGATAATAAGCCTGTTAAGATTGTAATTACAGAAAATATACAGAATGAAGAAATTTAACTTTTATGTGTCTAATAAGTATTGAAAGCATATAGTTGAGAAGGAAGTAGTAGAAAGAGAAAGAACAATATAAAACATTACTTTATTCATATATCTTTGTTTGCGTCATTTTGATAACTAAAGGTTTGATAAATAAAAGCTATCGTATCATTTTTTAAGGAAAAACTTGATATGATAGCTTCTTCAACCAAAAGACGTGAAGCAATTGAATATTCATATTGCCTCCTAACTTAAGTGGATATCTCTTTTAGAGATACCCCATATCTCAGTATTGAATTATACATGTAAGCAAATCTATTATAAAGTATAGGTATTGATTAAGAAATATTTGGAGAAAACAGTCGATAACTTTAGCTGAAAATAAAGTCTTTATTGATGATAGTTGTTTAGAAGAGGGTTTAGTCACTTTAACGTTTGGTAATTAGGAGAGGAGAGTTTGTATGGTAACATATCATACTTTAGAAGTGAAAGGTCTGAATATATTTTATAGGAAGGCTGGGAATCCAGATAAACCAACCATCTTATTGCTACATGGATTTCCATCTGCAAGCCACATGTTCCGAGATCTTATTCCGGTTCTAGAAAAAGATTATTATGTAATTGCCCCTGATTATCCTGGCTTTGGAAATACAACTTCGCCTGATCGAAAAGAATTCGACTATACATTTGATCATATTACTGAGGTAATTGAAGCTTTCGTTAATAAATTAGAACTTGATAAGTATGCTCTATACGTTTTTGATTATGGTGCTCCTATTGGTTTTCGTTTAGCTATGCATAACCCAGAGCGTGTAACAGCAATTATTAGCCAAAACGGAAACATTTATCGAGAAGGTTTGGGATCAAAATGGGCGACCAGAGAAGAATACTGGGAAAATCCCACGCCGGAAAAAAGACAAAGTTATCGAACGGCTTTTGCATCAGAAACCATTAAGCATCAGTATATCGATGGGACGCGGGAAAATACAGTTTCCCCAGATGGTTATACGCTTGACATTACCTATATGAAACGACCAGGAAATGATGAAAAACAGTTAGATTTAATATTTGATTATCAAACCAATGTAAAGATGTATCCTGAATTTCAACAATATCTCCGTAAGTATCAGCCGCCCTTATTAGCAGTATGGGGTAAAAATGATGTTTCCTTTATTCCAGAAGGGGCTAAAGCTTTCAAAAAAGATTTACCTGATGCAGAGGTCCACTTAGTAGACAGTGGCCACTTTGCTCTAGAAACACACGCAAATGAAATTGGAGAATTAATGTTAGATTTTTTAAAACGTAATCATATTTAAATAGAAAAAAACGATGAATCTCTCTAAACGCTACATCGTAATTTATAAAAATACGGAACATAGAGGTTTATAATTTATTTATAAATCCCTATATTACAATAAGGTAAATATCTAAAGGAGGTATTTTATATGACAAGAAAATGTATTAATGCTGATGGCGCTGTTGCTGTTGGGCCGTACTCTCATGCAGTTGAAGCAGGGGAGTTCCTATTTTTATCCGGGCAAACTCCTATCGATCCACAGACTCAAAAGCTCTCGGAGGGTAATATTGTAGAACAAACAAAACAATGTTTTGAAAATCTTTTTAAAGTATTGGAAGCATCAGGTCTAACCTCTGAAAATGTGGAAAAGGTAAATGTTTTTTTAACCAATATGAATGATTTTGCAGCAATGAACGAAGTTTATGCAACACAGTTTTCTGCTCCTTATCCTGCTCGTACAACTATAGGTGTAGCCTCTCTCCCTCTAGGCGCACAAATTGAAATAGAAATGATAGCTAGAAGGTAATACCTAACGGTGAATATTATGTAACTAAATATCTCTCATCAACAGATAAGCTACAGGCTAGTGTACAAGTAAACACTGAAGGTGAGGTCATTACAAATTGATGCCTAGAATTATTAATTTAGCTATTGGAACGCCAAAGGAATATAACTGGAACCACGAAGCTAAGCTATCTGGAATAGGAAAGACTTCTACCAAGGTTGCTGAGTTAAAAAAGGTAGGGTTCGTGGGAGACGACGTTGGAAATAAAGAAAAGCATGGAGGCGTTGATAGGGCGGTATGTTTATATCCATTTGAACACTATTCTTATTGGGAAAAAATCTTACGAAAGAAAATGGTTTTACCAGCCTTTGGAGAAAATATTACAGCAATGGGCATGACTGAAAAACAAGTTTGTATAGGCGATGTATATCAAATAGGAGATGCAATTGTGCAAGTGACGCAAGGAAGGGTACCTTGTGATACAATATCGAAATATAATGAGGAAAAACACCTTTTAAAGAAAGTCGTTGAAACCTCTCTAACAGGTTACTTTTTTCGAGTATTGGAAGAAGGAGCTATTAAAAACAATTCAGAAATAAACGTTATTGATAGGCATCCTAGAAGAATATCAGTGGCTTTTGCTACAAAAATTCTTTTTCATCAACACCAAGATAAAGAATCAATCGAAAAGATACTGAGAGTTGATGATTTATCAGAGGAATGGAGAAATAGATTTTTAAAACTCTAATGATGTTTTTTTATTATATATCTAAGAGGTGTGATTGTTATGGAAAAGTTAGAGTATGAATGGGTAAAACAAACAAGACAGATTTTACTAGATCAGTGTAAAGAATTAAATGAAGATGACTTTACGAAAGAGTTTGAATTTGGGTTTCAAAGTATTAGAGACTCTTTAGTTCATGTGGCAGGTTGCTATCATGCTTGGCTAGGTTCTTTTGTTCTTTCAGAAACTTCATCACCACTACTTACAAAAGAAGTCCTTAACACTATGCAGGTAGACGATATTAAACGTTATTTTGAACAAGCTGATAGATACGTAGAAAAAGTATTCGAGCAATTCACAGATAAATTTGATGAATTTATCGAAAAAGAGCTTGCTTGGAGAGCAAACAGTGGTCTTATAAGAAAAACACCCCGTCAATTGCTTGTCCATTCAATTACTCACGAATCACATCATAAAGGACAAATTGTAGCTATGTTACGTCTACTTGGGCATACGCCTAAAAATACGGACATATTAGGGCTATCTGCAAAAGAACTTACCAAATAATAAATTAAAAAATCTTGCCTAAAAGAGCACATTTTTATAACAATGTATGTGCTCTTTGTTATGTATATCATATGCATCGCTAGTTTACATAAAGTCTCTTTCTGGTAGACATCACAAAAAATAACCCTTGCGGCAGTAGGGTTCAGCTAAGGATTCTCTTTCTGGAGTAGGCAGCTTTTTATACCATCCTCCATATAATAACGATTTGTCTTGAGGGGATTAGGGGACAAGTGCATAAAAAGAGGACCTTTTATACAATTGCTAAATGGTTCAAGTATTTGAATAATATTTTATGTAAACTAGCAATGTATATGGTATACAGTCCAAAAACAGAAAAAACTCCCCCAGAGCGTTAAGGGAGTTTTCCTGCTACATTTATTTATCCAAAGGGTTGAAACCTTATCAGTTTCTTGAGTAGTTTGCTCAAGACGAAAGCATAGTATGTATTTTTTATTATAAAGATGCCTAGAATTTATCTTATGTCAACTCAAAAATAAAAAGCCTATGTACTCATCAGCAGTACGTAGGCTTCTAGTAATTAACACTATGAATATATACAGTAATACTATTACCTCAGTAACTGTTCCATCTTTTCTTCTGTTTCGTTTTCCTGGCGAGGCTGATAAATGGTTACTTTTAATTCAGGTGCATCATACACTTGGAGCGTAATATGGTCCATAATCATTTTTCCTGCCACAGGGTGAATAATGGTCTTTTTTCCACACGGCGTACCTAAAACTTCATGTATAAATTCAGCGTTTTTGTTTGACGTTGTGTTGTATGGGATAACTAGCAGTGAATTTTAAAATTATTTTCTGCCTTGAAATAAAAAAGGCAGCCAAATAGAGGGCTGCCTTTTAAACAAAATTGAACAACTAGAAGTACGTTTTATTGTTACATATGATGAATTTCATTTGAAATATATCATATTTTGTAGTCCTTCAGTTTCTTAATTCCTTTCTCGTAGATAACTTTAAAGACTCACATTATAAAATCTACTTACTTAATTTTGTTTATTGCTAACAAGAGTGACATGCGGAGTTTTACCTTTTGATTTCCTAGATGAAAGATAAACGCCAGTAAAGATAATAAGTAGTCCAATGACTACGTTTGGAGTAATTGTCTCTCCCAGTAGTAAATAACCCCATACCATGGCCGAGGCAGGGATCAGGTAAGTAACCGTTGCTGCTAATTCAGGGCCACCATTTTTATTGATATAAAAGTAGATTAACTGACCCAATCCTGAGCCAAAACAGCCGAGACCCACAATTGCAAGAATCGGAAGTGGATGAATCAACAAATCTAATTTGAATGGTTCGGTAATCAGCATCCCAATTAAACCAATGATAGCACCTGTTAGTAAGGTGAAAGTTGTTATAGTTAGTACGCTCACCTCAGACAGAAACCGTTTTGTTAACTGCCCAGCAAGCCCATAGCAGATACAAGCAACAAGCATTGTTCCAATCCCAACAAACCCTTTCCCGAAAATCTGACCAAATTGAAAATTCATAAGGACGAGTATCCCGAAAAAACCGATAAGAATACCGATCCACTGACGTCCGGTAAGTCGATAAGAAAAAAGAATAAATCCGATAAGACCTGTCCAGATCGGAGTGGTCGCATTCAGAATAGAGGCAGTTGTACTGTTTATCTCAGTTTCGCTTAAGGAAATTAATCCCCACGCCAAACCACAGTTAAATATACCAACAACAATCAATGCCTTCCAGGGTAGTTTCTCTTTAACTTTTCTACGCTTCCACCATAGAAACGGGAGCAAGATGATAGCACCTGCTAGACAACGAAAAAATACAATTCCCCATATTCCAGCTGAGGGAAGCAGCCACTTCATAAATACAAAAGATAAACCCCAAATTAAACTAAGCCCAATTAAGGCTCCATACAATCGAAACATAATACACCTCCTTACTTCACTTATTATGGCAAATTTTGTTGATTATTTCATTCCGAAATTTTGCTTTTTAGAAAATTTCCTCATTGTTCTTTATTTTCGTTATCTTGATATCTTTCTCTAGGTATATAAGGTATTTTTTTATAAAATAATAGATTCGACGTTATTCATAGGAATAATTCGGAAAGCTTTAGAGTTTTTATTGAAAAAAGAACGTTTGTTCTTGTATAATATAGAGAACGAATGTTCTTTTTTGAAAGATTCTTTCGATCGATTATGAGTAGCTACCAAATAGATTCATTATATGTATCGACATGCAGGCAGTCCTTGCTTTGTTTTTTTCTATATTAAATGCAAACGTTGAAGAAGGGCATTTCCTACATTTGAAGAATAGTAACACCATTAAATGAATTGAAGGTTGACTGTATCATTGCTAGAGCGACAGATTAAAAAATTGAATAGGAGTGTTCCTTGATGACAAATAGTAAAATGAATCCTAAGGTTGATGAATTTTTAACTAAAGCTAAAAAGTGGAAAGAAGAATATGAGACGTTGAGAAAGATTGTTCTTGACTGTGAGTTGACCGAAGATTTTAAATGGGTGAACCCTTGTTACACGTTTGAGAAAAAAAACGTTGTTTTAATGCATGGATTTAAAGAATATTGTGCACTGCTGTTTCCTAAAGGTTCTCTGTTACAAGATTCTCATGGTATTCTAATCCAACAAACGGAGAATGTACAAGGGGCGCGACAAATTCGGTTTGCCAATGTGCAAGAAATAGTTGAAAAGGAAGCCATCTTAAAAGCTTATATTTATGAGGCCATTGAGGTGGAAAAAGCCGGATTGAAAGTCAAAGCTAAAAAGCCTGAAGAACTCATTATTCCTGAAGAGCTACAACACAAATTTGATGAAATACCTGCTTTAAAAACGGCTTTTACTACATTGACTCCAGGACGGCAAAGAGCATATATTCTTCATTTTTCTGCGGCCAAACAATCTAAGACTCGAGAATCAAGGGTTGAAAAATGCATTCCGAACATTCTTAATGGAAAAGGATTAAATGATTAGTACATTTTATTTAAAACATGGCTAAGATAAATTGTTAATGTATTTGAGTTAAAAATGAAATAAGGCTAAGTGAACTGACTGATGTTCTATTTGTATAAAAGTAGAGTAGATTAAAAAAATTTTTATTTGAGGAGAAAATGCTATGGAAGTTTTTGCAGAATATTTAGCGCGTATAGATAGCCCTGACCACCGTGACCGAACAGAGGAGGTTTTGGCTTGGATTGCTAATACTTTCCCAAATTTGGAACCACAAATTAAATGGAATACGCCAATGTTTACCGATCATGGAACATTCATCGTCGGCTTTGCCTCAGCGAAACATCATTTGAGCGTTTCACCTGAAGAAACAGGCATTGCGCACTTTAATCATGACATTGCTCAGGCTGGATACAGCGCTACCAAAGGCCTGTTTCGAATTTTATGGACTGAGCCAGTAAACTATGAATTACTTAAAAACATAATCGAGTTTAATATTTTAGATAAGAAAGACTGTGCAACTTTTTGGCGGAAATAAAAAGCAGATTATGAACGGAGAAGAAGGAGGATACAGAACGGTGGACTTTGAAATGGTTATGAAAGAACTTGAAGCGCTTGGTACGGAACGAATTAAAAAGACTTACATAAACAATGGTGCACGCGATCCGCTTTTTGGAGTGGCAACAGGAAAAATGAAGCCGATTGCAAAGAAAATCAAGAAAAATCAGGCTTTGGCTGAGCAGCTTTACGCTTCTGGCAATTACGATGCTATGTATTTTGCTGGTATCATTGCAGACCCAACAGAGATGACTGCGGAGGATTTTGAGCGTTGGATTGATAAAGCGTATTTTTACATGCTATCCGATTATGTAGTTTCAGTAACTTTGTCAGAAACCGATTTTGCGCAAGTTGTTGCTGATAGATGGGTGGCAAGCGATGAAGAACTTAAAATGTCGGCAGGTTGGAGTTGTTACTGCTGGCTTTTGGGTAATCGTCCTGACGATGAATTTAGCACAAGCAAGATTGCAGATATGCTTAATCAAGTGGAAAACACGATTCACGATTCTCCAGATCGAACGAAATCGGCTATGAATAATTTTATCTATACAGTCGGTATTTCATATTTGCCACTTCATGAGAAGGCGCTTGAAACTGCAAAGGCAGTAGGTCCAGTCGAAGTTAAGAAGGATAAGAAAAAAAGTAGTATTCTTCTTGCCTCCGAAAACATTCAAAAGGATATAGATAGAGGACGGCTTGGTTTCAAACGCAAACATGTAAGGTGTTAGCATGATGTGTAATGGAGCTACACTATCTGAAACGAGACTAACAAGCATTTAATAATAATTAGTTTACTATACGTAGGATGTTTTGTTCCTTCATAAACCATCCGTTGAAGAAGTGGCAGGGGATAAAAGCTAAAAAAATCTTGGGAAAAGGAGAGATTAAAGATGAACATCCAAAAGGAAAATCTAAGAATCTGTCATAAAGGACACAAATATTATAAAAGCAGCAACTGTCCGACCTGCCCAACCTGTGAGCAAGAAAGCAAACCTGACAATGGATTTCTCTCCATGCTATCAGCACCAGCAAGACGAGCATTGGAAAGCAACGGGATAACTTCTTTGCAGCAGTTATCAAAATTTAGTGAAAAAGAGATATTACAATTTCATGGCATGGGACCAGCTTCTTTACCTAAACTTAGAACAGCTTTGCAGGCCAATGGGTTAGCCTTTAAAAATTAAACATTAAGGATAGTTAAAGCAAGAAATAGATCTGGATAAAGTGTACGAATACGCTGAATTTCCGGATATGGAAGGCTGTTAAGAGATAAATAGTGGGAAAAAGAAGGATTGGAGATTTAAGTAATGAATAACAAACTAGATAAAGCGTTAGCGTTACGAAAGAATGGAAATCATAAAGAATCTAACGAATTGCTAAGTGAATTAGTTAAGGAATTTCCAGACGATGCTTTATATAACTATCAATGTGCTTGGAGCTTTGACATATTAGGAGAAGAAGAAAA
>Ga0102589_1004287_pt1 | contig 13626 bp, 13 predicted proteins | sample AraplaMF_Col_mLB_FD_76858 | JGI IMG/M metagenome (GOLD analysis project Ga0102589, IMG submission 76858) | Arabidopsis root microbial communities from the University of North Carolina, USA - plate scrape MF_Col_mLB | ecosystem: Host-associated > Plants > Roots > Endosphere | place: USA... | reverse complement strand
CCTCGAGCCGGTCGAGCAGGCGCTCGGGCCCGGGGCGCGAACGTATGCGGTGGCTGCCGGCCAGGGCGCGGCCGTGCAGTTCCATCTGCTCGGCATTGAACAGCTGTGAGCGCAGCGGTTCTTCGGCCTGCAGGGTCCGCTTGGTCGCGGCGCGGCGCCAACGCCACAATCGTCGGCGCAGGCGAAGCCAGCGGCTGAACATCCTCCAGATCTGTGGCATCGGTAAACCTGTGGGCCAAGGTGACGGCCAAGGCGTTCATCCTTGCATCCGGGTGGGCACCCGCACGTGAAAACCCCAGTCAGTCCTGCGTGCTTGCGCCTGGCGTGATGGGGCCGTGACGCGTGGAGCTTCAGCTGTCGGACAGTCTGGGCGCGCCGCATTCACATCACAGGCAGAACCCGGCAAGCAGCATGCAAGCCAGTCCCACTGTCTGGCTTTCCATGAAATCGATACTGCAATCCGCTGCGCTGGCTGCGCTCATCGTTCCTGTGATCTCCCTTGCCCAAGGCGCTCCAGCGGATGCACCAGCGCTGTTGCGCGCGCTCGAGGCGTCTGCGATCCAGGGCGACCTCAAGGACGACGCCAACGCGCCCGCGCGGCTCCGCGCGCAGATCCTGCTGGATCGTATGCAGTTCGGCCCGGGCGAGATCGATGGGCGCTGGGGCAGCAACACCGAACGCGCGATCGCGGCGTTCCAGCGCAGCCGCAACCTGGACGCGAGTGGCTCGCTGGATGAAGCCACGTGGCAGGCGCTCAACACGGATGCCGCGCCGGTGCTGGTGGAATACCGCCTCACCGCGCAGGACATCGCCGGCCCCTACACCGCCCTGCCGGACGACATGATGGCCAAGGCGGCGCTGCCGCAACTGGGTTTCGCCTCGCTTGCCGAAGCACTGGGCGAACGCTTCCACGCCAGTCCGGCGCTGCTGGAGGCGCTCAATCCCGGCGCGGATCTCACGCGCGAAGGGACGGCACTGTGGGTGCCGAACGTGCAGGCGGCCGAACCGGCGAAGGCCGCCTCGGTGATCGTCGACAAGTCCGATGCGTCGGTCATGCTCAGGGACGCGCAGGGGCGTGTGTACGCGCGCTATCCCGCATCCACGGGCAGCGAGCACGATCCGTTGCCGATCGGCAAGTGGACGATCAAGGGCGTCGCCCGCGATCCGCACTTCCAGTACAACCCGAAACTGTTCTGGGACGCCGAGCCGGGGCACAAGGGCGCAAAGATCGCGCCCGGCCCGAACAACCCGGTCGGCGTGGTGTGGATCGACCTCAGCAAGGACCACTACGGCATTCACGGCACGCCGGAGCCCGGCATGGTGGGGAAGACCGAGTCGCACGGTTGCATCCGCATGACGAACTGGAATGCCGCTACGCTGGCAAACGCGGTGGCGCCAGGCACCCCGGCCCTGTTGCAGCAGTGACGCACCGATACCATGGAGCTGCAGATGTCGCGAAGCTTTCTGGTGTTCCTGCTCGTCGTGCTGGCGGGTGCGAATGTGGGCCTGTACCGGTACTGGCACGACAGGCCTGCGCAAGCGGCCTCCGTGGATCCTTCGCCGGTTCCGGCCGCCACGGTCATGGCGCCAGCGTCGAGCGGCGCCCCGGCACCGGCGTCGGCGCCAGCGAAAGCCGATTCATCCGCCGCAGTGACAACCCGCACGGACTCTCGACCGACGGCTACCATGCCGGTTGCGACCACGCCGGTCGCGACCAGCTACGCCGGCACCGGGCTCCTGGTTCCCGTGCAGGGAGTCACGGCCGCAGAACTCCATGACACGTTCAGCGACGCTCGCGCGGCCGGCCGCGTGCACGAGGCCATCGACATCATGGCGCCCCGCGGGACCCCGGTGCTCGCGGTGGCCGATGGGACGGTCGAGAAGCTGTTCACCAGCGTCCCCGGTGGCCTGACCATCTACCAGTTCGAACCCAGCGGCCGCTACGCGTACTACTACGCGCACCTGGACCGGTACGCCGACGGGCTGCGCGAGCATGCGGCGATCCGACGCGGTGACGTGATCGGATACGTCGGCAGCACCGGCAACGCCGATCCGTCCGCGCCGCACCTGCATTTCGCCATATTCGAGCTCGGCCCGGAACGGCAGTGGTGGAAGGGCACCGCGATCAACCCGTACCCGGTCCTGAGGGGGGCGCAATAGGTGGGGTACTGGCCGTCCTGAGGGGCGTGCAGCTGATGTAGCCTAAGCAGCCGACGACTTCTTCCGCCCCCCATGGATCCGCGCGATCTGAACCGCATTTTCGAGAGCCTGCAGGGCGACTCGGCTTTGCTGCGGGCAGTCCCCGGATTTCCGGTGGTCGCCATCACCCGGCAACTGCGATCCATCTCGGCAGACCCGGGCAATACCGTCGGTCGCCCCTTCTTCGAGTTGTTCCCGCAGTCCCCGCATGCGCCAGCAAGCGTGGCCGCGCTGACGGCGTCTTTCGAGCGCGTGATCCACACCCGGGCCACGGATCACCACGCGCAGCGACTCGACGTCGTGGATCCCGCCACCGGCCAGTTGGTCGAGCGCTACGGGGCATCGATCAACAGCCCGGTCCTGAATGACGCGGGCGAGGTGGAATACATCCTCCACCAGGTCGATCTCCGCGCAGCACACGACCAGGACCGCCTGTCTGCCCAGTCCGAGCATCAGCGCCTCATCTACGAAACCGCGCTGAACAACACGCCCGATTTCGTCTACGTATTCGGCACCGACCATCGCGCCATCTACGCCAACGATTCCCTCCGCAAGGTCTGGGGCGTCGAGGACGTGCGCGGCAAGGTGTGGATGGAGCTGGGCTACGAGCAGTGGCACGCCGACATGCACGATCGCGAACTGGCGCAGGTCATCGCCACCAAGGCGCCGATTCGCGGCGAGATCCCGTTCACCGGCACCAACGGCCGTCGCATCTACGACTACATCTTCGCCCCGGTTCTGAATGCGGCTGGCGACGTGGTCGCGGTGGCGGGAACCACCCGTGACGTCACCGACCGCCAGGCGGCCGAGCAGATCGTGCGGGAACACGCGGACCGCCTGGCGCAGGCCGATCGCGCCAAGGACGAGTTCCTGGCGACGTTGTCGCACGAGTTGCGCAATCCGCTCGCGCCGCTGCGCAACGGAATCCAGATACTGCGCCATACCACCAGCGCCGACAGTCCGCACGACCATATCCACGCGGTCCTGGAGCGGCAGGTCGACCATTTGGTGCGACTGGTCGACGATCTGATGGACGTGTCGCGCATCACCCGCGGCAACGTGTCGTTGCAGTCGGAGCCGGTCGAGCTCAGGACGGTGGTGGAAAACGCGGTGGAGGCCGTGCGACCGGAAATCGACGCAGGCCGCCATCGGCTGTCCATCGAACTGCCGGAGCCATCACCGGTGCTGCAGGGGGACCGCGTTCGCCTGGCGCAGATCCTGACCAATCTGCTGAACAATGCCGGGAAGTACTCGGAGCCTGGCACTGACATCGTGCTGCGCGGCGTCGTCGAGGAGGGCGTGCTCCTGCTCTCTGTCAGCGATGCCGGCATGGGCATGGAGCCTTCGGAAATCCCGCACCTGTTCGAGATGTTCACGCGCGGAGGGCGGGCCAGGTCTTCACACCTTGATGGACTGGGTATCGGCCTGGCGTTGTCCCGCCGCCTGGCGGCGCTGCACGGTGGTTCGCTGGACGGAACCAGCGGCGGTGCGGGCAAGGGAAGCGTCTTCACCCTTCGCTTGCCACTGCCCGGCAACGCCGAGGGGCCGCTGGCCGGCGCGGGCCGGGATGCCGCCGTCCGCCTCGACCTGCGCCTGCTGCTGGTCGACGACGACATCGACGCCGGCGACAGCCTTGCCGAGGTGTTGCGACTGTCCGGCGCCGAGGTGCATGTCTTCGACAACGGCCCTGACGCGCTGGAGCAGTTCGCAGGCCTGGATCCGGATGTCGTGATCCTCGACATCGGCATGCCTGGCATGACCGGCTACGACGTTGCCCGTGCCCTCAGGGGGCGGGGGGTGCAGGTTCCACTTATCGCCTTGACCGGCTGGGGGCAGCCCGCCGACCGCGAGCGGGCATTTGCCGCGGGCTTTGACCACCATCTGGTCAAGCCGATCGCGATTTCCCAGCTCGTCAGGTTGCTGGCGTCACTGGAGGCATCGGCGACGCGCTCCACGCTTGATTCGCAGGCGACGGGCTGAGTAATTCGTGTCGTCAAGGGTGGCGCTGATCCCCGTCCAGTGAACGCCGCGTGTGCAATACCCGCCCAGCTGAACGCAGCGTTGCCGCGTCACGGCGGCATCATCACCATGAGCCGACGCTCCGCGCAAAACAACCGGAGCTGGAGTGATGACGAAGAAGCTGTTGATCCTCGGCGCAATGGTGGCGGTCGTCATGCTCGCCGCCTGCGACCGCAGGCAGACCGATGGCAATTCCACGGTGGGTGAAGCGCGAGACACGGATGCCGCGGCAGCAAAGACCCAGGACACCGTTCCCACCGCCGCCACGTCGATGCCGGAAACCGCCGTGCCGGCTCCCGCCACTGATGCGAATGCGCCCAATGGCGACACCCAGGCCCTGAGCATGCTCGCCGCCATCAACCAGCATGAGATCGATGCGGCGAAGCAGGCGGTTGGCAAAGGCGTGACCGGTGCAGTGGCCGAGTACGCCGCGCTGATGGAAAAGGAGCATGGCGACAACCAGGCTAAGACGCTGCAGATGGTGCAGCCCGTGGACACGCCCGACGTCGCGAAGATGAAGGCCGATGGCCAGCAGGAACTGCAGACACTGGCTCAGAAGAATGGCGCCGACTACGCCAAGGCCTACATGCAGGCGATGGTGACTGGTCATGAGAAGGCGCTGGCGACCATCGATTCCAGCATGTTGCCGATGGCCCAGAGCGAGCAGGCCAAGACCCACCTGACCCAGACCCGGGCACACGTGGCCAATCACCTGGAACGTGCAAAGGCCATCGTGGCAAAGCAGGGCTGAGCAGCGTGGAGGCCCCTGCGAGCACCGATTCGAGCAGCCCGGCAGAAGGCCCGCTGGCTGGCCGGCTGTTCGACTTGAACGGCGACGACAGGGACGTCGCGCTGGAGGCGGTTTCGCTCGACAACATTTCGGACGAGCAGCTGCTCTGGATTGACCTGGCGGGCCAGCAGGTGCGCGATCTTCCTCGGGTCGCGCAGCAGTTGAAATGGCCCGACGGGCTTGCCGGAATGTTGTCGGGCACCACCCCGCAGCTGAGGATGTTCGGGGACACATTCCTGGTCACGGTGGTGGCTGCGCGCAACGACGGGCAGCTCAGGTTCTCCGGAACGGTGCTGTCGATCGTGGCCGGTCGCAACTACGTGGTCAGCGTGCATCCCGAGCCGATCGACTTCATCCGGGAGTTGCAGCAGCGCGAGGCCGGAAACTCCGAGATCGGCGTGCTCAGCGCACAGAGCTTCGTCGCTTCGCTGCTGGACTGGCACCTGGGCTCCTACTTCGATGCGGTCTCGGATTTCGAAGCGGCCGACGAACGTCTGGAAACCGGAATCCTCGGCGGCAAACATCGCGACTGCCTGCACTCGCTGCGTGAATTGCGCAAGGCCGCATCACGCCTGCGCCGCATGCTGTCCGCCCATCGCGGCGTCTTCTCCGCCATGGCGCGCCCGGATTTCCTGCCGTCCGCAGGGGAGGAATCCAACGAGCACTACCGGACCCTGGATGGGCATTACCATCGCGCGTGGGATGCGGTCGAAGGCACGCGCGAGATTGTCATCGGCAGCTTCGAGCTCTTCAGCAACCAGACGGCGTTGCGCACCAACGACGTCGTTCGCGGGCTGACATTCGTGACCGTGCTGATCGGCGTGCTGGCGGTGATAGCCGGCGTGCTGGGCATGAACTTCGAGGCGCCCATCTTCAAGACCGGCATGACGGGTCTGCTGGTCGCAATCGCAGTCATGCTGGCCCTGGCGGCGGCGGGCGTTGTCATTGCCAAGTGGCGGGAGTGGATCTAGGCAGCTGCCGAGTCCAGTCATGCAAGACATTCCGCTCCATGCCGGGGGGGCATGTTTGATCTCGTTCTGTTCAGCACGCGTTCTCTTTCAAAGGGGGTCGCGCACAGTGTGCTCACTGCCAACAGGCAACAGTCGTCGTTCCCCAGTTGGAGCACCTGCATGAATACGCAACACGATAACGACCTCAATCGCGACCCCATCACTGGCACCCCCGGATCGCATCCGGTCGGCGTAGGCGTGGGTGGCGTAGGCGGTGCCGCCGCCGGCGCGGTGATCGGCGCATTCGGTGGCCCCATCGGAATGCTGATCGGTGGCGGTATCGGCGCTGTCGCCGGCGCGCTCGCGGGCAAGGCCGTCGCCGAGCAACTCGATCCCACGCTCGAGAACGAGTACTGGAGCACCCAGTACAAGACGCGCCCCTATTACGACCCGCAGTACGACTACCAGAACGACTACGGCCCGGCGTTCGCCCTCGGCGCGAGCACGCGCTCGCAGATGACCGATCGCGCCTGGGACGAATCGCTCGAGGCGGAGCTGCGGCAGCGTTGGGATGAAGCGCGCGGATCGTCCAAGCTGGACTGGAACCGCGCCCAAGGGCCGGTCAGGGATGCATGGGAGCGCAGCGACCGCACGCATCGCGCATTCCGCGAGACTGATCAGTACTACGGCACGCAGTTCGAGCAGGCGCCGTATCGGGTTTCCGGAGCCTCGTTCGATGATTACCGCCCGGCGTATCGCTACGGCACTGCTGCGCGTACCCACTACCCGAACCAGCAGTGGGACGAAGCCGAACCGAAGCTCGAACGGCAGTGGAACGCCGTCAAGGGCGAGTCCCGCCTGACCTGGACCGAAGCCAAGGCCGCGGTCAAGGACGCGTGGCACAACGTCGAGCGCGTGTTACCCGGTGATGCCGACCGCGACGGCCGCTGAAGCGACTGCGCAGTGTGATGGCGACTCAGGCGCCCCATCTTCTCGGGGCGCTTGAGTCCACGCGTCGTTTTGACGCGCCTATCCCGCCCTCGGTCCCAAGTCGTTTTCCAGCAGAATGGCGATCAACCGGGATGACACGTACTCGGCATGCTCACCAGCGTCGTCCCGTATGTCGTCGGCAATGGCCGCCACGGCCACCAGCAGATCCTCGCGGGCCGGGTACTGCGCTCGCAATGTCGCCATAGCCCCGTCCAGCGCAGCAAGGCGCGATTCAAGCTCATAGAGGGACAGGGCCATTAACGAATTATGCGCTGGCACCCGTTGGATAGCGCATGGACGCTAAGTTCACGGGGACAGCGTGACCCTAATGCCACGCTTGGCGCATTCAGCCGGCCACAGATAAGGAAGTGACGCCGTGAGCCTGAAGCATTCGGACTGGCCGTCCCGGCTGTGGATCGTGCGTCACGGACAGAGTGCCGGTAATGCGGCACGCGACGAGGCCGAGGCACGCGGGCTGGGCTTGATCGACATCCAGACCCGCGATGCCGATACGCCACTTTCATCCCTCGGCGAGCAGCAATCGATTGCGCTGGCGCATTGGTTTGCCAGTCAGCCCAATTACCTGCAGCCGGACGTCTTCTACAGCTCCCCTTTTGTCCGCTCAGTGGACACCTGCCGTGCCGTGGCGATTCACCTGGCAGGCGAGCACGTCGACATCGGAATCGACGAACGCCTGCGCGAGAAGGAATTCGGGATCCTCGATCGCTATACCAAGCAGGGCATCATCGCGACCTTCCCCGAGCTGGCGCAGCAGCGCGAGCGCGTCGGCAAGTTCTACTTTCGCCCCCCGGGCGGTGAAAGCTGGTGTGATGTCATCCTGCGGCTGCGCAGCATCGTCGAGGTCCTGCGTCGAGACCATGTCGGCGATCGCGTGCTGATCGTCGCCCACCAGGTCATCGTCAACTGCTTCCGCTACCTGCTCGAGTGCCTCGACGAGCGGGCGATCCTGGCCATTGACGCCGAGGGTGATGTGCCGAACTGCGCCGTCACCGAATACGCGTTGGAGGGCCAGGGCGACCAGGCGCGCTTCGTCCTGCAGCGGGCGAACTTCGTCGCGCCGGAACTGGCTGCGGAAGCGGAAGTCACACGCGCTCCTGACCGCCCGGCAGGCCCGAAATGAGCGACCGCCCCGCGTGCCCGTTGCCGGACGTGGACGACAGCCATGGCAAGGAAAGCCGCGGCAGTGTCCTCGTCGTCGGGGGCTCGGCGGAGATTCCCGGTGCCGTGCTGCTGGCGGGCACGGCGGCCTTGCGCGCAGGTGCCGGCAAACTGCAGCTGGCCAGTGTGCGATCGGTCGCGCCGCTGCTGGCGGTGGCAATGCCGGAGGCGCGCGTGTTTCCGCTGCCGGAGGCGGCCGAAGGCGAAATCGCCGAACTGAGCCCGGCCTTGATGCAAGCCGCCGCCGAGGCGGACGCCATCATCATCGGTCCGGGTTGCGAACCGACGACGCAATGGTGGAGCGACGTGCGCCTGCTGGTGAGTGCCGCAAACGGCGTGGTGGTCATGGACGCCGGTGCATTGGGTGCGATCAAGGACGACCATCAGGCCACCGGCCGCTGCATCCTCACGCCGCACGCAGGCGAGATGGCCGCGATCACCGGATTGTCATTGCAGCAGGTGCAGCACGATCCGCTCACGATCGCCACGCAGTACAGCCGCAAGACGCGATGCATCGTGGTGCTGAAAGGGGCGACCACGCACGTGGTCGGGCCGGATGGCTCGTCCTGGCAGCATGCAGGTGGAAGCATTGCCCTGGGCACTTCGGGGTCGGGCGACGTCCTGGCCGGCCTGATCGGCGGACTCGCCGCGCGCGGCGCCTCGCCGGTGGCGGCGGCGCAGTGGGGCGTGTACCTGCACGGCATGGCAGGCAGTCGGTTCGAGCAGCAGGTCGGCGAAGTGGGGCTGCTTGCGCGGGAACTGCCTGCCATGATTCCTCCCTTGCTGCGCGAACTTGCGGGCAATCGTGGGTCGCACGAGCCCTGACCGGGTGGGTTTTGGGCATGGCGGACATCAGCCCTCCCGGCCTAAAATTCAACATGATCAGACTTACCGACCTGAACCTGCCGCTGGACCACTCCGAGCAGGACCTGCGCGACGCGATCCTGGCGCGCCTTGGCATCGCCGACCACGAGATGACCGGCTATACGGTCGCCAAGCGCAGCTATGACGCGCGCCGGCGCGGCGCGATCGTGCTGATCTATTCGATCGACGTGGACACCCCGCGCGAGGCCGACATCCTCCGCCAGCTGCAGCTGGACGCCGAAGCCGCGGAGTTCGCGCGCAGCCGCGACCGGAGCAAGGTGATGCCCACGCCGGACACGAGCTACAAGTTCGTCGCGCGCGCGCCGCAGGACCTTCCGCTGCGCCCGCTCGTCATCGGCATGGGGCCGTGCGGGCTGTTCGCGGCGCTGGTGCTGGCGCAGATGGGCTTCCGGCCGATCGTGCTCGAGCGCGGCAAGGCCGTGCGCGAGCGCACCAAGGACACCTGGGGCCTGTGGCGCAAGAAAGTGCTGAACCCCGAATCCAACGTGCAGTTCGGCGAAGGCGGCGCGGGCACGTTCTCCGACGGCAAGTTGTGGAGCCAGATCAGCGACCCGAAGCACTACGGGCGCAAGGTCATCGACGAGTTCGTAAAGGCCGGCGCGCCGGAAGAGATCGCCTACGTCAGCAAGCCGCACATCGGCACGTTCCGCCTGGTGTCGATGGTGGAGGAGATGCGCGCGACGATCGAATCGCTGGGTGGCGAGATCCGCTTCAGCCAGCGGGTCGACGATCTGCTGATCGAGACCGGCAGCAACGGGTCGCGCCACGTGCGCGGCGTGACGCTGCAGGGCGGCGAGCAGCTGCGTGCCGACCACGTCGTGCTGGCGCTGGGCCATAGCGCCCGCGACACGTTCGCGATGGTGCACGCGCGCGGCGTGTTCGTCGAAGCCAAGCCCTTCTCGATCGGCTTCCGCATCGAGCATCCGCAATCGCTCATCGACACCGCCCGCTTCGGCCCGCAGGCCGGGCATCCGCTGCTCGGGGCGGCCGACTACAAGCTCGTGCACCATTGCCGCAACGGCCGCTCGGTGTACAGCTTCTGCATGTGCCCCGGCGGCACGGTGGTCGCCGCGGCCAGCGAACCCGGGCGCGTGGTCACCAATGGCATGAGCCAGTACTCGCGCAATGAGCGCAACGCGAATGCGGCGATCGTCTGCGGCATCACGCCGGAGGATTACGCACGCTATGGCGAGGGTCCGCTGGCCGGCATCGAGCTGCAGCGGCATTGGGAAGCGCGGGCGTTCGAGCTCGGCGGCGGCGAGTACGAAGCGCCGGGGCAGCTGGTGGGCGATTTCCTCAAGGGTCGGGCATCGAGCGAGTTCGGCACGGTGCTGCCTTCGTACAAGCCCGGCGTGCGCCTGGGTGATCTGGCGCCATCGCTGCCCGAATACGCGATCGAGGCGATCCGCGAGGCGCTGCCGGCGTTCGAAAAGCAGATCCGCGGTTTCGCGATGCACGACGCGATCCTGACCGGCGTCGAGACGCGCACGTCCTCACCGGTGCGGATCACGCGCGGCGAAGACGGCCACAGCCTCAACACGCGCGGCCTGTTCCCGGCAGGCGAGGGCGCCGGCTACGCGGGCGGCATCCTGTCGGCGGGCGTCGACGGCATCCGCACGGCCGAGGCGGTCGCGCTGGATATCGTGTCCCGCGGCACGCGCGCCGCATAGCGGCGCAAGCGTCACCAGGATCGGGACAGGCTCAGGACCAGCGTCGAATGGTCGACGTCCGGCGAGTGCAAGTAACGCGCCTCTTCGCCGTCGCTTGAAACCCAGGCGACCTGCAGGTCACAGCGGGCGATAGTGAAGCCGATGCCGACGCGAAGGTCGACATGCTGGTCCTGCAATCCCGGGAACGACCGTTCGGTCGTGTCCAGGTGCAGCCAACCGACATGCCCGAGCAGCCGTACCCGGTCCGACAGGGGATGGTTGCCGTTGAGCTCCAGGTAGACCGCGTCGGAATCGTCACCGAAGTAATGGCGCGCGAAATACAGCCGCGCATTCACGCGCTCCGAGCCCAGCCCGACGTGCAGCTCGGGATAGTCGTAGCCGGACGCTTCGAGGAACGCAGCGTACTCAACACCGATGTCCCAGCTGATGCCGTTGTCGAGACGCCGGGCGAAGCCCAGGTGCGGCAATAGCTGCACATCGTTCCCGCTTTCGGGATCGGGTCGCGCGCTCGATGCGAGGATGCCGGCGTAAAAGCCGCTCGCGTGGTCGTAAGCGACCGCGAGTTGCACCGCGGGGCGGTTGTCGCTGAGGGAGATGCCGCGATAGCGGTAGTCGGAAACGACCGCAGCACTGCCCGACACCTGGGCGCTGGCTTGCGTGGCCAACAGCAATGCCAACCATGCGATGGCGCAACGCGGCACGGCAGTGTCTCAGCGTCGCGGCCTCGACCTCGCTGCGGATGTGGCGGTGCAGTCGCATGCGCACCGTTGCGTCACGCGCACAACCGCGGCACATGCATCGATCAACTCCGGCCGCCTCGGCGCCAAGCCTAGCTCAACTGGCGGGGCGAGGGCAGCGCGCAGCTCTGCGGGCGTCGCGTGCGGCGCCAGCTCGCGTAACAGGGCCACCAGGCCGCTGACCTGCGCGGCCGCGTAGGAAGAGCCCGAAACCAGGTCCCAGCCGCCGCCGGCCGTGGTGGCCGGGATGGCACGGTCCGGTGCCAGCAATGCTCCCCGGGGTGGCTGGCGACCCTGCTCGCCCGCCACGGCGATCACATCGTGGTGCGAAGACGGAAAGCCACCGTCGGGGCTGTTGGAATCGACCGCGGCGACCACGCTGACGCCTTGCCCGAGTGCCACGTCCAGCATGCGACCGAGCAGCGGGTCATGGGGACCGGTCAAACTGAGGTTGAGGACCTGCACGCGTGATTGCAGGACGAACTGCAAGGCTTTGGCCAGGGTGAAGCTGCTGCATTCCGCCTCGTTGCCCGAGCCGGAACGTGGCCAGCAGCCACGCAGGGCGAGCAGGCGTGCCTGCGGCGCGACGCCGGTGATGCCGACGCCGTCGTTGCTGCGTGCGCCGATGATCCCGACGACTTCGGTTCCGTGCGCCTCGGCGGCAAACGGCCCGGAGTCGACGAAGTTCCGCGTGACGATGCCGCGGCCCTGCAGGTCGGGGTGTGCGACATCGACGCCCGTATCCACCGCGGCGACAGTGACGTTTCGTCCGGTCGCGATGGCGTGCAGCTCGCGCAGGTGCCAGCCGGTGACTGCGGGCTGTGCAGCCGACAGCGGATCGCCGCTCGCCAACGCGTGGAAGACCTGCATGGGCTGGGCCAGTTCCACCCGCCGGTCGGCCGCCAGTTGCCGCAGCACGCTCTCGCGCGACGATCGATCGACTGCCTCCATCACGAAGCAATCCAGTCCAAGCGCCGGCATCGGCCAGTCGTCGATCAGGCGAAGGCCGTTGGCTTGTGCGATCTGCCGGGCGATCCGGCGCCGCGCCTCGCGCCCGGGCGCACTGCGGTAGTTGCCGCCGTAGTCGGTGTCGGGGCGCAGGTGCTGCGGCGGGACACGCAGCATCACCAGCAGCTGCCGGTCATTGGGCGCCGGCTGCTCGATCCGGCTGTCGACGGAATCGGCGCGCAGTGGCGGCGCGGCCGTCACGCCAGCCGCGACGACCAGGCATGCCAGCAGCCGTGCCAGGGACCCACGCATCGTCAGCGTCGCTCAACCGGGTCGAGGCTCTCGACCATGGTCACGCCCTCCGCCGCGCGCAGTGCGTCGCGCACGCTCGCCTCGCGCGCTGCCGGAACCGCCAGCACGTATGCGCCCGCTTCGTTGGGGCCGTCGACGATCCGGGCCTGGCTGGCGCGAAGCAACTGCTGCATCCGCGCGTGCTCGATGTGCGGGTCGAACACCACGACCAGATGGCGAAGGTCGGCACTGGCAACCGGGTCTGCCGGAGGCGCGTCGCCCAGCGTCCTGTACGCGGCAGGCGGTTCGCCGCGAAACAGCACCAGCCCGAACAGGCCCAGCGCCAACGCAGACGGAACGGCTACTGCGGCTCGCAACCATGCCGGCGTGCCGGCCCAGGCATCGCGTGTTCGCGCGAGCAGCGACTTCCGCGCCTGCGCACGTGTGGGTTGGAGACGATCGCGCAGGCGACGGAACGAGGCGGTCGGGTCCACCTGCAGCTGTGCCGGCGCCGGTGCGTCGGCGCATGCGGACTGCAGTTCGCGAAGCAGCGCGACCTCGCGCTGGCACCGCGGACACAGCGTCAGGTGCTGATCGACACGTGCCTGCTCGACATCGTCAAGCGTTCCGTTGACGTACCAGGGCAGCAGTCGCTCGGTCTCGCTGTGCGCCGAACCTTCGAAGCGGAGAACTTTCACATCGCCTCCTCGCAACTCGCGCCGAGCAGCGCCTTGAGGCGCCGGCGTGCATAGAACATCCGTGTCTTCACCGTGTCGACCGGGCAATCCATGATGATTGCGATCTCGCGGCAGGCGTAGCCCAGGTAGTAGGTCAGCTCGATCACGGCGCGCTGCTCCGCGGAGAGCGCACGCATCGCCTGATCAAGTATTGCGCGAAGGTCACGCTGGTGCAGTTCGACGTCGGGCGCGACCTGTGCCGAAGGCAGCGCCGCTTCGCCAAGGTCGCCA
>Ga0102589_1004286_pt1 | contig 13631 bp, 10 predicted proteins | sample AraplaMF_Col_mLB_FD_76858 | JGI IMG/M metagenome (GOLD analysis project Ga0102589, IMG submission 76858) | Arabidopsis root microbial communities from the University of North Carolina, USA - plate scrape MF_Col_mLB | ecosystem: Host-associated > Plants > Roots > Endosphere | place: USA... | reverse complement strand
ATGCCTTCGCTGCCGGCCAGCCACAGTGCGCCGTCCGGTCCGAGCCCGGCCTGTTCGATGAACACGTCATGGGCCAGGCCGATGTCCTGCCCGGGCACGATGGTTTCGCGGATGCGACCGTCGGGCGAACGCACCTGCATCACACCGTCTTCGGTGATCAGCCAGACCAGGCCGTCACGCGTCTGGACCAGCTTGCTCTCGCCAGCGGGCGCCGGATCGCTCGCGTCGTCCACGCTCCAGCGACGCAGGTGGTGCGACCCCGCTTCGATGCGCGCGAGGCCGCCGACGTAGCTCACCCAGACCGTGCCGGTGCGATCCTCCAGCACGCTCGACAGGATGTAACCGTCACCAACGTCGCGCACGACATGGGTGATGGCCCCGCTGTCGGGGTCGAGCCGGTCGAGCACGCCACCGCTGCCCACCAGCCACATCGAACCATCCGCCGACGGCGCGATGCCGCGGACGTGCGCGTTGGCCAGCGAGGTGGCGTCGTCGATGCGGCGCGACATCACCGCGAACTGGCGCCAGTTCGCCGGCAAGTACCAAAGACCGTTGCTGCTGCTGGCGAACCACAGGCCGCCTTCGCGGTCCTGGTAGGCGCCCACCCAGCCGGGACGTACGAGGCCCTGCGCCGTGCCGCTGTAAAGCGGTACGACGCTGAGCTTGCCGTTCTCGTCGCGGCCCAATCCTTGCGGAATGTCGAACCAGTACATGCCGCTGCGGTCACGCAGCAGCACGTGCAGGATCGAGTCCTTCATGCCCGCATCCGCCCACGGCGTCGCCGACACGCTGCCATCGACGCGTCGCACGCCGACGCCGCGCGGCGTTGCGAACCAGAGCGTGCCGTCGGCCTCGGCGGTGATGCCGTTTACCAGCGGCGAACTCAGAGCGGTCGGCGGCAGGCGCTCGAAATCGCGGCCGGTCCAGCGCGCGACACCGCCCTTGGTGCCGGCCCAGAGGTCGCCATCGGGCGCGACCACGAGCTGCCCGACCTCGGCATCGGGCAGGCTGCGCGCATCGCCCGCGCGCGGCATGAAGCGGGTCACCTTGCCGTCGCCATCGAGGCGATGCAGGCCACCGAACGAGGTGCCGAACCAGATCGCGCCGTCGGGCGTGGAGGTCACCGCCCAGACGGTGTCGCTGCCGATCTGTGGCGTGTTGGCGCGGTTGTAGTAGCGGAACTGCTTGCGGTCGGTGTCGAGCATCGCCAGCCCGGCCTGGCTGGTGCCGATCCAGACGCGATTGCGCGCGTCGACATGGACGGCCCAGACGAAGTTGTCGCGCAGCCCGTGCTCGGCGCGCCAGATGCGGAATCCGATGCCGTCGTAGCGGGCCAGTCCATCGCTGGTGGCGATCCACAGGTAGCCGTTGTGGTCTTCGGTGATGCCGTTGATGCGGTTGGACGGCAGGCCGTCGGCGACGGTGATCTGTCGCGGCCGCGGGGTTTCCGGGACGCCGGCGTGGGCCGACCAGAGCGCCGCGGCTGCGAGCCACACCACAACGACCCACCTGGCGATCACTCGTGTCCGCATTTCCCCAACCCGGCTTCCTGTCCCCGCCGCTAGGCTGGTCGAAGCGCCGAGGCGACGCAAGCCCATGGCGGTGGCCCGACGCCTGCAACGATCCGTTGCGGCCATCCACGGACCCGTTCACCTGCCTGCGCCTAGAATCGCTGCCTTGGAATCTTGTCCTCCTGAAGCCCCGGGATCGCCCATGAGCCCCAGACCGACGCCACGAACCCGTTGCACCCGCGTGTTCGTCCTGCTGGCCGTGGCACCGGCGCTGGCCATGGCGGCGCCGCCGGAGACCTGGTCGTTCGACCCGGTGCATACCCGCGTGCTGTTCGCGGTGGAGCATGCCGGCTTCTCGCACGCGCTGGGCACGGTATCGGGCAGCACTGGCACGCTGGTGTTCGACCGCGATGACTGGAAGTCGGCGCGGCTCGACGTCCAGGTACCGTTGCAACGGCTCGACCTGGGCGATGCCAAATGGAACAAGGCCGTGCTCGCGGCCAACCTGCTCGACGGCGATCGCTATCCGATGGCGCACTTCGTTTCCGCCACCGTCGAGCCGGTGGATGCCGACCATGCCAAGGTGTGCGGGGAATTGACCCTGCGCGGCGTCAGCAAACCGCTGTGCATGGACGTGACGCTCAATGCGGTCAAACGCCATCCGCTGCCGCCGTTCCGGCGCACCGCCGGGTTTTCCGCTACGGCCAGCCTCAGCCGCGCGGATTTCGGCATGAACGCCTGGAAGAACGTGATCGGTGATCGCGTCGATTTGCGCATCGAGGCCGAGGCCCTGCGCGATCGTGGCGCCGGTGAACCGGCCAATGACGCCGGGCCGCCAGCCGACGAGGCGCAGCCGAGCTCCGAGCCAGGCACGGAGCCAACGAGCACCGAGCCGACGCCCGACCAACCGACCACGGAACCCGCCACGGACACCACCCCATGACCTTCAAGAACACCGCCGACCGCTGGGGCCCCATCAGCCAGCTGCTGCATTGGCTGATCGTGCTGCTGATCCTCGGGCTGGGCGTGGTCGGCCTGGTCATGGTCGAGCTGCCGAAATCGCCGCGTTACTTCTGGGTCTACGACCTGCACAAGTCGTTCGGCATCACCGTCCTCGCGCTGATGGTGCTGCGCCTGGTCTGGCGCGTGATCGCCGGCGCGCCGCAGGCGGTGCCGGGCACGCCGGGCTGGCAGCACCGCATCGCTTCGGCCACCCATGGCCTGCTGTACGCGCTGACGTTCGCCGTGCCGTTGTCGGGCTGGTTGTACGACTCGGTCAGCGGGCTGCGACCGATGCGCTGGTTCGGGCTGTTCAAGATGCCCAAGATCGCCGCGCCCAGCCAGGAACTGCAGCCGCTGGTGCGTGACTGGCACGAGTGGCTGTTCTGGATCCTGATCGCGCTGGTGGCCGTGCATGCTGCGGCAGCGCTGTACCACCACCTGTTCCAGCACGACGCCACCTTGTCCCGCATGCTGCCGGGCCGGCGCCGCGCTCCCTCCCCCGCTTCGGAGATCCAGTGATGTTCAACAAGAAGACCCTGGCCGCGATCGTGGTCGCGTCATCGCTGACGGCCACGCCTGCCTTCGCCGCCAACTACGTGCAGGCCGCAGGCTCCAGCCTGACCTTCGCCAGCAAGTACGAAGGCGAAGTGTTCGCCGGCAAGTTCCCCGGCTTCGTCACCCGCTTCAGCTTCGACCCGGCGCAGCTCGCCACGGCCAAGCTCGACGTGACCATTCCGCTGGCGTCGGCGACCACGGCCAACAGCGATCGCGACGATGCATTGAGGGGCGCTGACTTCTTCGCCTCGGGCAAGTTCCCGCAGGCGCGCTACACCGCGACGAAGTTCCGCAGCCTCGGCGGCAACCAGTACGCGGCCGATGGTTCGCTGAGCCTGCGCGGCGTCAGCAAGCCGGTGACGCTGACCTTCATCTGGACGCCCGGCGCCAAGCCGGTGCTCGCCGGCAAGGCCACCATCAAGCGCCTGGACTTCGGCGTCGGCGGCGGCGACTGGGCCGATACCGCGATGATCCCGAACGAAGTCGCGGTGAGCACCAAGGTCGTGTTCGACGTCGCGAAGTAATTTGCGCCCTACGCCGGCTCGGTCAGGAATGCACGCAGCCGTTCGACATCGAACGGCCAGTCCAGCTCGATGCCGCGGCCTTCGTCGCGCAGCACCGGCACGCGCACGCCGTAGCGCAGCTCCAGGCCGTCGTCGGCATCGATGAACACGCTCTCGAACTCGGGCACGCGCGCGATGGCCAGTACTTCCAGCGCCAGGTCGCACAGGTGGCAGTCGTCACGCTGGAACAGCGTCAACGCAGGTGCGGCGGCAGGTATTGAGTCGTGCAGGGAATGGGGCATCGAATCGCTCACGGTTCCGGGCATCGGCAATGCGGCAGGGTATGGCAGGGCGCACCTACCAGGGCGCGTAGAATAGCCGGATTACCCGTTCGCATCCCGCCAGCGCGCCCCCGCCCGCGCAGCCAGCCTTCTCCGGAGTAGCACCACGTGGCCGTCAGCAGTTTCGACTTGTTCAAGATCGGCATCGGTCCGAGTTCGTCCCATACGGTCGGCCCGATGCGCGCGGCCGCGCGCTTCGTCCAGCGCTGGCTGGTCGAGGGTGGCAACGGCGACGGCAGCGACCTGCAGCGGACCGCGCGCATCCGCGCCGAAGTCTTCGGCTCGCTGGCCCTCACCGGCCGCGGCCACGGCACCGACAAGGCGGTGCTGATGGGACTGGAAGGCCACCTGCCCAACCAGATCGACCCGGACATCATCGCGCCGGCGCTGGAGCGGATCCGCGGCAGCAAGCGCATCAACCTGCACGGCCAGCACGAGATCGGCTTCGACGAGAAGCACGACCTCATCATGAACAAGCGCCAGAAGCTGCCGTTCCACACCAACGGCATGCGCTTCACTGCGTTCGATGCCGACGGCAACGTGATCGCCACGCGCGATTACTACTCCGTCGGCGGCGGCTTCGTCGTCAACCAGGACGAGGCGGCCGAGGACCGAATCGTCGCCGACGAGACCGAGCAGCCCTATCCGTTCCGCTCCGGCGACGAACTGCTGGCACGTGCGCGCGAGAGCGGCCTGAGCATCGCCCAGATGATGTACGCGAACGAGAAGGTCTGGCGCACGCCGGAAGAGATCGATGCCGGCCTCGACGAGATCTGGGAAGCGATGCAGGCCTGCGTCGGTCGCGGCATCCGCGCCCACGGCACCCTGCCGGGCGGCCTGCACGTGTCGCGCCGCGCGCCGACCCTGCACGCCGAGCTGACCTCGCGCCCGGAAGCGGCGATGCGCGACCCGCTGACCACGCTCGACTGGGTCAACCTGTACGCCCTGGCCGTCAACGAAGAGAACGCCGCCGGTGGCCGCGTCGTCACCGCGCCGACCAACGGCGCCGCCGGTATCATTCCCTCGGTGCTGCACTACTACGACCGTTTCTGCCCGGGCGCGAACATCCAGGGCGTGCGCACGTTCCTGCTGACCGCCGCGGCCGTGGGCATCCTGTACAAGGAAAACGCCAGCATCTCCGGCGCCGAAGTCGGCTGCCAGGGCGAAGTCGGCGTGGCCTGCTCGATGGCCGCCGCCGGCCTCACCGCCGCGATCGGCGGCAGCTCCAGCCAGATCGAGAATGCAGCCGAGATCGGCATGGAGCACAACCTCGGCCTGACCTGCGACCCGATCGGCGGCCTCGTCCAGATCCCGTGCATCGAGCGCAACGCGATGGGCGCGGTCAAGGCGATCAATGCCAGCCGCATGGCGATGCGTGGCGACGGCAAGCACAAGGTGAGCCTCGACAAGGTCATCAAGACCATGCGCGACACCGGCCGCGACATGCAGGACAAGTACAAGGAAACCTCGCGCGGCGGTCTCGCCGTCAACGTGATCGAGTGCTGACCCACCCCACTCATCACACACCGCCAACACGCCCCGCCCCGCACTGTGGTTACCATCCACCACAGGCCAGCCGGAGCGTTGCCCATGCCAGCCCGGGTAAGTCGTCGCGACTTCCTCAAATGCACGGTTGTCGCGGGCATCAGCGTGTATATCGCTGCGCCGGGCAGTGCTGCGCTGGCGGCGCTGTTCGAGCAGCAGCGCTTGCGCCCACTGCCCTGGGATCCCGGCACCGGCAAGATCCGCTACCGCATCGACGCGACCGCCAAGGTCACCGGCGAGAAGGTCTTCAGCTTCGACATGCGCGGTCGCGACATGCCGGGGTGGCCGGAGCAGCAGGCGCACGCGATGCTGCTGCGCGCGACCCAGGCCGACCGCGCCTATGCCGGTTTCGATCTGTCGATCCTGGGCGATGCGCTGCGGCCCGACCGCATTGTCACCGCCGCCGACCTGCAGCGCGACGGCGTGCAGTTTCCGCAGTTCTACGGCGAGGACATGCTGCTGCCGGAAGGCAAGACGGCGGCCTACCTCGGCCATGCCGTGGCGTTGCTGGTCTGGCACGACTTCGCCCGTTTCCGTGCCGCCAAGACCGCGCTCAAGTTCCGCGATGACATCGTCCGCTACGGCGCGGTCACCGGCCCGCTGGAACGCGATCCGTGGGCCGCGTTCCGCTACGTGCGCGTCGGCGGTGCGACGGCTTTCGACGACGATGTCTATTCGAGCCTGAAGGACACGCCGCTGTTCCCCACCGCCTACAGCAAGAAGCGGCCGCAGTGGCCACAGGCCAATCCGCACGGCGGGCTCGATGCCCAGGGCGCCGACCATGCCGGCGAGATCGCCAGGGCACTGGACGCGCCCGGCCCCGACCAGCTGGTGCTGCAGCGCGAGTACTTCTCGCAATCGATCGACACCGCGGCACTGGAACCCGACAACGGCAACGCCTGGTTCGATGCCGCCAACGCCACGCTGCACGTTGTGGTGGCGACACAATCGCCGCAGGAAATCGCCGAAGACGGCCCGCGCATGCTCGCCGCCAGCGGGTTGAATGTGGAGAACCTGGTGCTGCACCCCTGCTACACCGTCGGCTACGGCTCCAAGGACCACGCGCCGATGCCGTTCTACGTGCTGATGGCCGGGCTGTACGGCGACGGCCGGCCCGTGCGGCTGGCCAATGATCGCTATGAGCAGTTCCAGTCGAGCCTCAAGCGCCACAGTTTCCGTATCCGCTATCGCATCGCCGTCGACCGGAAGACCGGCAAGTTCGGGATCTTCCAGGGCGACATGGTCGGCGACGGCGGCGGTCGGCAGAATTTCTCGCCCTCGGTATGCCTGGTGGCCGCGACCGCTGCGCAGTCGATTTACTACTTCCCGCAAAGCGACCTGGCCAGCACGGTGATTTCCTCGCGGGCACTCGATGCCGGCTCCGCACGCGGTTACGGCACGCTGCAGAGCATGGGCGCGACCGAGATGCTGGTCGACGAAGTCGCGGCCGAACTCAAGCTCGACCCGATCGAGCTGCGCCAGCGCAATGTGTTCACCACCGGCATGAAGAACACCCAGGGCGCGATCCCCGGCGGTGCGCAACGTGCCGACGAAGTACTGGCGAAATGCCGCGCGCACCCGCTGTGGCGCGACCGCGACAAGCGCAAGCGCGAGTACGAGGCCGCGCATCCGGGCAAGCGCCATGGCATCGGCTTCGGTTGCGTGCAGAAGGATTTTGGCACCGGCGCCGAGGCCGCATTCGTCGAGGTTTCGTTCGCAGCGGACGGACGGCTGCTGCTGCGCCACATCGGCATCGACATGGGCACGGGCATGGCGACCAGCCAGTCCGCGCTGTGCGTCCCATGGCTGGGCAAACCCGCCGACGAGGTTCGCACCGGCGAGACGCAATGGCCGGAGCTGCCATTGTTCGCGACCGGCGATCCGTGGCTGATGCAGCAGGCCGAGCAGGACCGCAATGTCGGCAACCCGCGCTGGACGCCGCACGTCTGCAGTCCGAGCAGCGCCAGCAATTCGGCGTATTTCTTCAGCCATGCGACGCGGGAAGCGGCGCGGTTGTTGTTCACGCAGGGCCTGTGGCCGGCAGCGAAGGCGATATGGAGCGAGGGCTTCGGTGGCGGCCAGCTGGCACCGCTGGCGATTCGCCGCGAGGACGCGCACTGGGTCGACGGCAAGCTCACAGCCGGCGGCCTCGCCGGGCTGCCGTTGCCGCGGCTCGTCAGCAAGGCCTACGAACTGGGCCTGGCCACCGGCGCGATCGTCCACACGTTCAACCGCTGGCAGTGGGCCGAGGCCGAGTTCCCGCTCGACGGCGAAGACGCGCGCCTGCCACTGGATGCCGTCGCCCTGCGCTGGGGCGCGGACGGCAGCACCGGCAAGGGCACCGCAACCGCCAATGGCTACCGCATGATCGAACGCACCCGCGCGTATTACCCGCCGACGCAGCGCAACAACGCGGGCGTCGTCTACTACAGCGCCATCGGCACGATCGCCGAGGTGGTGGTCGACACGGCCACCGGCAAGGTCGAGCTGATCAACCACCATTCCGTGCTCGAGTGCGGCAACCCGATCGTTCCCGAACTCGTTTCCGGGCAATTGCAGGGCGGCCTTGCGATGGGCATCGGCCACGCCCTCCACGAATACCTGCCGCTGTACGAAGACGGCCCCGGCAACGGCACCTGGAACTTCAATCGCTACACGCTGCCACGCGCGGCCGATGTCGCGGTATGGAAGCAGACCGGCGAAGTGCTGCCGGCGCTGTCGGCCAGCGACCCGCCCAAGGGCATGGCCGAGGTGGTGATGATCGCGGTGGTGCCGGCGATAGTGAATGCCATTGCCCATGCCACCGGACTGCGTTTTCGTGAACTACCGGTCACCGCCGAGAAGGTCCGCGCCGCGCTGGTCGCCGGGCGCGTGCAGGAGCAGACGGCATGAGCACGACGCCCGCCAGGCCGCGCCCGCTGTCACTGCACGTCAACGGGATCGCCCACGGGCCGATTGACGTGCCCGAGGACATGATGCTGGTCGATGTGCTGCACGAATACCTGGGCCTGACCGGCACACGCTTCGGCTGCGGCCAGGGCGAATGCCGCGCCTGCACCGTGATCGTCGACGACGAGCGCGGCCCGCGCGAAGTCCGCAGCTGCATCACGGGTGCGCACTATTTCGAGGGCAAGCGCATCCGCACGGTCGAAGGGCATGCCAGACGCGATGACGGCGGCAAGATCGTCGAGCTGTCGCCGGTGCAGCAGGCCTTCCTCGATCACTTCAGTTTCCAGTGCGGCTATTGCACGCCGGGCTTCGTCAATGCCGCGACGGTGCTGCTCGAACGCCTGCACAAATCGCCGATCACCCACGACCAGATCGAGGACACGATCAGCGAGGCCTTGAATCCGCACCTGTGCCGCTGCACGGGCTACGTGCGTTACTACCAGGCGGTGAAGTCACTGGTGCTGGCCACGCCGGGGCTGGTGCGCGGTGGCGAGCCGCACGACGGCAAGGAGCGCGCGCCATGACCCGCGTCGGCTGGAAGCGCATCCTGGCCTGGCTGGTGCTGATCGTCCTGGTCGTGCTGCTGATCGGCTGGATCTCGCGCTGGATGTCGAACCGCGGGCCGGTGCAGAAGGTCAATGCGACGCCGGCGCAGATCGAGCGCGGTCGCTACCTGGCCGACGCGGCCGATTGCGCCGGCTGCCATACCGCGCATGACGGCGCGCCGCTGGCGGGAGGATTCCCGCTGCATTCGCCGTTCGGCACGATCCACGGCACCAACATCACGCCCGATGGCGAGCACGGCATCGGCCGCTATACCGCCGACGATTTCTTCCACGCACTCACCCGTGGCGAAGCGCGCGACGGCCACCAGTTGTATCCGGCCATGCCGTACGTGTCGTACCGCACGATCACCCGTGCCGACAGCGATGCTATCTACGCCTTCGTGATGAGCCAGCCGCCGGTGAACGTGCCCAACCGGAAGAACGGCGTGCATTTCCCCGCCAACATCCGCACGGCGTTGCACGGCTGGAACCTGTTGTTCGCGCACCCCGAAGTCCGCTCCGCGTCGCAGGGCAGCAGTGCCGACTGGAAGCGCGGGCACTATCTCGTCGAGACGCTTGGCCACTGCGGCGAGTGCCACAGCCCGCGCGGAGCGCTTGGCCAGATCGACCGCGACCGTCCACTGTCGGGCAGCGCCAAGCTCGGCCGCTTCGCCGCGCCCGACATCACCCCGCAGGGACTGGCGGCGCGCGGCTGGGATTCGGCTTCGTTGCAGCAGTACCTGGCCACCGGCGCCAGCGCGCAGGCCGTGGCATCGGATGAAATGCTGCGTGTGGTGACCCTGTCGACCAGCCGCCTGCGACGCGAGGATGTGCGCGCAATCGCGGTGTACCTGCTGGGCGATGCACCGCTGCCGGCGAAAGTCACCGCCACGGCGGCCACGGCCGCTGGCCCCGGGCAGAAGCATTACCTCGATCTCTGCTCGGGTTGCCACGGCCGCGATGGCGAAGGTGTTCCCAATGTCGCGGTGAGCCTGCAGCGCAACACCGCCGTGCACGACAGCAACCCGCACAACCTGATCGTGGCGATTCTCGACGGCCTGCCGGTGCATGACTTCCCCGGCATCGCGCGCATGCAGGACATGCCGGGCTTCGGCGATGACCTCGACGACGGGCAAGTGGCCGCGCTCGCGACCTGGCTGCGCCAGCGCCATGGCGGCCAGGCAACCGCAGTCGATGCGGCGACGGTGGCCGAGCTTCGCAAGTAACTCCAGGTTGTTTCCCCGATGTCCGCACTTGCGAGCGGTTGTCCACAAGACAATTGTTAAGTCCGCGAAATCCTTACGTGACGGCGCGTGATTTTTCCGGCCGTTCGTCGCCTCGCTCCCTAATGCCGGCCCAAAATGTGCGCGCCAGCACATTTCGCCCTGACCTTGCCTGACAACGTTGTCACCATTCGCGCGGCCAGTGCGGCCGTCCACGCCTGCAGGGAAATAGGCGCCTGTCCAGTCCGGGCAGGCATGTGTGGTGGTCAACATGGGAGGGATGCTCGTGAAACACGCACCAGTGAAGGCTGCACCAGGGAAAGCTGCACGACACGCCGGTTTGTTGCTGTCCGGCCTGCTCGCACTCGTTGCCTTGCCGACGGCCCAGGCCCAGTCCGCGTCCTGCGCGGCAGTACCGGCCTGGACCTCGTCGACGATCTACAACCCCGGCGACAAGCTCGTCTACCAGAACCATCTGTACCAGGCGAACATCCAGATCTGGAACGCGCCACCGACGCACTGTCCCAGCTGTGGCTGGTACACCGACCTGGGCGTGTGCGGCACCGGCGGCGCCAACCAGCCGCCCAGCGTCACGCTCACTGCGCCCACCAACGGCGCCAGCTTCACCGCCGGCAGCAACATCGCGGTCAGTGCCAATGCCAGCGATAGCGATGGCACCGTCAGCCGGGTCGAGTTCTTCCGCGGCACGGCATCGCTGGGCGTCGATACCAGCGCGCCGTATGCGGTGACCTGGGCCAATGCCACCACCGGCTCGCATGCGTTCAAGGCCGTGGCCACCGACAACAACGGCGCCAGCACGACATCGACCACCAGCACGATCACCATCACTGGCACGCCGCCGGTCGATACCACGCCTCCGAGCGTGCCGACCGGACTGGCCGCCAGCGCGCTTTCGTCGAGCAGCATCGGCCTGAGCTGGAATGCTTCCACCGACAACCCCGGCGGTACGGGTGTCGCCGGCTACGACGTCTACCGCAACGGCAGCCTCATCGCCTCGCCCACCGCCACCAGCTACACCAGCACCGGCCTCGCGGCGAACACGACCTACTCGTTCACCGTGCGCGCACGCGACAACGCCAGTCCCGCCAACGCCTCGGCGCAAAGCGGGGCGGTCAGCGCAACCACGCTCAATGGCGGTGGCGGCGGCAACAAGCGGGTGATCGGCTACTTCGTGCAGTGGGGCATCTATGGCCGCAACTACCGCGTGAAGAACATCGACACCAGCGGTTCGGCGGCGAAGATGACGCACATCAACTACGCCTTCGGCAACGTCCGCAACAACCGCTGCGAGGTCGGCATCACCCAGCCCACCGACCAGAACACCGGCGTCGGCGGCGATGCGTTCGCCGATTACACCAAGTCGTTCGGCGCGGGCGAAAGCGTCAACGGCACCGCCGACACCTGGAACCAGCCGTTGCGTGGCAGCTGGAACCAGCTCAAGCAGCTCAAGGCGAAGTACCCGAACCTCAAGGTGCTGATCTCGCTGGGCGGCTGGACGTACTCGCGCAACTTCTCCAGCGCTGCCAGCCCGGCCAACCGCCAGGCCTTCGTCGCCTCCTGCATCGATGCCTACATCAAGGGCAACCTGCCGGTGACCGACAGTGCCGGTGGCCCGGGCGCGGCAGCCGGCGTGTTCGACGGCATCGACATCGACTGGGAGTACCCGGTGGCCTGCGGACTGAGCTGCGGCACGCCCGCCGACAACGCCAACTTCACCGCGCTGCTGGCCGAGTTCCGCCGCCAGCTCGATGCGGTGCGGCCTGGCCTGTTGCTGACGATTGCGGCCGGTGCCGGCGTCGACAAGGTCCGCGTCACCGACCCGGCGGCCTACTCGCAGTACCTCGATTACATCAACGTGATGACCTACGACTTCCACGGCACGTGGGATCCGCAGACCAACCATCACTCCTCGCTGTTCGACTCGCCCAATGATCCGTCCACGGGCGACCAGAAGTTCTACAACAGCAACGATGCGATCGAAGCGTTCCTGAGCCGTGGCGTGCCGGCCTCCAAGCTCAACATCGGCATCGGCTTCTACGGTCGCGGCTGGACCGGCGTCCCGAACGTCAACAACGGCCTGTACCAGAGCGGTACCGCGGCGCCGGGCACGTACGAAGCCGGCAACGAAGATTTCAAGGTACTCAACACCCGCCCCGGCACGATCTACACCGATGCCAATGCACGCGCGACCTGGAAGTACGACGGCAACACGTTCTGGAGCTACGACACGCCGGCCATGGTCACGGAGAAGATGGGCTACGTGAAGGCACAGAGCCTGGGTGGCGCGTTCTTCTGGGAATTCAGCGGCGACGACGCCCAGGGCACGCTGGTCAACACCATCAGCAACGGACTGAAGTAAACGACTCTCCAGAACCCTCCTCGGGTTTTGACCCCTCGGCGCCGATCCCCGCGATCGGCGCCCTTTTTTTCCGGTGATCCGTTCGTCCTGAGCGTAGCGCAGCGAAGTCGAAGGGCCCCGACGCGCCAGGCCCTTCGACTCCGGGCCAATCCTACGCTCAGGGCGAACGGGTGAGTCGCGTGGTCCGCTATAATTCGGCACCCCATGCGCCACTCCCCCTTCCTCCGTCGAATGAGCCTGCTGGCGCTGGCCGCCATGCTGCTGCTCCTGCTCATGCCGACGGTCGGTCGATTGCTGGCCGGAGCGTCGGGCGCCCGCGATGGCGGTGTCTGGACGCAGATGTGCACCATGGCCGGCCTGAAGCTGGTGAAGGTGTCGGCGGGAGACGCCAACCCGATCGATCCGATCACGCCCAAGCCCGGTGGCGACCTGCCGATGCAGGACTGCGCCTATTGCCCGGTGCTCAACTCGCTGGTCGCGCTGGTGCTGTGCGTGGTGTTTGCGTTGGCCGCAATCGAGCGGCAACGGCAGGCGCCACCGCGACGGACACCACTGCCGTGGGCACGCTGGCACCCCTGCGGACTGGGCTCACGCGGCCCGCCGCTCGCCCTCTGAAACACAAGACGACTTCCTGATCCCTGCATGCGGCGACGACGCCGCGTGCGCCTTGTGCTTTGGAGTTTCCGATGTCTTCCCTTTTCCGTTCGTCACGCCTGTGCGTGGCGATCTCGACCGCACTCGCCTGCGCACTGCCCTCCACCGTACGCGCCGATGACGCCAGCGGCGACGCCACCACGCTCGATCGCGTCGAAGTCGCGGCCATGGCCAATCCGCTCGATGCATCCGCCGCCACCGGCACGCGCCTCAACATGACCGTGCAGGAAACGCCCGCGTCGATCACCGTCATCGACCGCACGACGATGGACGACCGCGGTGTCCGCAATACCCAGGAAGCACTGTTCGGGATTCCCGGCCTGGCGGTGGCGTCGCCTCCGGGCAACGGCAACGCGGTGACCTGGCGCGGATTCTCCGGCGCGCAGATCACGCAGTTGTTCAACGGCATCGGCGTGCAGTACG